>Ga0209541_10003188_pt1 | contig 30396 bp, 22 predicted proteins | sample RifCSPlowO2_01_FD_184027 | JGI IMG/M metagenome (GOLD analysis project Ga0209541, IMG submission 184027) | Groundwater microbial communities from Rifle, Colorado - Rifle CSP2_plank lowO2_0.1 (SPAdes) (version 2) | ecosystem: Environmental > Aquatic > Deep subsurface > Groundwater | place... | reverse complement strand
GAAAAATTGTGCGAAACAGTAATGATGCGCTAAGAATGAAAACAGAAGTGATTAAAATTTTTCTAACCTGCTCCATAAGTGCCAAAGTTTACCTCGAACTAAAAAAGAATGGAAACTCATCATTAAGGCGAAGACTAGTCCCTGTATGCTATCTAAAAATCCTAATTTTAAAAAATAATTACTTATAAATTTTGCACAAGGATAAAGTAATATAGAAATAAAATCTGATCTTACTCCTTTTTCAAAAAGTTCATTTGCTTTAAGATTGGTATAAAAATTTATATCGGAAAGAAATTCAGATATGGTCGGATGAGGATAATGATCGAGGTGATTTTTTAAAGCATCTATTCTGCCCTTGATCTTCCACTCCTCATGAACTTTACCTTTCCATTTTCCCGAATCTTTTTTTGCAAGTCTCAAAAGCCAAATATCCCCAGTTTCTCCATGTTTTAATTCCTTACCCCACATAGAATCTCCTCGTTTGATATAGAAGCCATTGTATTTATTTGAAATTTGTCCTGAGCTTGTCGAATGGATGAAATTTGAGATTTCCGAAGCCAAAGCTTCGGGTACTCTTTCATCTGCATCGACAAACAGCACCCAATCCCCGCTTACTTTTTCCAAGCCAAAATTTCGTTGAGTTGAGAAATCACCATTTAAATGTCTTTTATAAATTTTGAATTTTGAATTGTAATTTTGAATTTTGAATTTTGAATTTTGAATTATTTCTAGGGTTTTATCTTCAGAATAATCATCAATAATAATAATCTCATCGCACCACGCAAGACTCTCTAGGCAATCTACAATATTTTTCTCCTCATTTTTTGTTAGAACTACCACACTAATCATTTTTATTTACAAATATCCTTCCGTTTTTCTCTTTAATATAAATTTTAAGATCTACGGGTTTTTTTGATGCTTTACTGTCGTAATAGTACCATAGTAAATATTCATAATTCATCGTAAAACTCTCAAATTGGCTTCCATTACCTTCTCCTATTAAATTATATTGCTTGTCAGAAATAAGTTCTACTACCTTACTTACTGCTTCCCTTCTTTTTATAAAGTCTGCATTCTTTGAATCTAAATCATGATTTACGAAATAATAAATATTCATAAAGACAAAAATGGCTAATATTATTAAACCAGGGAATTTTATTTTTTTTATTATGTAATTCCAGAAAATGGCAGATATTATAATAATAATGGGGAAAAATACGGGTAGATAAGCATCCGACGGAATCTTATTAACTATAAAAGCGAGAAACATTATTAGAAACGTAATGCCAATTATGAATAAGGATATCTTTTTTTCTTTTTTCAACAAATATAAAAAAATCGTAAAACTTAAAAAAAGAAATAAAACAGATATTGAAAAACTATTTGCAAAAATAAGGAGCTTATATTTTAATGCGAGAAAAGACGTAATTAAACCATAATCTAATGACGATGATGAAAATCCCGCAACGGATTTAAATATTTTATAAAAAATCCAACCTCCAAAAACTAAGGTTTGAGGAAATCCATTTTTAAAATCGTAAATAATAACGGGAGCCATAGAAAATATAAACCCGCAAACAGAAACCAGCAAAACTTTCCACTCAAATATTTTTACTGCCCAGGATTTTCTCCTGATAATTCCATAGAACAAGAATATAAATAAAACTCCGAATAAGGAAGCCGTTGCCAACTCAAAATTGTAAAGAATCCCAAGGCTTATTAAAGCGGGTGCAAAGAAAATATAATTACCTTTTGTCCATTTATAAACAGAGAAAATAAAAATAAGAGTAAGAAAAGGTATTGGGCTTGTATGATAGGCAAAACGATCATTTGCAATAATCAGAGGGGAGGTGGCATAAATAATAGCTGAAATAAGACCAATTTTTTCTGAAAAAAGCTCTTTTGAAACTTTATAAATAAGCCAGATTGTTAAAGCTCCCAAAAATGCCGTAAAGTATGCAGGTGCTATTGGATTAAAGTTAAAAATCTTAAAAATTATTACAAGTATATATGTCCAATAAGGACCCTGGTGAAGCCATGTATGACTTGAAGTGATTCCTACTAAAGGAATTTTACCTGTTAAAAGCATGTCTCTTGCCGATATGTAAAACCACCCTTGATCGCCTATAAAAACCATGAGTTCATCTAGTTTAAATATGCGAAGAGAAAATCCTACAAGTAAAATTACAGTTAACAGAATATGAACTTTACTTATGGAAGTAAAAAAATGAACAATTATTGCGCCGAACAACCCGTGCCATTTCCTAAAGTAATAAAACTTGCTTTTGTTAAATATCTCTTCGATATCATTTCTTTTTTTAGTACTTTCTCCTTCAAAATGGATAATTTTTGCATCTGGGACAGAATAATCTTGGTATCCCTTAATATTTAATCTTTTACACAAATCTGCTTCCTCAAAAAAAAGAAAAAAATTTTCATCAAAACCTCCTATGTCATCAAAAACCTTCTTTTTTATCATAAAAGATGTCCCAGGAACTACATCAATTTGCCTTTCAGTCTTCTTATCCCAGTCTTTAAGGAAAAATCTTCTTGAGATCGGATTATTGGGAAATAATTTGTGAATAAATGACAAACTAAAAATTGCATTTATCGGAGTTAAAAATTCAGAACCTTGAACAAGGTGGGGGACTCCCCTATCACTCAGCAAAATAGGGGAGACTGCGCCAATTTTTTTCTTTGAAATTATAAAATTATAAAGATTATCTAATGTCCCTAGCAAGATTTCGGTGTCTGGATTTAAGAAAAATAAAACTTCTCCCTTTGCATATTTTGCTCCTAAATTATTCCCCGCCCCAAACCCAATATTACCATGGCTTTTGATGTATTTTACCTTGGGGAATTTTTTCTTAAGGAGTCCTCCAATAGTCTTCTCTTCATCATTATCAACTACTATTATTTCAAAAGTTGAACTTGGCTTTGATTTATATATTGAACTAATGCAACTTAAAATCTCTTTTTTGACCTTATAATTTACTAATATTATTGAAATCATTATTGTTCTAAAATTTTATTAGTTTGTTTAATCTTTATTACCGTTTAAGCCAGAAATTAAATTTTTTTCTAATTCTTTTCCCCTCTTGCGCCAAGTCCAATCGTCTATTAAAGTCTGTCTTGATCTATCTGAAATTTTTCCTAAGTCATTTATATTGTTCAAGATCCATTCTATTTTTTCTGCAAACTTCCTACTGCTTCTAGATATCAAGAATCCTGTTTTATCATTAATTATGGTTTCTTTATATCCGCCTTCATTTACCGCAATTACTATCGTGCCACACGCCATTGCCTCAAGAGGAACTAGCCCTAGTGGTTCATTAAATGACGTAGCGACTAGAACCTTAGACCTATTATACAATTTTAAAATTTCCTCACTGTTAAGCCATTCCTTTTCAAATGCTAGAACTTTTGTTTTTACCTTCATTTTTATTTTTTTTAAAACATTAGTAAAAAAAACATATCCATCTAAAACGTTATCGTAAGAACCTACAAATAATATATCTATATCTTTATCGTTTTTTGATGGTTTAAAAAAATTCGTATCTACTCCGCAGTAAAGAACTTTCCCTAATTTACCATAAGTTTTATAAAATTTATTTTTACTAAACTCAGAATTAACTAATAAAAAATCAATTTTGCTTACATTCCACTTTTCAAGATATTTCCTTATAAATCTGTTAACTTTTTCATAAGTTTTTTTTATAAAACTAGTATTTTTAGGCTCGTACAAGTTCGGCTCATATATTATTCTGTAATAGGGGTCATTAGAATAAAAAAATTTCGGAACTTTAATAAAATTTAAAATAAAAGGTGTTTCTATATACTGAGATGACGTTACATAAATCAAATCATAGTTCTTACTGTTAATAACAGTCGCTATTTTTCTATTAAGTAGAAAGAGATTAAGTAATTCCACTGTATCTTTATATAATCGGAGCTTCCAATTTCCTCCCTTCCAATTTTTTAATTTAAATTCAAAGAAGAATACATTGGTATAAAAAACCTTCTCGTTTTCCTCATTTTCTCCAATTGTATATAAATCTATCTCGTGGTTTTTCTTTAATTGCTTAGCAAATTCGTTCGCTGCTCTTCTTGCTCCACCTTTATGAAGTTCATGATAAAAAGCAATCTTCATTTTGTATTTTTAAGAATACTGATAAAATCGCTGCCGCAAAGAATATTCAATGGAAATTTTCTGGAAAGAGGATCAATAAAAACAATAAAATTAAAAATTCTATCCTTGAAGCTTAAAATAGGCTTTCTTGCGGTAATATTTGTGCTTTCAAGAGTCCAGCTAAACTTAAATTTATTATATAGACTCCTTAAGGAAAAATAAGTAGGTTCATTTATATGCATGACTGCGTGTGAACCTGTTCTTAAATTTTTTGGTTTTGCAATGTCTGGGTATCTCCTCCTTGTTATAAAATTCCAAAGCGAAACTACAATCGTACCTAGAGGATAAGAATAAAATTTATAAAAAATATCATTAAACAATCTATTGGGCGCGGCATGAATTACAACTGATCCCCTATTTTTTAAAACTCTTTTTATTTCTTTAAAAACTATCTCCAATTCTTCCTGATATAAATGCTCTACTACGTCTGTTAAAATAACCATATCAAATGATGAATCTGAAAAAAGAAGTTTTTTTGCATCCATAACCTTAAATTCTATTTTTTTTTGTATCTCAAATGGCTGTTTTCGTTTTGCAATATTTGCAAGCGCAATGGACTCCCTTGAATAATCAATGCCGGTAGAATCTGACCCCTTTTTAGAAGTGTAAATAGTCATTTCTCCCCTACCACATCCTATATCAAGCACTTTCATTCCTGTTTTTATTTTTAAATACTTGATTATTTCCTTAAACCTTGGCTCCAGCTCATTTCCGAATGTTTTTTTGAACTCATTAAATCCCGTACAATCGGTAAGATAATATCCTTTTGTATAAACACTAGGGTCAACTCTTCTCATTTTTATTTATAGTTTTAAAAGTAAAATAAATCATAAAAGGAAGGGAGGAAACACTTCCAAGAAGAGCTGCTAAACCTGCGCCGCTTAAGCCCAGGTTTACGACAAGGGGAACTATAGTTACTGCCAAGGTTCCAATACTTACCAGTGTCACAACCGTAACGTATTCCTGTCTTTGAACTGCCAAAAAAAGCGCTGAAGTTGATCCAGAAATAGCCCTGATAACACCAAATATAACTAAAATTTTGAAAACGGGAATAATCGAAATCCACTGGTTCCCTAAAATAATCCTTACGATTTGTTCTGTAAATATTATAAGGGTCAATCCAAATAGAATAGAGGCTATACTAACGTATACTAATGTTGTCAGAAAAGCTTTTCTAAGTCTTTGAATATCTTCTGCAATTTTTGAATAGACAGGAAAAGTTACTTTTGAAACTACATCAGAAATTTCAGTTATGGGAAGCATAGATATTTTATATGCCATTTCATATAATCCTAAAGAAGATGTTCCAAGAATTCTTCCAACCACAATATTATCCGCATTATGATAAAGATAATTAAAGATACTACTTAATGTAATCCACTTTCCTCTGTGAAAAATTGTTGATATATATTTTTTATCGAAAGAGAAATATGGAATAGGCTTAATAAGTAAAAAAGAAAGAAAAACTTCCGTTATAACGCCTGCTATAAGTCCAAACACAAGACTTGTCGCGCTTTTTGTTATGTATGCGAAAATAATCGCTACGGTTGCATCAATAGAAAAAATTACTAGACGGTACCAGAACTCTTTATGAAATTCTAGGTTTTTTTGAAATTTTACGATTGAAGGATTTATAAAACCTCTAACCAGCGGAACAATGCTAACAAGTTGAATTAAAAAAAATGAATCAGGAGAATGAAAAAAAATAGAAACAAAACTGGCACTGAAAAAAATAATAGTTGATATAGCAATCCCTCTAACAATTGATACGATCCAGGCTGAATTAATATACTCTTTTATATCCTTTTTTTCCTGTACAAGAATTATATTTACTCCCGTCTCTGTAAACACCTCAAGAAGCGCTGTGACAAGCATTGCAATTCCGAAAACTCCAAACTGAACCGGAGAAAGAATTCTTGCTAATATTGCTATTCTTGCTAAGGAGACTGCTCTTGTAATTAATCTCAATGTTCCTACCCATCTCAATCCTTTAATTGTATCTCGTGTATAACCCATATAAATTTTATATTGAAATTATACCATCTTTTGATCTATAATTGATTAAATTTTTACTTGATGAAAACTTCAAGATACGCTATTAAAAAATGCAGAGCTTGTTATTCTAAAAAGTTGCTTAATATTATTTCATTTGGCAACCTATATCTTTCTGATTTTTTAAAAACAAATAAAAAACCTCCGAAGTACCCATTGGCACTGGTTTTATGTCAAAATTGCTCTCTTTTACAATTAGGACATACAACTCCGCCCTCCCTTCTTTATACCGATAATTACGGCTATAAATCGGGGATTAATCAAACCATGAAGGATCAACTTAAGGAAATTGCAGAAAAATCAATGAGGAAATTAAATAATCGTAAGGGAAAAATTACTGCCGTTGATATTGGAGCAAATGACGGGACACTTCTTAAGTTTTATTCTAAAGCCGTTTATAAAGTAGCTGTAGAACCAATAAAAAAATTTGCCAAAGAAGCTAAAAAATATGCGAATGCAGTTGTAAATGATTTTTTTAGGTATGAGTCTTATAAAAAAGTTTTAAAAGATAAAAAAGCTGATATTATAACTGCCATTTCCTGTTTTTACGATATAGACGATCCAAATAAGTTTTTGCACGACATTGCAAAAATTCTAAAAGAGGGTGGTATTTTGGTTATTCAGCAAAATTATTTAAAGTTAATGCTTGAACAAAACGCTTTTGATAATATAGTTCACGAACACCTTGGATACTATTCTTTAACTTCTTTACAAAATCTTCTTGATAAAAATGGCTTCGAAGTCTTTGATGTAGAACTCAACAATTTAAATGGAGGAAGTTTTAGAACATATATTGCACGAGAGAACAAAAGGAAGATTGATGATTCAGTGCATAAACTTTTAGCTTTAGAGAAAAAACTTAAACTAAATAATATAAAAACTTACAATAATTTTGCAAAAAGGATAAGGGAAAACAAAAAAAAGATAAGAGATTTTATAATAAATGAGGTAAAAAATGGAAAAAAGATATATGTTTACGGCGCCTCGACGAGAGGCAATACGCTTCTCCAGTATTTTAATTTGAATAAAAAACTAATTCTTTACGCTGTTGAAAGAAATCCTGAAAAATGGGGTAAAAAAATTGCATCTTTAGGAATTCCAATAATTTCAGAGGAAGAGGCAAGAAAAAAAATGCCTGATTATATGCTTGTGTTGCCTTGGTTCTTTAAAGAGGAGTTCTTAAAAAGAGAAGGAGATTATCTCAAGAAAGGCGGCCATTTCATTTTTCCGCTTCCAAAATTTGAAATAGTTTAAAATAAAATAGCAAATTAGATTTGAGGTACTTTTAGTATTTCCACAATGAACCTATAAATTTGTCGGATTAATCGTGAACCTTCAGTTTGAGTAGAATATTTTGAAAGATTTATTTCGCGAATTGGCAGTTGTTTCTCTTCTGTCTTGTAATTTTTTTTCTGCTTTAAAAGAAAGATATAAGTTTCTGCATGTGAATCAACAATGTAAACAAAACTGTACCTATGTTTAAGTACATTAAGCCGAATGTTTTGCGGATTGCATTTCCCTAAGCAGGAATAGATATAATGATTATGTTTATCATTATTTTCTATTGAAGTATTTTCGCCCATAATTTTCCTATTAATTAAGAACGGATACCAAAGTAAGTCTGAATCGATTACAGATGAAGGATTAAGAAGAACCTCTTCATATAAGCTGACGTGTTGACTCACTTTACGAGTTAATTCATACCTCCAAAGATTTGATGAAATTTGTTCATTTTTATATATTTGAATTACCAACAAGTAAATTATACTAAGAAATGTAAGCCCACCAAAATAAAAATAACTTTTTTCCAAGAAAAATTTTAAAATAATCAACGACGATCCGTATGCTATGAACGGTACTAAATAGTAAATTAAGTAGGGATGTGTGAAAGAAGCTTGACTATAAAGAAAAACATGGAAAATACCAAATAAGAACAGGCCAACAATAACTAAATCAACATCTGAAAGTTGTTTCTTTATGTATCTTTTATATATTTCATATAGAGTAACGGTGCTGAGTAAAAATAAAATTGGATTAAAATAAATAACGAATCGTAAAAAAATCGTTACAATCCATCGAATTGGCCATAGTGGAATGGGTAAAAGTCCAGTAATGCTTCTTAGCGTTACTGCATTTTGTAAATCCCAAAATCCTGACCGCAAGAAATAAACATAAACTAAGAAAATTGCAGATATGGCAAAGGAAAATAAAACAAGATAGATACCTGTCTTTGTTTTTTTATACTTTGCAAAAAGCGGAATAAAGAAAAAAATAAAATACATCATTGGCCAATCGCTAAGGACACCTAGTATAACGGCGATTAAACATAAGATAAGAAATTTCTTGTTTTCAGAAGATAAATACATAAGAACTGAATATAATGCCAGTAGGGAAAAGAAAAGCACTAAAGGTTCTTGCCCAATCATTTTTCCAAATAATGTAGAGGCAGGGATTATTGCGGTGACAAATATTGCAACTACCCCATATTTTTTATTTACTAATTTCTTTCCAATAAAAAATGTCAAAATAAAGGTACCAATTGCAAAAATTATAACCGTAACTCTTCCTACCCAAAAACTTTCCCCAAACATTCTAAATAGAACTGACTCTACAAAAGACAACAATGTTGGGTGATGAAAGAAATATTCTGGTTTCTGTGGCAGGACATTGGACACAGAAATAACTGGAGCCAGTTTTGTTTCTAAGTAACCAAACTTATTAAAATTATGTGCAATAAGCGAATATACGTTAAAATTCGTTGCATTTGGCCCAACATATGGTAAATTTATACCGCTTGTTAAAAAATATAGAAAAATTATTAAAGAGGCAATAATCGTAGTTATTTCAATTAAATAAATCCTTTTGTTTCGAACAAAATTACATAACTTTTTATTCATTTAGTATTTAAAGATTTACTTCTGTATATACTTACAAGAACTGCTCTATCAGCAGTAACTACGTAGGTTAATTTATAGTCTCTTTTGATAAAATTATCATTAAAATTATATCTTAAAACAGCGTAATCGTTTACAATCACGTAATCATATTTTTTTTCTTGTGTAAAAATAGATGTTTTATAGTCTTTTAAGTTTGGGAATACGTGAGGAGGTGCGAGAGCAATTCCAATCATTGATCCCTTTGGAGCGGTATTTTTTATATAATAACCAGCTTCTTTAATTCCTTGACCCCACCATCCAATTTGAAAGAGTTTTTTTTCATAAACATTATTTACCCCACCTACCAGTTCGTTGAAGTAATCAAGGTAATATGGTTTTATCTGCCAGAGCACAATAAATAAATAGATAAATATCGGAACAAAGTATGAAAATTTTTTAAGCTCACTTTTAGTTATTTTACTTACTAGAAAGTCAAAGCCTAATGCAGCAATTAGTGCAATTGCGGGATAAATTTCGATTATATACCGAAGTCCATGTTGTCTCCATGAATAAAAAGAAAGACTAAAAGGCAACAAAAACCAAAGTATTATAGCAAATGAATAGATACCTCCATTTTTAAAAATCTTTTTTAGTCCTAAAAAAAATAGAGTTAATATAAAAACAGGAATAGAAATAAAAAAATAAACAAAATAATAAAATATTGGAGCAAGTATTAATCTGCCAAAAAAAACTTCAGGTGGAGCTAGGGTAATCTGCCAAATCTTTGGAGAAAATTGAGGCTGCCATAGTCTTTGGTTAATTTCCCAAACATCTTTTATATGAAAAATTAACTGAGGCCATAGCGTAATAAAAACTAAGATAGCTATCAGACAAACTGTTAAAAAAATTCCAACCCCTTTTTGTAAAAATCTCTTTTTATTTGATTCATTTAATTTCTTATATTGTATGAATAAAATTATTCCCAAAAGAATTAATAGAAGAAAATTCGTTTGCTTGGCTTGTAAGGCAATTCCCGTTGTAATACCCGCAAGTACTATGCTTATTTTTGTTATTTTTCCTTTCATCAGAAACAGATAGGAATAAATTGTCAAAGGATATGTAAGAATTTTCAGGCTTTCAGTCGTAACCAGCTGAGATAAACCTAATGAAAACGGAAGCATCGAAAGTATTATTCCTGAAATTACTCCTATAGTCGGCGAAAAAACTTTCCAGCCAATTAAAACAGTTATCAAAACACCGACTGTAAATATCGATGCCGAAAGAACTCTTGAAAAAGTATAATCATACTTAAACACAGGATCCCCATTTGCCAATTTTTTCTCAACATCAAAATGCGCTGTAATTCCATACAAATATTTAACAAGCGGAGGATGGTCATAGCTTGTGTAGAAAAAACTGTTTCCCAAGTCACCTTTCTTTATTAACTCAATCAATTTATATCCTTGTTCTACATATTGAAATTCATCCCATGTTCTTCCTATTTGATTTAAAGTCGCTAATCTCAAGCTTATGGTAAATAAGAAAATTAAGATTAGAATAACTACTTTTACCTGTTTAAAATATATTTCTTTTTTAAGCTTTTTAAAAGTATCATTTAAAATACTATCTATTCTAATTCTAATTATGAAAAATAAGGAATCAATGAATTCTTTAACATCGGCATTTGATTTCCCATCTTTTTTTATACTAACAGTAATAGGAACTTCCCCCATTTGGAAATTATTTTTATATAATAAATATACAGTTTCCGAAAGCATTATAAAACCTTTAGATCTGAGCTTTATGCTAGATAAAAATTCAATAGCTTTTCTGTTGTACATCCTAAAACCTCCAGTAAAATCGCTAAGTTTGATGTTCAACCAAAATCGTAGAAATAAGTTGATTATCTTGCTTAGAATTATTCTGCTCAAAACCATATTTATTGTTTTACCACCCTTTACGTAACGGGAGCCGATGGCTACATCATATTTTTTTGTCATTACCCTATTTAAAAATCGATGTATCTCACTGGGATTATGAGCCAGATCAGAGTCAATTTCAAAGAAATATTTTATCTTTTTATTTTTAAACGCCTCTTTAAGTCCTTCAACAACAGCGCTTCCTCTTCCCATTTTTTTAAACCTTGATATAAGTTTTATATTTTTTTCTTTTTTTAACATGATTTTAAGCTTTAAATTTTCGTCTTTCGGCGAATCGTCTATAATTACAATTTTTGATTCAGGAAGAATTTTTCTAATTTTTTTGATGAGAACAGGTATATTTTTGAACTCTCTGTAGGAAGGAGTTATGATAGCAATATTTTCTCTCATATTAATTTTTACTAAATACTGAAATACTGTTTGGAGAGATTGCAAATCCTGACATATAAAAATCAAATTCACTATTTAAAATATTGAAGTATTTAAAATCCGGCTTAAACTCTGCAGCTTTTCCATAGCTTTCTTTTTTCAAACGGACAACTAAGTCTTTTTTATCCGATTTTTTTACATACTTACCTTCAATCTCATCGTTGCTCAAAACAATAGTCTTTGGTAGATTTATGCTTTTACTATTAATAACTTCATACCTGAATTTGTTATTTGTATCTTTACCATATTGATGCAAATAAAACTCTTTAATAACAACATCTGGAAGTAATTGATATATGGGGATATTCTCAATTCCGATTTTGCTTTCTGGAGGAATATCTTTTAATATCCACTCTGATGATTTAATTCTTGGATCTGTGGATAATCTTAAGTGAATCCAAGAAAATGTTTCAAAAGCTTGAAAAAGTCCTAAAATTATAACTACTACAATAAATAAATATTTTAATAATAAAGACTTCGTTTTATCATAAATAAATTTAATACCTAAAACCGCCGTTATAACAACGAACGGCAGAAGAACAAGAACCCTGTTGCCTGAAGCCCCCAATCTTAAAGGATATAGGCTTACCGCAAAGAACAAAAATAATAATGAAAGAATAATATAGCTTGAGTGTTTTAATCTAAAATCTATAAAAAGAATTTTTCCTAAAAAATTTCTCTTTATACTATAAATTATGAATAAAATTGTCGAAACAATAAATACAAGGTATAGAAAATGGCCAAAGGTAACGGGATAAATTTTTGAAATTAAAAAAGGTAAATAATGCATTCCTAAATTATAGTTATAAGAAACTTCAGCAGGAGTTCTTACAAGATTTGACTGAAGATATTCGACTATGTTTCCTTTACCTATGATTAAATCTGGAATGCCAAAGAACAGAAATGTTAATAGGTAAATTAATAAGCCCGATCCTATAAATTTTGGCCATTCTTTGAGCTTTGAGTAAAATAAAAAAAATGCAATTAAATATATAGGCAAAAGAGGAATTGCGCTAAGTTTTGTTGATAAAGATAGAGCAGAAAAAAATCCGACAAGTATGTAATTTATAAAACTGGGATTAGAAGAAAACTTCAAAATAAACAAAAAAGAAAGTAGTATCCAAAACAGTAAAGCTATGTCATATTTAAAATAACCACTTAAGATAATAAATAAGGGGTTTATTGTAAAAATAAAGGCAGTTAAAGCAGTATTAAGTTTATAATATTTTTTTGCTACATAAAGCATTAAGATTACAGAAAATATCCCAAACAAAAGAGTATTAAGTCTTAGAATTAAAAATAAATTATGTTGTATGGAAAGCTCTGTAACCGCAGATTTAATGGCAAATGGATTGATTAGTCCAAACAAATAGAACGGTATTAAATACAATCCTGTAAGAAAGAACTGGAACATTGATCCGTTAGCAGATCCTGGGATGTTGGGCGTCCCGTATTGGAATACGTTTCTAACTGCCTGAAATTGGTGCCATTCATCCATAAAATAGGTAAAAGGATGATTATTGTTTGGAATACCATGGGAAAGAAATATTATTTCTGTAAGTGAATAAATTGCAATAATTAAAACTGCAATTTTATTCTTTTTTACTAGATCAAAGAAAAAATTTAAATTAATTCTCCCAATCAAACCCAGTAATGTTCCCAATAGTACTGCGATATCAGAAGTAACCTGAAGAACCGGTAAATATAAAAAAGCTTTATATGATTTCACATACTTGTAATTTTTATAAATTGACCACAAAAAATAGGTTACAAGTAAAAAGACTGTGGCGATACCCAGCAGATCCGACCTCATTATAATATTGAGTAAAATTAGATAAAATGCAAAAATGTATCTTAAGAAAATAAAAATAACTTTATCTCTAAGAATATTTGCTTGTACGTCTCCCAAGGCAAATCTAAAGAACATTACAAAAGAGTCTATGAGATTTTTTCGAGGAGACCAATAAGCTATTGCATTTTTTTTAAATTTAATCATGAATTTTGATTCTTTTATTTTTAATGCAAAAGCATAATCCTCATTGTGGCTTAAATTTTCGTCGAATCCTCCAATTTTTTTCCATACCGATTTTCTAAAAGCCATAGATCTTGTAGAGGGTAAAAATTCATCGGAATCAATCTTATCCTCCATAACTAAAACATAAGGAATAAGACATTTCTGAAATACATTCTTAAATATTCCCCTATAATATCCCGCAACAACAGATACATTTTTTTTATTGAATGACTCGATAATATTTTCAACCCATTTTTTATGAAGAACACAGCCGGCATCTGTAGATAAAATAATGTCACCTTTTGATTTTTTTATTGCTTCATTTCTTCCAACAGATCTATCCCCATTTTTCCTTATCAATTTAATATTTAGTTTGCCTTCATACAATAAATCTTTTTCTTGAATTTTGACAATAGTTTGATCCTTGCTTCCGCCATCGACTATAATAATTTCATCTGGAACTCTTGTTTGCAATAGGATTGAGTCTATGAGCCTTTTTATAGACTTCTCTTCATTTAAAACCGTTATTACAAGAGAGGTTTTTATACCTTTCATCTTTGTGATTGAAATTATAGCACCTTCTATTTTACAATACACTAGATTAACTAATTATTATTACTAAAATGAGTTTAATCCAAAATCTCATCAACAATTATAATTTTCTTCAGCAAGATTATACCGGAATTCAATTTAATGCTTCAATAGTTCTTAATTTAATAATCAATATCTCCATTTCATTAGGATTAATTATAGTCTTCTATTTATTAGGAAATAAAATAAAAAATATTTTTTTAAACAAAAATAATCTTCAAGAACAGGAAATATTTATAAAAATTGCACTAGGATATATATTTATTGGAACCGGGCTGGCAGTTTTAGGATTTTTTTCTCTTTTATACTCATCTGCAATTACATCATATTTAACAATAATGGTATTATTATCTATCTTCCCTCTACATTCCTTGAAAGAAAATATAAAGGAATTAAATAAATTCAAAAAACAATTATTTAATGATTTTAAAATTCATAAATGGATCTTTATTTGGATTGCGCTTTTTATATTAATAGGCTTTATTAAACTTCAATCTCCTGAGATGCGGGAAGATCAGTATCACACTGATCTTCCAATTCAATACTTAAAAAGTCATACTATAATGCTACCATCCAGGGAAGGAATTATGGTTTCTGCAAGTCCTCAGCTCGGAGAAATGAGTTATTTAATTGCTATATTTTTGGGCTCTAAGGAAGCAACAAGATATATCCACTTTATTTTCTACATTTTAGTTTTATTACTATTGTATTCATTATCAAAAGATAAAAAATATAAATTTGTAATTATTGCGCCGTTAATATTTGCAACAGCACCCGAGGTAATTAGAGAAACATCATCTCAATATACTGATTTCCAATGGATATTCCTTTTTCTGCTATCCGCCATTATTCTTATCAGGACTAAATCATTAAACATAAGACTACTTGCACTATCGGGATTTATTTTTGGAGGAATGATCGCAACTAAGCTATGGACAATTGCCTTCATAATTGTTCCCGTACTCTACATCCTAATTACTAATTACAAAATAAAAATAAAAGTTATTAAATACATTTTTATTTTTATTTCATTCTCAATCATTGCGCCTTTTTTATGGTTTTTAAGATCATTTATTCTAACAGGAAGTCCGGTTTACCCGGCATTTGCAAAAAGAGAGATCCTAGAAGGTGCTGTCATCTTTGGACTTTCAAACTACATTAATTTTAATTATGCCCTATTCGATATTTCTGTTTTAAAAAATTTTAGTCTATTATTTTTTGCGGGAATGATTATATTTATATATAAATTTAGAGAAAATCTAAATGATCTAAAGAGGTATAAATTTTTTATTTTTTTTGCTTTACTATTTACCTTATATACAATAATTAATTACCCATACGGTAGATATTTACTTGGACTATATTCTATCGCAATCATAATTTTCGCCTTACCACTATATAAAATCATTTATAAAAATAACCTTATTAAATATTCTATTTCTACAGCTCTACTATTTATGTTTACGTATTATTTAATAAGCAGCTTATTGATTTTACCTTATGGAATCGGAATTGCAGATAAAAATAAATACCTGACAAGAATACTTTCAAGGGATAATTCAAGCTATTATAATTTTGACCATAAATTCAATAAATTTATAACTAAGGAGGACCTCGTTGCAACATATAGAATCTATGGGTATTATTATGCAAATTTTAATTATATTGATATTAATAGTATCTTTGACAAAAATACTAAGTCCCTTGGTCAGCTAAGAGAGAGGGGTATTACAAAAATATTTATAAAAGATGGTAATATAAATTGGTTTTGCGATAGACTTAAATTAGCTAACTGCAGCTCTAATAAATATGACCTCTTGTCCTATTTCTCTGCTGTACCATATTCAGGCGCGTCATACTATTTGTATAAAATTAAATAACATTTTTTTATGATAGACCCATACAGAATGGTTTTTGTTAACGGAATTGCCTCTCTATTAGTCTTAACGGGGGTAATTATCTATAGATATGTTTATCCTAAAAGAAAGATAAATCTATTTATCCTCCTTCTAATTATTTCTATTTTGCCAATAATCAGTATCTTCAGAATTGGTACTTATGAAAGTGGTGACTTTAATATCCACGTGAGAAGAAGTATGGAATTTTATCAACTTTTAGCTGAAGGAAATATTATTCCCGCTTGGGCAGGGAATTTAAACGCTACATACGGATATCCGCTATTTGTGTTCAATTATACACTACCTTATTACATTATTTCTTTTTTCCATTTATTAGGGTTTTCATTTATTTCAAGTTTAAAATTATTTTTAGCTTTTAATTTTGTCCTATCTGGTTTGTTTATGTATCTTTTTTCAAAAAATTTTTTCAAAAGTGATTTATCTGCTTTTACAACATCGATTTTTTATCTTTTCACGCCTTATCATTTAATCTCCCTACACTTCAAAATTACAGTTGGGGAAGTCCTAGCATATACCTTTGTTCCTCTTATATTTTATTTTGTTGACAAATTACTGGTTGATAAAAAAGTCTTATTCTTTTTACTTTCGAGTTTGTCACATGGCTTACTAATCTTAAGCCATATATTTGTTGCCATCTTTTTAATACCGGTTATTATTCTTTATATTATTATCAAAGTCAAAAATTTTTTCAAAGGGATACTATATTCTTTTGGAATAATCACCATTTCTTTACTTATATCAATGTATCAATGGACAGCTCCTCTTATTTATCGACCATATTTATTCACAACTACTAATCCATCAGATCCAAGCAAAGCATTCTACTTTCCTAACATAGTTGATCTGCTTTATTCACCTTGGAGATTTGGATTGTTATTCCAAGGACCCAAGGGAGAACTTTCTTTTCTATTGGGCTACGCTCAACTCCTTACAGTGCTAATAATTATCTCTTTGCTATTAAAAAATAGAATAAAAAAAGAATATAAAAACAGCTTAATTTTATGGGTTATTTTATTTTTCGTAACAATTTTTTTTATTACCCCTTATTCCATTTTTGTATGGAGGCATTTACCTTTAGTAAATGAAGCCGGATCTCAACGCTTGTTAATAATAGCTGCTTTTTATACTTCGCTATTTGCAGGCTATATAAGCTTGGCTTACAAAAAAAAATGGTATATATATGGACTAGTGTTTTTTGTAATTGGAACAACAATACTTAATTGGGGTCAAAGAAGAGTAATCCCAACTATAAATGACAGCACGCTTAGACAAGATATTTCATTAGGAACAAAATGGGCAGATACGCATTTTTATGCACTCCCAAAATGGATTGATCCTAAATATCCATGGTTTTCTAACATTCCGAAAAATCACTTTGAGATTCTAAATGGAGAAGGAAAGATCGATAATGTTCAAAGATCATCTACAAAGCATATATACAAAATAAGCGCAAAAAGTGAATTAACAATAAGAGAAAATACTCTTTATTTCCCTGGATGGGAAATTAAAGCAAATAGAAAAACAATTAATTTATGGCCAGATAAGAAAGGCGTTATAAATTTTAAAATTAAAACTGGTACATATTATGCTGAAGTAATTTATGAAGATTTATTAATTTATAAATTAAGTAAGGTAATTAGCTTATTGTCTTTGTTGTCGATTTTTTTATTTATCTTACACTTAACTTTAAAAAAATATAAGATATTTAAATTATAAAGAAATACCTTCACGAAGTCTCTGCGACAATTATGCAGTGGGTAAAAAAATCTAATGAACCAAAATAGAATTTTTTTAATTTAAATCCTGCTTTCTTTAAAATTTTATTTACTTGTTTTTTTGACTGAACAAGAGTTATCTCATCCGGATGAAGACGCATATTTCTTTTTAAGATATTATTTAAAATAAAATGAAGAGAATTTAAAAAAATTACGGAAATTCCAAATTTCGGAGGCCAAAAAAGAACAATTTTCCCGTCTTTTCTCAAAATTCTTTTTAATTCTTTCAATATTCTTATATCTTCTTCTATTGTAAAATGCTCCATAACACCTAAATTGTAAACTCCAGTAAATGTTGAGGATTTCACGGGTATGTCAAAGATACTTGCATGCATAAGCTTGACCTTGTTTCCATTATTAAGCTTATATAGCTTTAATGCTTCTTTTGAGATATCAAGTGCAGTTATCTCATATTTTTTAATTATGTCCTTATCAACTTCTCCCGTTCCGCTGCCTGCATGAAGAAGCTTTGAACCTCTTTCAAACTCTTCCTCAATAATCCTGTTTAAGGCTCTTTTAATAATAAATTTCCTATAAAAACTTGCAATATTTCTATAAACTGATTGAGTTTTTGTTTCTTTTTTTGTCCAGTAATTATCCCATGTAACTTCTTCATTTGCAGCTTTTTTATTCATAATGATAAATTATATACAAATTAAATAGACATGTCACATCGAGTTAATCCTTATCCCAAAGTTTTAAATAAATTGTAACTATCTTGCTCCAACTCTGGTTTTTAACCCAACTAGATCCCCGATCAACCACCTGATTTCTTTTTTGGTAGTATTTTAAATAATATTCTACTTGATCAAAAAGCTCATTGTAATCTTTGCTAATAGAAATAAATTTAGAAAAGGGAGTCATCTTAAGATAATCTTCTTTTATTGGATTATTGTAGTGAGCAAAAACAAGTCTTTTATAAGACAAAGCCTCTAGAATTCCTAAGTATCTTGATGTAAATATAAAATCTGCCTCAGGAAGATAGTCCTCAGCATTTTCTACAAAACCCTTAAATTCAGCATTAATTTTGTTAACTTTTGAGAAATCCTCTGCTTTTCTTCTCAATCTACCATCCCCAAGTATAGTAATTTCAAATTTATACTCCTTTCTTTGGAGTTCTTTTAATGCCCTTAAATAGTCCATTATTCCCGTCTCCTCCTCAAGCCTTCCGATAAATAGAATTTTGAATTTTGAATTATACTTTTGACTTTTGACCTTTGAATTTTGAATTCCTGACACAGCACCGTAAGTGACATAGTCTGGTTTAGTTCCGTACCATTTTTTCAAAAAATCTCCGACGCAAATATTTCCTTTTGAGAGTTTTTCTGCGATTTTATGCATAAATTTTGCTTTAAATCCGGGGATTTTGTTTCCTTCATATCCGTGGAATGTTGTAAATATTTTTTTTGATGGATATAAGAATCTAAACGGGAGATACCAAAAGAAAACATCATGTGTGTGGACTATGTCTGATTTTTTAATTAATTCCCTGTATTTAAATAGACTTTTCCAAATTCTAAACTTTTTAAAAAAATTATCATTACCAGCATCAATTCTTAGAATTTTAATTCCATCAATTTCATCGGCATCCAAAAGATCTTTTTCGAACTTCTCTGTTAAGACAGTCACCGAATGCCCTTTTCCTACAAGAAGTTTTGAAATTTCTAGAATATGCTTCTCAACTCCTCCGATATGAGGATAAAATAAACGGGAAAAAAACAGAATTTTCATAATTTACTCATCACATTTTACCATATAGGAAAAAACGCTGACTATATATTTTCTACTTTCTAGATTTATCATTTTATCTTATAATAAACACGTGTATACACAAAAAATAAATGTACCGATGAGGGTTATTTATAGCATTTTTGTATTCTCTCTTGCTCTAATTCTTGCTATCATATTTGATTTATCACCGTACCTCAGGGGCCCTCAAGATTCGATCCTTCCTTCTCGATGGCCGTATTATTTTGTGAATACAATCGACAAACTTTGGGCACCACTAGCTGTAATCGGTTTATTTTTTATCGTTTACTACTTTATTGAGGGTAAAAAACAAATAAGTAAAAACTCAGAGAAAGTATTCCTCCTAATAATGGTCCTTCTAATATTCTTCTTTCAGATTAGTCTTGTTTACTCTAGTCGTTTTGGAACAACAATATTATTTCGACGGATGGTCAATCCTGGTATAAATGGTTATTTCTCTTCTGCGGTTACTATTAAAGATACCAGTTATTACCTGCATCACTTCAAAGAAACATTAGAAAAATTAGATCAGCATGGCAGAGGACATCCTCCGGGTAGCATTTTGATTCTTAAAGGAATTATTTATTTTTTTGAAAAGACTCCAACTGTTACAAAAATTGCGTCTCAATTTATCAGACCTCCCATTGCTGAAGCAAAATTGCTCTGGAACCCGCTAACAGAAGCGCAACGAGTTGCAGCTGTTTTTTCTGCATTTTTCCTTCATTTTATCGCAGCATTGTCTGTCTTGCCTGTATATTTTTTGTCAAAGCATCTCTTTAACAAACAGGTTGCTATAAAAGCACTTTTTTTATATGCTTTAATCCCCAGTCTTTCATTTTTTGCACTGCTGTTTGACCCTTTTTATGCAATATTTCCAATCCTTAGCGCTTTATTTCTTTATCTTGGGCTTAAAAAGCAAAGCTTCCTATTGTTATTTCTATCAGGACTCACTTGTTCATTAAGCTTATTCTTTTCACTATCTACGATCCCAGCTCTAATTATTCCAATTATTATTTTATTATTTTCTTCTAACAGAAGAAAAACATTTATTATAAAAAAGGTAGTTTTTCCCTACATTATAGGATTTTTTAGTTTTCTAATTTCGCTTTATTTATTAGGATTTGACATGATTAGCACATCGTTACTAATTATTAAATTTCAAGCGCCCCGTGAATATCTACCTTGGCTTATCTTTAATCCTTATGATTTCTTTCTATTCTTGGGAATACCAATCTCCCTGTTGTTTCTTTATGTATCATTTCGGTGGGCAAAACATTATCTGCAGCTAGGAAATTTGGAATCAAAAATTTTAGTTTCTTTTTGGATAGTCTTTATCGTTCTTATCGTTTCTGGTATTAGTCGAGGAGAGGTTGTAAGAATATGGTTACCCTTAATGTATGTCCCAATAATCTTCATCGCAGATTTTCTTACATGAGTTATAAAAATTAATAAAAACGTGTTCGCTGTCTTTATTCTACTTTTATTTCTACAAATTTTAGTGTTAGAAGAATTTTGGGTACCTATTTGGTAAAAATAGTATTATATCTAGTTCTTTAATAATTCTTTTAGCACAAAGTAGCTGTGTTTAAGTCCTCAATATCTTCAACTATGCCTATATATTCTTGTGGATTTGGATGGGATCGAACCATCGGCCTTTCGGATGTGAACGAAACTCTCCCTTGCCTTGAGTGTGGACCCTGCAAGATTCGAACTTGCGACATCTGCAATGTGAATGCAGCGCTCTACCGCTGAGCTAAGGATCCAAACATACACCGATATGTTATCACAAAATAATATCATTGACAAAAGAAGCTGAATCAGGGACAATTTAAGGCAATGGAAATTCTTAAAAAGATTTATAACTTCCTAATAGATATTGTCGAAACTCTTCTTTTGGCTGCAGCAGTTTTTCTTGTTATTTACGTATTTTTGTTCCGTCCGTTTCAGGTAAATGGTGATTCTATGTATCCAAACTTTGCGGATAATGAATATATACTCACCAATATAATTGTTCTAAATTTTGAAAAACCTAAAAAAAGCGAGGTTATAGTCTTTAAAGCGCCTCAGGATCCTGAAAAAGATTTTATAAAAAGGGTTATTGCTGTACCAAATGATAAGATTTATATAAAAGACGGCTCCTTTTTTTTAAACGGAGAGATGCTTGATGAAAGTAAATATCTAAAGTCCGATGTCAAAACTTACGGAGGGTCATTCTTAAAAGAAGGGCAGGAAGTAATTGTCCCTGAAAAAAGTTATTTTGTTATGGGCGACAACCGAAGTTACAGTTCTGACTCAAGAGAATGGGGATTTGTTCCAATAAAATCTATTATCGGTAAATCTTTTTTTGTCTATTGGCCTTTAGATAAAATGGGACTTGTTAAGAGTCCTTAGGTTCAACGCGCATTAGGGTCTCGTAAATTTCTTTTACCTTTGGTGTTGTTTCATCAATATCGCCTCTTATTACAATAACGATACGGGAAAGGCTTCTTGACTGGTACATTGTTACCTTGGCAAATCCGTGCTTTTTTTCAAGCTCTTTTTCCATCTCATCCATCTCAGGCACCCAAAGCCTGTCGTGTGCTGTACGCGGCTCTCTTTTTTCTACTTCTGACTTTGCTCTTCTTGCCATATCTTCTGTTTGCCTTACCGTGCTGTTCTCCCGCAAGATTTTCTTAAACAGCTCAAGCATTAACCTCTGATCGCCAACTGAGATAAGAGGCCTAACGTGTCCTTCTGTAATAACGCCTGCAACCAAAGCATCTTTTATCGCATCAGGAAGAGTCAAAAGCCTTATTGTGTTTGACACAGCAGGCGCACTTTTTCCCACTCTTTTTGCAACTTCGTTTGTTCCCAAACTAAATTCATCTATTAATCTTTTATATGCGAGGGCTCTTTCTATAGGATTTAGGTCTTCTCTTTGTACATTCTCAACAATAGACATCTCAAGCATTCCCTGAGGCGTTGCTTCCTTAATTACGACTGGAACTTTTGAAAGCCCTAAAATTTTTGCGGCTCTCCATCTTCTCTCCCCTGCAATTATTTGGTATCCGGCAGGAGTTCTTGCGATAACAAGGGGTTCTAAAATTCCCTGCTCTCTTATTGATTCTATTAACTCATTTAAAGACTCGGGAGAAATTACACCGCGAGGCTGAAGAGGATTCGCCTGAAGCAAGTTTATATCAAGTTCAAAAATTCTCTCTTGCGTCTGATCATCCATAATATATTTAATTTAGTTTAATAATCTCTATGATCTTTTTGCCCCTCGACTGTTTAAAAGATACGATTCCGTTATCAACTGCAAATAGGGTAAAATCCTTCCCCATTTCAACCCCGTTTCCCGGAAAAAATTTTGTTCCTTTTTGTCTTACAATAATATTACCCGGCTCAACTTTCTGGCCGGCGTATAATTTAACCCCCAAACGCTTGGAAATTGAATCCCTATTCCCCTTAACTCCTCCCTGTGCTTTTGTATGTGCCATATAATTAAAATGAAAAACTAAAAGTTAAAATTAACTTAGTGTGAAAACTAAAGATATTTTATTGCCCGTTTTCACATAAGTCAAGTGGTAATTTCTTAAAGAGAGGGCTTGATTACCTTCTTATCTATTTTAGTTATTACTTTACCATCTTCAATACTTTTAATTTCAAGCCTAGTTATATGCGGCCTAAAACCCATCACTCTTCTGTATCTTGCTTTTGCCTTAAACTTCGCAACCCTTATCTTGTCTCCTTTTATATGATCTATTACTTTTGCCTTAACTTTAATACCGGAAAGGAACGGATTTCCAATTTTTACTTTTCCATCGGATACCCATAAAAGAACATTTTCCAAAATTACCTCCTTATCCTTTTGACTATTGAGCCGGTCTATTTCTATAATAGAACCCGCAGACACTTTATACTGTTTTCCCCCTGTTTTAATTACCGCATACTCCATAGCTTAAGATTATACCAAACCTTTTATTTAATTTCCAGAACTTCCTTTGAATCGACACCTTTGCTCATAGAGGAAAGAAAACCAAGAAAAATAAAGCTTGAGAGAAGAGAACTTCCTCCGTAGGACATAAAAGGTAAAGAAACTCCAACAATTGGCATAATTCCAATGTTCATTCCAATATTCATAAAAAATTGAACTAATAGAAGAAAAAACGCTGCTTGGGAAAACACTTTAGAAAAAGAAGAATCGGAATTTTTATAAATTAGATAGATGCGGTAAAAAAGGAAACCAAAAGCGGCCAATATCACTAACGAACCTATAAAACCCAGTTCTTCAGAAAGGGTCGCAAAAATAAAATCCGTGTGTCTTTCCGGCAAAAATCTAAGCGTCGATTGCGTTCCCTGTCCAAACCCTCGTCCTGTAATCATTCCCGATCCAACTGCAATAATTGATTGAATGGCATTGTAAGAAGTGCCTAAAGGGTCAACATTAAAATGGAAAAATGTAAGTAGTCTTTGTTTTTGGTACTCCCTTAAAAATTTCCAAAAAATTGGAAAAGAAGCAACCATCAACAATAAAGATGCTAAAAAATAGCGCAGGGGAAATCCAAAAGTAAACATAATAAAAATAGTTGCTAGAAAATAAATAATTGCGTTTCCCAAATCCGGCTGAAGAAAAATTAAAAAACAAATGGGTAAAAATAAGACTAAAACTAAAAAAAATAATTTTAACGAATAATTATTTTTACTCGCCAAAAAAGACGCTAAGGCTAGGGAAAGAAAGGGCTTAAGAAGTTCTGAAAATTGAATTCTAAAACCTAAAAATTCAAACCACCTGACAGACCCTCTGGTTTCAATTCCTATTAGAAGAAGCAGAAACAGAATTATAAGAGAAAAAATATAAATTATAAAACTATAATTCCTAAGAGAATGGTAATTAATTTGGGAAAAAAATAGAAATACCAAAATAGCCAAAACGGAAAATAGTAACTGAGCCTTAAATAAATCGGGGCTTAGAGAAAAAATTCCGGCAAGTCCTATAATTAAAAGAGAAAGTGCCGAAACAAACAGCCATATATCAATTCTTAAAAATTGTCTATTCATTTAACGAGAACTTCAAATTTTTCTCCCTTTTTAAGGCTGATAACTAAAGCTCTCTCTTTAATATATTCTTCAAATTTCTCAGGCCAAGAGGGCAATATAACTGTAACTTTTTCGTTGAGACGAGTACCCTGATTTTTTCTTTCTTCCTGTATCATTCTTACTATCTCCCTTGCCTCTCCTTCCTTTTTAAGTTCCGGAGTTATTCTAGTATCAAACTCGACCAATAATTCCCCTTTTCCCTTAATAAACTCAACCTCTTTGACATTTAACTCATCTTTTATCAAATTAATTAAATTCTTATCCTTAATTGAGAATTTAAAATTGAAAATTGAAAATTTTTTAAGCGGTTCTCTAACTTTTATCTTCTTTTCCTTTCTTTTTGAATGTCCCAACTCGCAAACTTTGCGCACAAATTCCATCTCTTTTTCAAGTTCTTCGTCTATGTATTCTTTCTTAAAGATTGGAAAATCTGTGAGATGAACCGATTCTTCTCCGGTCAAATTCCGATAAATTTCCTCAGCAAGAAACGGAGTAAACGGTGCTAAAACTTTTGAAAGGATTACGAAAGTTTCATAGCATGTCCTATAAAATGCTTCTTTATTCTCGGCATCTTCTGCAGAGGGCCCGACCCTGTCACGGCTTCGCCGAATATACCATGTTGATAGGTTATCGACAAATCTATTAATCTTCTCGATTGCTGAAACCGTATCGTAATTCTCTAGATCTTTAGTCACATATCTAATTAATCGATTGATCAAAGACAAGATCCACCGATCCAAAACATTTTCTGAAACCTTGAACCTTGAACTCCTGTCCTGAGCCACGCCGAAGGGCTGAGCTCTGAACCCGTCTATATTTGCATACATTATAAAAAAGTTGTAAACATTCCACAAAATTAACATCATTCCTCTTACCTGATCTCTGTATTGTTTTTCTGAAATCAAAATATCTTCCCCTTTCATCACCGGACTTCCAAGAAGATATAAACGCAGAGCATCTCCTCCATACTTTTGAATCATCTCCTTGGGATCCGGATAATTACCGTAGTTTTTACTCATTTTCCGTCCGTCCTCACCCAGAATTACCCCTTCTACTAAGACATTTTTAAATCCGGGAGAATCATAAAGAGCTGCTCCAATTACGTGAAGCACATAAAACCATGCACGTATCTGGCCTGTGTATTCGGCAATAAAATCAGGGGGATAAAAATCCGAAAGTTCAATTTTTTCAAAGGGAAAATGTCTTTCGGCAAAAGAAGCGCTCCCCGCCTCTATCCAGCTGTCCAAAACTTCAGGAACTCTTTTTGCTTTTTTTCCGCATTTCTTACATTTTACGGTTACATCATCAATTTCCGGCTTATGTAAATCTTTAATTTTTTGGCCTGATGCTTCCTCAAGCTCTTTTATGGAACCCGGCACGAATCTTTCTCCACAGCTACACTCCCAAACGGGAACGGGGCTTCCCCAGTATCTGCTTCTTGAGATATTCCAGTCGGGAGCCGCTTCAAGACTTTTTAGAAAGCGGCCATATTTAAAATGTTTTGGAAACCAGTTAACCTTTTCATTTGTCCCTTTCATTCTTTCTTTTAGAATCTGTACATTAACATACCACGCGTTCTGCGGCGCATAATAAAGCCTCGTATGACACCTCCAGCAGAGCGGGACAACGTGTGAATATTCTGTTTCCGAATAAACCAATCCTCTTTCCTTTAAATCCTCATTTACAGCTTTATCTGCGGCAAGATAATGCATTCCGCCAAATTTAGGAACGTCTTTTTTTATATTACCCTCATCATCCAAATGGGTAACAATTTGAATATTTTCTTCTTGCATTACCTTTAAATCCTCTTCTCCGTACGCTGCGATTGTTACTATCCCGGTTCCTTCTTCTGCCGTCACAAAATCTCCTTTTACTGTTTCGAATGCTCGCCTGTCTTTATCAATTGCGTAGAAATCATAATGCGGAACAAAAATTTTTCCCAACAACTCTTTTCCCTTAAACTCCTCAACTATTTTATAGGGCTTATCGCTTAATATCTTAAGTGTTGTTTTTGCAAGAATATAATATTCATCGCCTTGCCTTACTTTCGCATAAGTTAATTTGGGATTAACGGCAAGGGCGGGCGTTACCAATTTATTCCATGGAGTTGTAGACCATGCAAGCATATATGTCTTTGGTTCTCCCCGGAGTTGATATTTGTAAACAGTCGCAAGATCGGACATTTCTTTGTGATTTTCCGCATCCATTGCAACTTCAAAATTAGAGATCGGCGTTGAGCAATGAGGACAATACAAAGAAACACGAAGTCCTTTGTAAATGTATCCTTTGTCGTACATTTGTTTAAACACCCACATAACAGACTCCATATATGGCAAATCCATTGTTTTATAGGCATTATCAAAATCTACCCAACGACCGATGTGATCTATGTACCACGCCCATTCTGAGGAAACTTCCGAAACATAAAGCTTACACTCGTCTATAAATTTTTTGACCCCTATTATTTCTTCTATATCTCTCTTTCTTTTTATCGAAAGCTTTTCCTCAACTTTATTTTCCGCGGGAAGTCCATGACAGTCCCATCCCCAAACACGTCTCACGCGATATCCCTTCATGGTCCAATATCTTGGGAAAACATCCTTGGGAAGACTGGATAAGATATTCCCGTAATGAGGAAGGCCGGTTATAAAGGGCGGTCCGTCCAAAAGAGTCCGGGTTTTATCTTTTGGCCTTGATTCTATAGATTTTTCAAAAATTTTATTTTTCTTCCAATAAGTCAAAGTTTCTTCTTCAAGTTTTGGGAAATCTACCTTTGGAGAAACGGGTTTGAACATAAATTTAATTCTAACTTAAAACGAAGTTGACTTCAAGAATAGATAATATTTTTAAAATGATTTAGTGAGTTTGATAATAGGATGACTCGTTGCCCGGTCTCCATTTGATATTGCAACCCATGCTTGGTTTTTGATCAGGATTAATCGGTTTGTCTTCCAAAACTGCATCCATGGCTTCTCTTAGATCTTTACCTGTTACCGGTAAATTATTTCCGGGCCTTGAGTTATCAAGTTGTCCTCTATAAACTAATTTTCTATTCTTATCAAAAAGAAAAAAATCTGGAGTGCAGGCTGCAGTATATGCTTTTGCAATTTCTTGTGATTTATCATAAAGATATGGAAAACTAAAATTTAACTCTTCTGCCATTTCTTTTAAGTTCTCGGGTGAATCCTGCGGATACGAATTAATATCATTTGCGCTTATTGCAATAATTGCTATATTTTTTTCTTTATAATCTTGCCCTATTTTTGCAATTTCTTCTTTTATGTGTTGAACATACGGGCAGTGCCTGCAGATAAACATTACGAGAAGAGCTTCTTTGTTTTTAAAGTCTTCTAAGGAAACCATATTGCCGGAAACCACATCCGGAAGTATGAAATTTGGAGCTAAGGTTCCCAACGCAAGCATTGTTGAAGGTGTAAGTGCCATATTTTTTATTATATCATTTTGTCTAACTTATGGGATTTATTGAAGTCTTCCTCGTAAAATTCCTCTGTCTTAGGAGTGAAGGAATGTCCCAAGCATCTCCCCTTCCAAAGCTAAATTCACACTAAACAACCCAGTTGAATAGCTTACCTTTCTAATTCTTCAGAAATAATTTAATAAGAAATAATTAAAAAGTTAAGGTAAAAGCGGTCTATTTCTTCTGAAATTTAAATACTGTAAAACGAGGAAGACCAACATAATCTCTATATCTTGGGTAAATTTTTTCAAATTCCGGTGTTATTATTCTATCTTCTTGTGATATTAGAATAAATCCCGCGTCGATAAAGTGTTTTATAAAAAGATCGATTGGCTCGTAATATCTTGTTACTGCTGCTTTACCTTTTAATGAATCTTTATTTACGAATTTAGTACGTTTGTTTACTTTTTTCAAAAATTTGTATCTTGCCAGATCGAATTTTGGATGGTGTGTAGAAAAAAGAAGAGTCCCATTGGATTTTAATATTCTATAAAACTCATTCGCTATCTTAGTCATATTAGATAAATAGTGAACAACCATATTGGAAAAAATAAGATCGAATATGTTGTCCTCAAAAGGCAATGGATTTTCTAAATCTGAAAAACTATAGGAAATATTTGCGGCCGATCTATCATTTTTTGCAATTTTCAACAGCTCTTTTGAATTATCAACTCCAATAACTTTGTCATATCTCCCAGCTAACACTTTTGTCCAGCGTCCACTTCCGCAACCTGCGTCAAGAACATAGAGGTTTTTGTCCTGCGGTAGATGCTTTAGAAGAATGGGGTTAAGCAAATATTTATTCGGTAAATCACCTAAGTCGCCCATCAGTTTTTCGTAAAGAGATGCCAGTAAATCGTATTGATTCATTCAAGAATTATACCACAGGTAAGCTGAGGACAATTTTTATTGCTTAGAAATACGGGGATCTATAAGTCATCATTCAACTTTGGAGATAAAATTTCAACTTGAAGAGAATAAACTGCCGAAAAAATTCCCTTTAACTTTCTTCTCGTAATCTGAGATAAGCTCTCGGGTTTTATCTATCGCATCGGGGGAAACCGAAACACTCGTAATTCCCCAGTCAATAAGTTTTTTAAGAAGGTCTGGATAAGTTGAAGCGGCCTGCCCGCAAAGAGATGACGTAATTTTATATTTTTTTGCCGTTTTGACAACTCTTTCAAGCGCCCAAAGAATTGCCTGATCCTCCTCATTAAATTCTTTAGCAACCAGATTATTGTCTCTATCGGTTCCAAGAATAAGCATGGTAAGATCATTTGATCCGACAGATACGCCGTCAATGCCGACTTTTATAAAATCTTCAAGAAGAACTACATTTGAAGGAATTTCAACCATCATCCAGAGCTTAAAATCAGATGATCTTTTAAGACCTGACGATTCCAGAATCTCTTTAACCCTGACCAATTCATCAACGGTTCTAACAAAAGGGATCATAAGCCATAAATTTTTAAGTTGTTTTTCATTACGGACTTTTTTTATTGCTTCAAGCTCTAGTTTAAATATTTCCGGGTCATTTATATATCTAAAAGCACCCCTATAACCAAGCATGGGGTTTGATTCTTCGGGTTCAAATTCTCCGCCGCCTTCAAGATTTCTATACTCATTTGTTTTAAAATCCGATGCTCTGTACACAACCGGACGGGGATTAAATGCCTTACAAAACTTTTCAAGCCCATCGGCAAGTTTTTCTATAAATACATCTTTCTGTCCTTGGGCAATAAATTTTTTGGGGTGTCTGCCAATTCCTGCCATCATAAATTCTGCACGAAGAAGACCTACTCCATCCACATGACGTTTTGCAGTTTTATCTGCAAATTCCGGCTCTCCTAAGTTTACATATACTTTTGTTTTTGTCTGTATATTTTGATCTATTTTTTTAGTATTTTCCTTTTTTTCATAATGCCCTTCGTATATTTCACCTGTTGTTCCATTGACCGTTACCTCCATCCCTTCAGCAAGTTTTTTCGTTGCTTCTCCTGTTCCTACTACAGCCGGGATGCCGATCTCTCTTGAAACGATAGCAGCGTGGGAAGTTCTGCCTCCCTTATCTGTAATAATAGCTACAGCTCTTTTCATAGCGGGTACAAAGTCCGGATTAGTTTGAGGAGCAACAAGTATATCCCCTTGAACAATCTTGTCAATTTCTTTTGCGCTCATCAATATCTTTACAGGACCTGATGCAATACCGGGGCTTGCGGGATCACCCTTTAAGATAATCTTAAGCTTTATTGATGGTTGTACGTCATAGGCTTTGCCAGTCTTTGTGGTAGTAACAGGTCTGGTC
>Ga0209541_10003182_pt1 | contig 30453 bp, 26 predicted proteins | sample RifCSPlowO2_01_FD_184027 | JGI IMG/M metagenome (GOLD analysis project Ga0209541, IMG submission 184027) | Groundwater microbial communities from Rifle, Colorado - Rifle CSP2_plank lowO2_0.1 (SPAdes) (version 2) | ecosystem: Environmental > Aquatic > Deep subsurface > Groundwater | place... | reverse complement strand
CACCTCCTCAAGTCCTTTAATTCTACTAAAGATTGGGTAAGCCTTGGCGTAATGATCCATAGTTACGAAATGTCTAAAATGTTTCGTAACTTATTCAATATTTGTATGTTAGAAAAAGCCACTTTGGCTGGGGGGTGTTTTTGGTGCACCGAGGCTATTTTTAAAAGACTAAAAGGAGTTATTTCTGTAATGCCCGGCTATGCAGGTGGAGACAAGGAAAACCCGAGCTACGAAGATGTTTGTTCCGGAACAACCGGACATGCCGAGACGATTCAAATTGAATTTGATCCTAAAGTTATTTCTTATGACAAAATCTTAGACGTATTTTGGCATTTGCATGACCCAACAACTCTCAATCAACAGGGCAATGACATAGGCACTCAATATAGATCGGCAATTTTTTATCACTCTTTAAAACAGAAAAAATAGCGGAAAAAATAAAAAAGAATATTGAAGATTCAAAAAAGTATGAAGATCCAGTTGTAACAGAAATTGTTCCATTTACCAATTTCTACAAAGCAGAAAATTACCACCAAAATTATTATGATAAGAATAAATCCGCGTCCTACTGTCAAATAGTAATCGACCCCAAAATCCAAAAATTAATGAAAAATTACAAAGAAGAAGTAAAAGAAGAATACAAGGGGTTAGGGTAGGGGATATTTATTTTGAAGAACCGGTTTAATTATATTATGCGCTTCATATTCTAAAGAACCAGGCTTATTATAAAGCAAATCATATTCTTCTTCTATTCTTAGCATATCAAACCTACCCACTATAATAGCAGTTACTAAATCACGAATGCCTTTTGAATAAGATCCGAATGGGTTATCGCCAAATTGTCTTGAATGACTCACTTCATCCATAAATCCATTATTAGGATCAAAGAAACTACCTGAAGTTATAAGTACAGTATTTGTGACCGGATCATATTTATCTGCATCTTTAAATTTGGGAGATGCAATAGTAGTTATGCCCCGGTCTGCAACAAAACGTATTCGCGGATTTCCAGACTCTTTCTCAAGTTCCCAAACCAAGTTATACTTATCCACAAAATAATTAAGTGTATTTTGATCATTTATCATTTGAATCCATACTTTATTGAGGTCTCTGTAGACATCCGGTTTTTCTATGCTAGAAGGATCTGTATTGTTGTAATATAAAGTATAAACCTCATCTAAAGACATTTCTTCTAAGTTTTTAGGGATTGGAATTCTTTTCTCTTTAAGTTTACTTATTATACCTGGCCTAAGTTCTGCTTCCAGATCTTCTTGTGTAAATTTTTCTCTTCCCGCAAGTATATTTAAATAATGAGTTGTCCTTGCGTCTTCATGCGTATATATGGTTTGGCCATTTTCATCTATTGTTTTCTCTAACTCCGGATGTGTCTGATAATAATTACCGATTGCTATTATCGCTCCAACAGCAACAGCTCGTTGAGCAATTCTAAAAAATTTTGGAGTAAACTCGACTATTCTTTTTTCAATTTCTCTTAATTTTGATTTTTGTTCCGGGGAAAATTTATATCCGCTAATATCTTCAACGCTGAAAACAATACCATTGATAATTCCTTTTAATGCTATAGGAACTTTTGGTTCACGTTCTTGGGCGCTTTGTGTCCGTTCTTTTGTTTCTTGTGAAGCCCCCATGACAACCTTATTATACTACAACCAATTAGTCCCCTAAATAATCCCTGAGCTTGTTTCCTCTTGAAGGGTGGCGGAGTTTGCGAAGAGCTTTTGCCTCTATTTGTCTTATTCTTTCCCGAGTTACCGCAAACATGCGCCCTACTTCTTCAAGAGTTTTTTGTTTGCCGTCTTTTAGTCCAAAGCGTTCTATCAAAACTCTTCGCTCTCTATCGGATAAAGAGCTTAATACTTGCTCTACCTGTTCTTTAAGAAGTTCTCTCGATGCCGAATCAAAAAGAGTAGGAGCCGCGGCATCATGAATAAAATCACCAAGTCTGCTGTCATCTTCATCTCCGACCGGTGTCTCAAGACTTGCGGGTTCCTGGGAAATTTTGATAATTTCCAAAGCTTTTTCCGGATCAATCCCCAAAACCTTTGCTACTTCCTCAGGCGTTGGCTCCCGGCCTAGTTCCTGCATAAGCCTTCTGGATGTTCGCAAAAACCTATTTATATTTTCAACCATGTGAACAGGAATTCTAATAGTTCTTGCCTGATCCGCAATCGCTCTAGTTATTGATTGCCTAATCCACCACGTCGCATAGGTTGAAAATTTATAGCCTCTTCTCCAATCGTATTTTTCAACTGCTCTTATTAACCCCTGGTTTCCTTCCTGAATTAAGTCCAGAAGCGTTAAACCCCGTCCTACATATTTTTTGGCAATAGATACTACCAACCGCAAATTTGAATTTATTAACACCTGTTTTGCTTTTCTATCTGATTTTTCAACCCTTTTTGCCAAAGATATCTCCTGTTCAAACGTTAAAAGAGGAATCCTCCCAATTTCCTTAAGATACATCCTTACAGGATCGGAAACCGTCCCTTCGGCCAAAACAGTTAATGCTTCCAGCTCTTTTTCCAATTCTTCTATGGGTTTTTGGCCATCCGGATCTTTTGCTACAGATTCGAAAACATCAACGCCTGATTTTAAAAGCTTTTTATAAAGTTCGTCAAGTTCGTCCAAATGCTCTTCCGGTTTTGGAAAAATGGACAAAACTTCATCCTGGGTGATATACCCTCTTTTTTTTGCAGACATAACTATGTCTGATATTATGTTTACTGCTTTATGCTTCATATTATAAAGGTATTTTACCACAATTTAAGGTCGGGATAATAGATGGATAAGCATTGATACTTCTTTCTCAAGCGATTCTATTTCTTTGGTGTGTTTTTCTTTTTCCTGATTTTTAAGATTTAACGACGTAGCTTTTATTTTATTTTTTAAAAATATCATTCTTAATTCTCTTGCTACTTTCTCGACCTCTTCTTCATATATAGCGTTATCTAAAAACTTAGGCAAAGGGAACAGGAAACATGTGTCAAATATTTTAACTAACTCCAAAGGCAACAAGCTTAAAAACTTTTTACTATCAAACAAATCGTGCTTTTTAAAATACTCAGAAAGATTATCCAAAATTTTCTTATACGAGGGTGTTTCAAACATGTAGTCTTTCAGGGCTTCAACACTCTTTTCAAAAACTGACTTTACTCTTTCATCCTGAATAACAAGCGCCAACAAATACTCTTCCAATATTTCTCTTCTTGAAGATTTATTAACTTTTACAAACGCCGCGTTTTCCCCGATAACTTCCTTTTTCTCTATTCTTTCAAGTTGTTTCGTAAGACTTTCGTGCGAAGTATCAAGCTCAACGCTTAGTTTTTTAAGATAATGTTCTTTAACAATCTCGTTTTCAATCCTCGAAATAGCGGGCAATAATTCATCCGCAATTTTTTTCTTTCCCTCAATTGTGTTTTTATTATGCAATGACAATAAACGCGAAAGTAGATAATCATAAATACCCACACTCTCTTTGATTGCTTTTTTAAAAGAGATAGGATCGTTTTTTATCGCCTCGTCTGCGTCCTTGCCGCTTGTTATTTCAATAACCGTTATATTGAATCCCTCTTTCTCTAAAACTGCAAGACTTCTTTTTGTTGCGCTATATCCTGCCTCGTCCTGGTCAAAACAAAGACTGACGTTTTGGGTAAAACGCGAGAGAAGCCTCGCTTGATCTTCTGTTAAAGCAGTTCCTTTTACCGCAACAGTATTTTTAATGCCTTCTTTAAACATAGAAATAACGTCAAATTCTCCCTCAACTACAATTGCATGATCTTTCTTTTTAATATCCTCATACGCTTTGTTTAAACCAAAGAACATACTCCCTTTGTGGTAAACAATCGTATCTCTTGTATTTATATATTTTCCGCCAAACGCTTTATCATCTATTGTGCGTCCTGAAAATCCCACGACATTATTTCTGTGATCTGATAAAGGAAACATAATTCTTTCTCTAAAAAAGTCAGCGATATCATTACCTTTATAGAATGCAAGTCCCGCTTCTATCAGATCCTCTTTTTTGTACCCCTTTTTATTGATAAGATAATTTGACAAAGCATTCGAGCTTTTTGGCGAAAAACCAATCATGAAAGTTTCTATAAGCCTAAGATCAATCTTTCTGTCGTTAATCAAATAGGAAAGAGCTCTTTTGCCGACATTATGTTTGGTAAGGACAAAGTGATAAAATTCTAGAGCTTTGTTGTTGAGAATATAAATCTTATCTTTTTTTGATGACAATCCTGCCTGGAAACCGGAGGTTTTAAGCTCAATGCCTGCTTTTTTAGCTAAGATCCGAAGCGCTTCAATAAACTCTAAATTTTCATATTCCATTAAAAAAGTAAAACAATCACCGCCTTTACTGCATCCTCCAAAACAATGCCAAATCTGCCGCTCCGGCGAAACAACAAAAGACGGACTTTTCTCGCTATGAAAAGGGCAAAGAGCTTTAAAATTTCTGCCCATTTTTTTAAGAGGAATATATTCCTGAATAAGCGAGACTATATCTATTTTTTCCCGAACCCGTGCAACATCATCCATAGCCACAGCCGCGTTTGACGCGGCGCCTGTATTGTATCACTTACATTTCCAATTTGGTACAATGTTGCTCTTATGTTATTGATAGTATTTGGATTACCTGGGGCTGGAAAAACCTATGTTGGCAACCTTCTCAGGGATGAGTTCGGTTTTTATTTCTACGAAGGAGATCGTGACTTAACCGATGAAATGCAGCAAGCTTTAAAAGAAAAAAAACTTTTCAATGACTCTATGCGCGATGTTTTTTTTAAAAATCTCATTGGTAAAGTTTCGCAGTTACACAAAACCAAAAAACATTTAGTTGTTGCGCAAACATTTATAAAAGAAAAATACCGCAACCGACTTCTCAAATCCTTACCTCATGCAAGATTCATTCTGGTACAAACTGAAAACGCATTAAGAGAAAAACGTTTTCTGCAAAGAAATGACCTTGATTTAAATTATGTTAAGGGAATGGTAAAACTCTTCGAAAAACCAAATGTTGAACATTTTAAAATAGAGAATAATACTGATGGAAAAATACAACTTTTAAAAAAGCTAGAGAATATTCTCTTTAACCAAAAAATCAATTATTAGCACCGCAACATTTTGTTTTTTCGCAAGAGGAATTTTCTTCTTTGAACCTTTTTTTGTTACAACAAAAACTTCATTTGTATCTGCCCCAAATCCGCGGTCGGACTTGCTCACATCATTTACAACAACAGCTTCGGCATTGCTCTCCTTAAGCTTTTCTTCTCCTTCTTTGATAAGTATTTTTTCCGAATTATTCCAGACAGCTTTAAATACAATTAGTTTGATTTTGGGATTCCATTTTTTTATTTGTGTAATGATTTTTTTTCGGGAAGAAAGCCTTAGCGTAATGCTCTTTTTACTATCCAACTTACCCGAGCTTTGATTATCTACTGTAAAATCAGAAACAGCTGCTGTTTGGAACAAAACATCGTATTTTTTGACTTCTCTTTTGAGAATTTCCTCCAGTTCATCTGCTGTTTCAAATACCATCTGTTTGATGTCATAGCGAGTGGCTACTGACGTTTTTGAACGCACCAAAAGTACCTTAGCGCCTTGCAAAAAACAGCTTTCGGCAATGGCAACTCCCATTTTACCGGTGCTTCGATTAGCAATATATCTAACATCATCTATTTTTTCAATAGTTCCTCCTGCTGTGACTATTATCTTTTTCCCTGCAAGAAAATTTCTATATTTTAACTGCCTGACGACCTCATCTTTAATAATCTGTATATGCGCGAGTCTTCCTTTTCCTTCATACCCACACGCAAGTTTACCAACTTCCGGCTCAACAATAAGATAACCTAAATTTTTTAGCTTAGCAGTATTTTCTTGCACAAGAGGATTTCCCCACATATGGACATTCATAGACGGACAGACAATTACAGGAGCTGTTGTTGCCAGAAGTATTGTTGTTAAGAAATCATCAGCAATACCATGCGCGATTTTTGCAATTATATTTGCTGTTGCAGGAGCAATCACAACAACATCTGCTTTATCTGCCAAATCAATATGATCTACCTTACGAATCTTAAGAATATTTTTGTAATCAAACCCTTTTTCAAAAAGCTCGCTATAGACTTTGTTCCCGGATGCTTTTTTAAATTCAAAAGCAGGAATCATTGCCATTGCGCTCTTGGTCATAACTACAAAAACTTCAGCTCCGTCTTTTTTTAGCGATTTTACAAGATCGAGCGTTTTAAACGCCGCAATCCCGCTTGTTACACCCACAATTATTGTCTTTTTTTCTTTCATACGGAAGTCCGCATATTGTACCACGCTGAGCGTGGTTGTACCACTTATATCCTTGCTTTTCCTATCTTCCTTTATTACAATCCAATAACCATGAAGTCATCAAGCATTAAACAGAAAAAGAAATACAAGGCTCTAATTGTTGATGTTGATGGGACACTAGTTCCAAACAAACGTGACGGCATGCCGTCAAAAAAAGTAACAGACGCAATAGCAAAAGCAAGCAAAATCCTGCATGTTGGCGTCGCAACCTCAAGGCCGTACTTTATCCTTTCGCACATTTTTGATCACCTAAATCTTTCCGGACCATCCATTATTGTTGGAGGAGCGCAAATCATCGATACTTTTTCTAAAAAGATTATTTTTGAACAACAACTGCTCACTCAAGATGTTATGGAAATTAGCAAACTTGCGGAAACACTATCCATTCCAATTCATATTCCAGGCAATACTAAAGAAGAAATACTTTCAAAAAAAAATATCCATCAAAAAACTACCCAGTTATGGATTCAGGGATTTAAGTTAAAAGAAGCAGATAACTTTATAAATGAATTGTCTCCTATCTCTACGATCTCTGTTCATAAAATGCCATCATGGAAAAATGGAAAGATTGATGTAAGTATCACTCACGCATCTGCAACAAAACAACATGCAATTGTTCATATTGCTAAATTACTCAATATAGAAACACATGATATTATTGGTGTTGGGGACGGATACAATGATTTTCCTCTTCTTATGGCATGTGGATTAAAAATTGCGATGGGAAACGCAGTTAATGACCTAAAAGCAATCGCTGACTATGTAGCCCCACCTGTTGAAGAAGATGGAGTAGCGGATGTGATTGAAAAGTTTATTCTATGATCTGCGGTTGTCATTCTGAAAGAAGCCAAGTCTGACTTGGCGAAGTGAAGAATCTCGAACGGAGATCCTTCGTTACACTCAGGATGACATCAGGATTTATTCCCATTCCATTGTCGCCGGGGGTTTGGTGGTGATATCGTAGACAACACGGGAAACATTTGGCACTTCGTTAACTATTCTTGATGAAATTTTTTGTAAAACATCGTAGGGGAGTCGTGCCCAAGTCGAAGTCATCACATCTTTTGATTCAACTACTCTTAAAGCAACCACTTCGCCAAAATGTCTTCCATCTCCTTTAACAGCAGTTGAAAACGCGTTAGTCAAAACCGGAAACGAAAGAAAAACTTTGTCTAAAATATTTGCCTTTTTTAATTCTTCCAAAACAATATCATCCGCTTGTCTTTCCATTATCAATCTTTCTTTTGTAACTTCTCCTCTAATTCTAACTGCATAACCAGGACCTGGAAATGGCTGCTTGTTAATAAATTCATCCGGCAAACCAAGTTTTTGGCCAATTGCTCGTACTTCATCTTTATAGAAATGTCGCAAGGGTTCAAGAAGTTTTAGCTTCATATTTTTGGGTAAAGCACCCACATTATGATGGCTTTTTATTTTGGCTGCATGCTTTGTCCCTTGAGACTCAATAACATCTGAGTAAATAGTCCCTTGTAATAAAAACTTTACATCTTTTTTGGAATTTTGTAATTTTTTCATTTCTTTTTCAAAAATTTCAATGTAAAAATTGCCAATAATTTTTCTTTTTTCTTCAGAATCCGTAATTCCTTTTAATTTTGAAATGGTCTCCCCTACCGCATTTATAACTATAGGATTAATATTTGCGTGTTGTGAAAAAATTCTTTTCACATGTTCCTCTGTTCCTTTTCTCATCAAGCCATTATCAACATAAATTGGAATGAATCTATCCCCTATCGCTTTAGCAGTTAAAATTCCAGCAACAGCTGAATCAACCCCCCCTGAAACCGCGCCAATAACATAAGAATCTCCAACTTTTTCTTCTACATCCTTCTCTATCGATCTTATGTCAATTTCTTTAGGATTTACTGATAATTTGCAAATTTTTACAAAGTTCTCCAAAATAATCCTGCCAAATTCCGTATGTTCAACTTCCGGATGGAATTGCAATCCAATTATTTTCCGCTTACTATCTTCCACAAACGCGAATGGAACATGTTCTGTAGAGCCAATCGTTTCAAATCCTTTGGGCAATGAGATTACTTCGTCTCCATGAGACATCCAGACTATGAATTGCTGCGGCAATTCATTTGAAATTTGAAATTTGAAATTTGAAATTTTCAATTCAGCGGGACCATATTCTTTCTTTCCTGAAACTACTTTTCCTCCTAATAAATACGCTGTAAGTTGAAGTCCATAACAGATTCCAAGAATAGGGATACCTAATGAAAAAATCTTCGGATCAATTGTTGGAGCATTTTTTTCGTAGACTGATGAAGGACCACCTGAGAGAATAATTCCCTTAACCCTTATGTCATTCTGACCCTGAGTTTGTCGAAGGGGAAGAATCTCTTCCGGAGACACAATTTTTGCCTCAACGCCAAACTCTCTTACGCGCCGAAAGATAAGATGCGCTGTCTGTCCCCCAAAATCAACAACTAGAATCATGAAAGTATTATACTCTAAACGTTTATGTATTTCATTCTTGACACAACCAACAACTTTTCATATACTTCCATCAGATGTTAACAGTAGAAAATCTTCGTAATCTTCCACTACCAAAAAGGCAGGAATTTCTTAAAGATTTTCCACATCTTGTTGATCCATTCGAAGATCGCGATCGTATATACAACCAAGGTCAAATTGAACTAGGCTGGCCAAACGGAGCAATGCGTCGTTTTGAGCATTTGGCTCGTGAAAATACAATTGCAATTATCGGAACCCAGCTGGGAGACGAAGCAAAAGGAAGAATTGTTGATAACAAACTGGAGGCAATGCTTAAAATTCCAGGCGTAAAATCTGTTAATGTTATTAGATTCCAAGGAGGTAATAATGCCGGACATACAGTCGAAAAAGATGGGAAGAAACTAGATCTCCACCTTGTGCCATCCGGAATAATGTATGAGGAAACAGTTGGTATTATGGACCAGGGAATGATTATCCATGCTCAGGATCTGAAAACAGAAGTTGAATACGTAGAAGATTCTGTTGGTGATCTTCGCGGCAAACTCTTCTTATCTCAAGATGCAATTCTTGCTACAGACATCGAACGAGCCGAGGAGGTTGCCAATAGACAAAAAGAAGATGCTACAAAAGGAGGAACAGGAAGAGGAATAGGCCCTGCCAATGCTCATCACATAGACAAAACAGGAAAACATGTAAGGGATTTGCTTGATAACGAATGGAGAAAAAAATTCGCCAAATATTATGAATTAAAACAAAGAGATCTGGATGGACATGGGATGGATCTTGCAACAATGGAAGTCCCTGACTTTAAAAAATCCAGACTTACCGGCAGAGAAGAAAAACAAGTCGTCGGAACAAAGCAAGAATTTTTGGATAGACTGGAAGTTGCCCGTTCGTGGATTATAGATCGGGATATGGCAACAAATGTATATACAATGCATAAACAGGCGTTTTGGGATGCAACCAAGGGCTTTGTTTTTGAAGGAGCACAGGCAGCGGGACTTGATGCTTTTACCGGAACCCATCCGGACAGAACATCTTCTAACACAACAGCATATGGAGTCAGAGATGGAACTGCTTATTGGACACAAGAAAAAATATCTGAACGAATAGGTGTTGTGAAAGTCCCATACATGTCAAGCGTTGGAGAACGCATAATGCCAACCCACATACATCCAGAAAGTGAAGATGGTGAATGGTCTGTATACGTAAGAAAGACAGCAAATGAATACGGTACTACAACAAGGAGACCCCGGGACATTGCGCATATAGACCTTCCCTTCCTTGCGTATAATGCCGCTATGGCTGGAATCGAAGAAATGGCTGTTACCCACCTTGATGTTGCACGAGAAGATACTCAAATTAAAGTATGTGTTGCGTACAAAGACAAAAAAACCGGTGAAAATGTACAATATCAACCCGGACTTCACTACCAACAAAATGTAGAGCCGCAATATGTTATCCTCCCGGGATGGGATGGAGTAGTATGTATGGAAGCAAAAAGCCTAAGAGATCTTCCAATAAACGCCGTTAAATTTATGGCGTTTTTGCAAGCCCGGCTTGGCTATCCTATAACTTCGGGAACCAACGGTCCGGACAGACACAATTATCTTGAGATAAATAATGCAATCACTGTTTGAACCACTTGACATCAAATGGACTATTTATAGTATAATCAGATATGGAAGAATACGCAGAGCTTCATGCTCACTTATCTACATCTATAAACCCTTCCATCTACTGGCAAATTGCCCATGCGCAAGGATTTAAATTGCCAAAAAGAGAATATCAGGACTTTATAAACTATATAACATTATCTCCTCAAAAAAAAATGCAGTTAAACGATTACTTCAATACTATCTATCATCCGTTATTAAATAAATTAAGCTCTGGAACTTACGCTGTTGAAAAAGCAACATACGAAATATTAAGCGGAGCTTATAGGTCAAATAGCATTACGCTTTTGGAGATCCGGAATAACCCGATGAAGCACAATCACGAGGGGCAGGAAGACTTAGACCATATTATTATGGCAATGCTAAGGGGTATGGAAAGAGCGCTTTTAGAGTACGAAAAACTTTCAGCCGGTCTTATTTTTTGTATGGCTCGCGAATTTAGTTTTGGCAAAAATGCGATAATTATTGAAAAAGCAATAAAATACAGAAGACGCGGTATTGTCGGGATTGATTTTGCAGGACCGCCGGATAAAAACTTTCATTTCAAGGATTACAAAACCTTAATCCAAAAAGCAAAAAATGCAGGCTTAAAAGTTACTTGTCATTCCGGCGAGGAAAAAGGCGCAAATGATATGTGGGAGGCAATCGAATTTATTAATCCCTCCCGCATTGGACATGGAATTTTAGCCGCTTACGATAAAAAACTTATGAAAGAATTGGTAAAAAGAAATATTGTGCTTGAAATATGCCCTCTGTCAAATATAGTTACTAAGGCTGTAAAAAATATAGAAGAACTAAAATTTATCCTTCGTACTTTTGTAGAAAATAAAGTTAAATTTTGTATTAATTCCGACTGGCCGGAAACTATTGAATCCGCCCACCTTTGGGAACAGTTTGAATTTTTGAAAAAGAATAATATCTTAAGCGATGAAGAACTTAAAAAATGCAACCAAATTGCTTTTAAAAGCTCATTTGTTCCCGGCAAAGGATTGTCCGCATACTTATAATGAAGGACATCGCTTGCAAATTTTGCGCAATAGCTTTATATTAAAATTAATGTCTATTATTAATTGGATTAAATCTAACAAGCTAATAGTCTTACTGATTATTATCATTGCTTTTCTACTTTTTAAAAAAAACGATGGAATAACCCCCCTTCCTCTTCCAATAATAGACAACTACAGAACTTCCGCTCCTTCTATAGGCATGGTAGCGCCGGAAATGTCCTTGCCAAAAACCACGCAGAATTTTTCTGACACAACAGATCGAATCGTTACCAAAACTTCAGACCTATCGCTTTTGGTTAAGGACGTACGAAGTATTGGCGACCAAATTATAGCTTATTCTAAAAACAGCGGAGGATTTATGGTTTATGCATCCTACAATAGACCAACCGAATCTCCTTTTGCCACTATTACGATTAGAGTTCCAACAGAAAAATTAGATGATGCTCTAAATTACATAAGATCTTTATCGATTAAAGTTACGAGTGAAAATCTGGTTGGAACTGACGTGACTGAAGAGTATGTAGATATAGAAGCCAGCCTTGCAACTTTAAATAAAACTAAAGAAAAATTTGAAGAGATTTTGGAAAAAGCAATAACAGTTACTGATATCCTAACTGTTCAGCGGGAACTTATATCTTTACAACAGCAAATCGATTCTTATGTCGGTCAAAAAAAATCAATTGAAAACAATGCAAAGCTTACCATAATTACTGTATACCTATCTACCGACGAGCTAGCTCTTCCTTATACGCCTGATAAAGCATTTCGTCCAGATGTTGTATTTAAGCTTGCAGTCAGAAGTCTTCTAAATACTCTTCGAAGCGGTGCAGAAAAAGCAATATGGATTGGTGTCTACTCTATAGTTTGGGCGCCAATACTTTTAGGATTTATCGCCTACAAAAAGTCAAGAAGAAAACAACAATCTAGTCTTCAATCTACAAAATAAATTATGAAGCTCCGAGATCAAGAGAAGCTCGAAGATATGCTCCTTACGGGCTGCATTCAGGGAAACCCCTCGAAATGACACCGCAAAAGTACGAAAAATTGCGCAAAGACCTGCGCGCACGCGACCTTCCTGCTCTGTCCGGAAAGTAAAACAAAAGAGGATTAAAAAAACAACACGAAATCCTAATTAAGCCTACCAAAGTGTACCAAAACGGGAGTTTGTAATTTAGTTCTACCCAGCGATTAATTAACTTATTCTCTTCGCCCCTCCATCTTTCGTATCATGCGCTCGCGTTGTGCTTCTCTTTCCCTAGCTGTTGGCATGTATCGTGATCTTACTCCTTCTCTTACTATATCTTTAATTGATGCTTCAAGTCCACCGTCAATCCTTACGGGTTTTGTAGAGTACGGAGAAGTAGTTCTGTCAAGTCGTGCCCTGCGTTCCTCTATATGTCTATCAATAAAGCTTCTATCTGATTCCATGCAATTCACCCCCTTTATAGACTAGAGGGTATTTTATCAAATGACTCAGAGGTTTGCAAGTGCCCTAGTTATCCTACTCTTCCAGTAAACGGGGCTTGTTAAGTATTTCATCTAAAATAATTTTTACTTGTATCTTAACCTACTCTAAGAACTTTGACTTTGTATGTTTCTTAAAATCTTTATCAAAACTAAAAACTTTATCTATTTTATAATATTCAATAATTGCAAATGAATAACAGTCTACCCAACTTACATCTTTATCTTCGACCTCTTGAAAAATCTTAAAAGCCTTACGCATGAGTTCGTCATCCTCAAGTATCACCTTTGTAGATCCATCAAGAATATCTTCTACAAACTTTATGCCTGTTTGTCTATCATATCGCTGAGAAGAAACTGTCAACACTTCACCCAGAATTGCATAAGACGTAACCAAGTGCTCTTTACTTTCACCAATAGATATAAATATTTCTACAGCTTTTTTAAGATTAGGATCTTTTGGTAGCAAAGACGAGAGGTATGATGAAGCGTCAATAAAAATCATTTTTTGCCTTTCCAAAGATATCCAAACTTTTTAGATTTGGGGCCATAGAGATATTCTTTATAATTTGTAGAGTTTACTGGGCTTTTTTTAATAGGCTTATCTTTTCTTAATGCCCACTCTAACAATACTTCTGCCCCGCTTTTTTGTTTAGGTTTTTCTTTGAAGTATGCCTTTATAGCTTTTCTTGCTACCTCTGCCATAGCAACCCCTTCTTGTTTTGCCTGAAGTTCAAGAAGTCTTCTATATTCGTCTGGTAACCTTAAAACAATTGGCTGCATCATACAAAAATAGTATACAGAATACGTATTCTCTTTGTCAAGCCCAAGATTTGCCTTACTAATTATCCTACTCTCCCAGTAAATGTGGATTTGGCGAGCATTTCTTCCAGGATATTTTTTGGAACCTCTTCGTAGTGCGATGGCTCCATATAATAAGAGGCACGGCCTTGAGACATACTCCTTAAAGTTGTCGCGTAGCCGGAAAGTTCTTCTAAGGGCGCTGTAGATAATATTATTGTCGCCCTGCTTCTCTCTTCTGTCCCTAAAATCTGCGCTCTTTTTGCAGACAAATCCCCAATAACATCTCCCAAAAACTCTGATGGAGTTGTTACTTCAACCTTCATGATCGGCTCAAGAAGAGTTAGTCCTGCTTTTTTAGTTGCAGCTTGTAATGCCTGGCTTGCCGCGATCTTAAATGCAATATCGGAAGAGTCAACATCGTGATAACTCCCATCATAAACAGTAACAGTCATATCAACCATCGGATAACCCAAAAGAATTCCATTCTCCATTGTTTCCTTAACACCTTTTTCGATTGAGCCAACAAATTCCGCGGGAATTGCTCCTCCTTTTATAGCATCGACAAATTCAAATCCCTCTCCTCTTGGTTTTGGCTCGACTCGCAACAAACAGTGTCCGTATTGTCCGCGTCCTCCGGATTGCTTTATGTATTTTCCTTCTCCTTCTGCTATTCTTGAAACAGTTTCTTTGTACGCAACCTGAGGCGCGCCAACATTGGCAGAAATCCCAAAGTCAGCTTTCATTATATTTACCTTTACTTCGAGTTGAAGTTCACCAACTCCTGCTATAATTGTCTGTCCTGTTTCATGATTTGTTTTAACATGAAATGTCGGATCCTCTTCGGTTAACCGTTTTAACGCATAACCTAATTTCTCCTGATCTACAGTTGTTTTGGGCTCAATAGCCAATGATATAACCGGCTCCGGAAATGAAATCCTTTCAAGAACAATTGGCTTGTTTGGATCGCAAAGCGTATCTCCGGTTGTGGTCTCTTTGAGCCCAACAACCGCGACAATTTCTCCGGCAGATCCTTCTTTTATCTCTTCCCTTTGATTCGCGTGCATAAGAAGAAGTCTTCCGACTCTCTCCTGTTTGTCTTTTGTGCTGTTATAAGCATAAGACCCGGACAAAATCTTTCCCGAATAAACCCTAAAATACGTAAGCTTTCCTACATGAGGATCGTTTTGGATTTTAAATGCAAGTCCTGAAAACGACTCTTCCGGAACCAATCTTCTTACTTCTTCCTTATTGTCTTTAGGATTTATTCCTTTTACTTCTTTTAAATCAAGAGGAGATGGAAGGTAATCAACAACTGCGTCAAGCAACGGCTGAACGCCTTTATTCCTTAGAGATGATCCTGCAAAAATAGGCACTAATTTATAGGAAATTACAGCTGCTCTTAGCGCTGTTTTTAATTCCTCAACCGAAATCTCTTGATTGTTAAGATATTTTTCCAGAAGTTTATCGTCTGTTTCCGCAATTTTTTCAATAAGCTTATTTCTGTATTTCTCTACTTCATCCTTCATGTCCGATGGAATGCCATCCGAAACCGTAAACTTTGCTCCAAGCTCCTCGCCGGACCAAACTATTGACTTTTTGTTAAGTAAATCTACTATTCCTTTAAAGGTTGACTCAACACCAATGGGTAAAACCATTATCGCGGGATTTGCTCCTAATCTATCTTCAATACTTTTTACTGTTGCAAAAAAATCCGCGCCTAATTTATCCATTTTATTTACAAAGCAAATTCTAGGAACTTTGTACTTGTCCGCCTGTCTCCAGACTGTTTCTGACTGCGATTGAACGCCTTCTTCCGCATCCAAAACCGTAATCCCGCCATCTAAAACGCGCAAAGATCTTTCAACCTCGGCTGTAAAATCAACGTGTCCCGGGGTATCAATAATATTTATCCTGTAAAGATCTTCTTTCCCTGAGGAGCCTTTTGACGAATGAGTCCAGTATGCAGTGGTTGCAGCAGATACAATAGTAATACCGCGCTTTCTTTCCTCCTCCATCCAGTCCATGACAGTTGTTCCCTCGTCTATATCGCCTATTTTGTAGGTTTTACCTGTGTAATAAAGAATACGCTCGGTAGTTGTAGTTTTACCGGCATCGATATGGGCAATAATCCCAATGTTTCTAATTTTCCCTAAATCAGCAACTGCTTTTTGTCCAGCCATATACAATAAAAAATTCGAATACCAAAGCACGAAATTCAAAACAAACTCAAATGTTCAAAATACAAAATGTTTCGGATTTCGATATTCGAATTTCGAATTTACACAATTGAGTATACCACATTTCCCACTCATATCCTAGGAGATTAGATCTCGATTGCAACCCTGAGGTTTTTACGATCAATGCATTCCTCTTCGCTTCGGAGGCTGAAAATCTTCTGCTGGAAACGGTTGACCTTTTAACTCATTTTCTCTTATTTTTTTAAAAGATTTTGTAGGAAAATATCCAGATACAAGATGCGTAAATCCTGCCTCTCTCATTTGATTTCCAGCAATTTCTGCAAGCTTAGGATGTGGATACACATGCACGCTAGTTGTCCTTGGCAATTCTACTTCACGTTCTATTTGAGCTTCTTCGGGAAACTTAATGCCTACCCGTTCCATCAATTGTTTATCTATAGGATGTACAAAATTTGTATATGTTCTAGTAGTTTTATATGTACCAGTGATTTCACAAAAACTAAGTATCCCAATGTCTGTAAGTCCCCCTCTATCTAAATTAAATGGCTGTATTTGTGTATGGGGGGTGCTTTTAATTAATCCTTTTGTAAATTCATTGATTTCTTCAGGGTCATATAATGGCGAGGATGGACCTACAGCAAAAATAACATTCTCGCTGCCGAAACCACGATGGTCTATTATTCCACCCGCTATTACAATCTCGCCTTTATCTCTTCTTTCAACAAGTTCTCGTGCTACTTTATCCAATACTGACTGTTGAAGCTCTCTGGGTTCTCTTTCTTTAGCCATATGCGAAATATATACTATTTGAGCGCTCTTGTCAACTATAAGTCTTACTATGGCACTATGCTATAATTGAATAAATGAAAAAATATTTTTTGTTTGGCATTGTTGTTTTAATAGGTATATTTGGGTTAACAATGCTTCAGAAATCATCCGAACCTCCGCCTACAACGACTGATACTGCCGAAACTCAAACCGAAAAACAACTGCTGCCTAGTGTTTCCGATCAAACACAATCTACTCCATCTGGTATAATAACTGATATGAATAATGCTCAAAAAGCTATTATTAAAACAGAAAAGGGTGACATTACGCTTACTTTATACCCAGCAGATGCGCCGAAAACTGTTGCTAATTTTATTGAAAAAGCAAAAAGCGGGTTTTATAAAAACTTAACATTCCATAGAGTTGAAGATTGGGTTGTCCAGGGCGGAGATCCTTTAGGCACTGGAACAGGCGGAGGAAATATGCCAACAGAATTAAACAATAAACCATTTATTGTTGGTTCTTTAGGAGTTGCCAGAGGAGGAAATATAAAAATTTCAAACGATGCTCAATTTTTTATTACCACAACAGATGCCTCATGGCTTAACGGTCAATACACAAACTTTGGTATAGTAACTAATGGTATGGATATAGTTAAAAATATAGAAGTTGGAGACAAAATTTTGGAAATAACTACCGAATAAATCCAGCACCTATTCTGTCAGATTTTGTATCCATAGCAAGTTTTCGTATCGAGAAATCCCTCAAACAGTAGACTACCGAGTTTTAAAAGGTGCTGGATAAATTTTACCACCTGAAGTGCGCGAAGGCTTTATTCGCCTGAGCCATTCTGAAGACATTGTCTCTTTTCTTAATTGCCTCTCCTTTATTGTCTTGTGCATCCATTAGTTCTACTGCAAGTTTTTCAGAGAAGCTATGAAACTCTTTATTGGATCTTGCTTTTGCCGCAGTTATTATCCACCTCATGGCAAGAGCCATTCTTCGATCTGGTCTAATTTCAATTGGTATTTGATACGATGCTCCTCCTACCCTTCTTGCTTTTACTTCTTGTTTTGGCCCTACATTTTGAAGAGCCTGTTCAAAAACCAAAATAGGATCTTTGCTTTTTTTTGAAATAACACCAAATGTTTCATACAAAACATTTTGGGCAACTGTTTTTTTCCCGCTCTTCATAAGATAGTTAACAAACTGCGCAACCAGTTTGTTTTTATAAACTCTATCTCCCTCAATTTGTCTTTTTTCTACTTTTTTATGCCTCATATTTTTACGCATTTCAAATTTTTAATTTTTAATTTTCAATGAATTTTCAAATTTAAATTTCTAAACATTTATGTTTCATTTCAAATTTCGAATTTCAAATTGAAAATTATGCTGCTGTTGGCGCAGCCGCAGGTGCTGCTGGCGTACTAGCTGCTACCTTTGGCGCGCTTCCTGCCAATCCTTTCTTTGTTCCGTATTTGCTTCTTGATCTTTTTCTGCCTTCAACTCCCAAAAGGTCATATTTACCGCGGACTATGTGATATTTTACTCCGGGCAAATCCTTTACTCTTCCGCCCCGAACCAACACAATACCATGTTCGGAAAGCGAATGGCCAATACCCTGAATATAGGCTGTAACTTCCATCTTATTTGAAAGCTTTACTCTGGCAACTTTTCTAAGAGCCGAATTTGGCTTCTTCGGAGTCATGGTTTTTACCAAAGTCACAACTCCTCGTTTTTGAGGGGCTACAATATTTTTATACCTTCGAATTCGCGCATTAAAAAGACGCCGAAGCGCTGTTGATCTGGACTTCTTTGTCTTCTTAATCCTTCCTCTTTTAGCAAGTTGTGATAAAGTCGGCATAAAGTTGTTGTATTATACCTTATCCGCTGTCTTTCCTTCAACAGGAATAAGGCGTCCTATTATAACATTTTCCTTAAGCCCAACAAGATGATCTACCCGCCCTTCCAAAGCAGCTTCTGTTAATATTTTTGTTGTCTCCTGAAAAGAAGCTGCCGAAAGCCATGAGTCGGAATACAAAGCGGATTTAGTAATCCCAAGTATTGTTTGTCTGCCGGTTGCCGGTTCCCCACCCTGAGAAAGTACTTCTGCGTTAATTGTTTCAAATTTTGTCTTTGTTATAAAAGCTCCGGGTATTAACATTGTGTCCCCAACTGTTTCAATCACTACTTTATCAGACATCTTTCTCAAGATTACTTCAAAATGTTTGTCGTTAATAGCAATGCCTTGAGATTCATACACCTTCTGTGCTTCCGTAATAATGTAACGCTGAGCATCTACTAATCCTTTTACCTTAAGAACTTCCTTCGGGTCGATATAACCCTCAGCCAATTGGGCTCCAGGAGCAACATCATCACCATTTGACACACTAAGGTGCGCTGCCAATGGTATGAAGTATTCCCGCTCAGCATCAAGTTTCATTTTTGTATTTTTTATACTCACAACGTACCCGTCATCTGTTGTGTTAATCTCTACTTTTCCTGAAATTTCAGTTATTGGGGAAAGATTTTTAGGGCTTCTCATTTCGAACAATTCCTCAACCCGCGGCAACCCCTGGGTAACATCAGCCATAACCACACCGCCAAAATGTCTGACTCTCATAGTCAGCTGCGTTCCCGGCTCCCCAATTGACTGAGCGGCAATTACCCCAACCGGCACACCAACCTCTACTCTCCTTCGCGTAGAAAAATCCCAACCGTAGCAAGATGCGCATATTCCGTATTCCAAACGACAGGTAATCGGAGATCTGACCATAATTTCCTCAACTTCATTGTCTGCAATCTTTTTTGCCAGTTCATCCGTAATCTCTTCATTTGCTTTTATAATTACTTTTTTAGTTTTTTTGGAAATTACATTCGAAGCGGCAACACGCCCCAAAACTCTATCTGAAAACGTTGTTATTCTTTCTTTCTGATCGGATAAAACAACAATGCCCGCATTTCCTCCGCAATCTTCTCCTCTTATAATCACATCATGGGATGCATCAACCAACCGTCTTGTTAAATATCCGGCATTCGCTGTTTTTAGCGCCGAGTCTGTTAATCCTTTTCTGGAACCCCTGGCTGACGCGACATATTCAAAAATAGAAAGCCCTTCTCTAAAATTAGATTTAATTGGCAATTCGACAATTTTACCTAATGGATCAAGAATTAAGCCTCTTATTGCAGAAAGCTGCTTAAGCTGCTCCTTGCCGGCTCGCGCTCCCTCAGAATCAATAATAATTTTGATCGCATTCTTCTCCAAAAGATTATCCCATGTAAGATCGGCCACTTTCTCCGTAGTTTTGATCCATACATCGTTGGACAAACGCTTTTTCTCATCAATTGTTACAAGACCTTTCTGGAATTCATCCTCAATTTCTACGATTTTTTTGTCTGCTTCTTCTACGAATTTTTCCCGATCCTTGATCATTACGTTGTCAAAGACCGAAATCGAGATGCCCGAAATGGTAGCACCATAAAATCCAAGCGATTTTATAACGTCAATTAATTTTTCAACTTCATCAGCCGAAACATTTGCGATTGCTTCAGTGATAATCTTTTTTATCCCTGATGCGTTAATGGATCTATTGATAAAACCAAGACTTTCCGGCAAATGATCGTTAAGAAGAATTCTGCCGGCAGTTGTTTTAACCAACTCGCCGTTTATCCGGACAAAAATTTCCTCCCTAAGCTTAATTATTTTAAGAGATTGAGCCAGGAGAGCTTCTTCCTTGTCTTTAAAGCTTGGAATGTCTTTTTTTGTCAATGACTCATCTATTGTAGTTATATAGTAAATTCCAACTGCCATCTCTTTGTTTGGAAGAGTAACAGCACTTCCGTCAGCCGGTTTTAACAGATTGTGCTTTGGCATCATCAAGCTTATCGCTTCTTGTTGGGAGGCTTGAGAAAGCGGAATATGAACAGCCATTTGATCTCCGTCGAAATCCGCATTGTATCCGGCGCAAACACACGGATGAAGAGAAATTGCAGATCCTTCAATTAATATCGGGTAAAATGCCTGAATACCCAGCTTATGCAGGGTTGGAGCCCTGTTAAGAAGAACAGGATGGTTTTTGGTAATTTCTTCCAGTATATCGAATACCTCCGGCGGTTTTTTTTCTATAAATCTTTTTGCAGACTTTATATTCGGAGCAAATCCCCTCACAATAACCTCTCTTAAGACAAAAGGCTTAAACATTTCAAGAGCCATTTCTTTTGGAAGACCACACTGAGAAAGGCTAAGCTGAGGACCGACCACAATTACCGATCTTCCCGAGTAGTCAACCCTTTTGCCTAACAGGTTTTGCCTAAATCTCCCTTGTTTTCCTCTAAGCATATCCGATAAAGAACGAAGGGGCGATTGAACAACCTGTCCGCTTCTTTGAGAAATATCGATCAAAGAATCTACAGCTTCCTGGAGCATTCTTCTTTCATTTTTAAGAATAATCTCCGGCGCTCCAAGCGATGTTAAGTGCCTTAACCTATTATTGCGATTTATTACTCTTCTATAAAGATCATTAAGATCCGATGTTGCAAAGCGGCCTCCAGAAAGCTGAACCATGGGACGAAGATCAGGAGGAATAACCGGCAAAACAGAAAAAACCATGCAGGAAGGAAGCACGCCAGCCTCTCTCATTGACTCAATGAGCCGCAATCTTTTAAGAAGTTTTAAGTATTTTTGCCCTTTTGATTTTTCCGCTTCACGCCTTAGCGAAATAATAAGCGAGGATAGATCGATTTTGTTCAAAAGTTCCAATAATCCTTCTGTTCCTGTTTTGATAGTAAAAAACATGGGAACATCGTACTCTAATATCTTAAAATACTCGTCTTCGGAAAATACCGCTCCTACTTTAAGGCTCTTTAATAGCCTCAAAATCGCATCGAAAATCTCATCTTGTTTTTTCCCTTCAAGCGCAAATCGTTCTGACAGGTTTGCCAATTTTTGTCTTTTTAATAATTCCAGTTCTTGATCAATAAGATCTTTTTGCTCTTTTTGAGTTCGGGACATTTTTGCTTCTTTTTTCTTCGCTTCAATATCTAAAGATATAGCCTTCTCTTCTTTTTTCATCTCTTCTTTTTGCTGTTGTTTTTTACTCTCGATTCTTTTTGCGAAAATCTCTAATGCCTCTTTTTTCTTTTCCTCATCTATTTCAACAACCAAATAAGAAGCGTAATACATTACAGACTCAAGGCTCTTTTGGGCCATGTCCAAAATCAAAGATAAAGGCGAAGAAGAACCCTTAAAAAACCAAACGTGAGCGATAGGGGTCGAAAGCGTAATGTGACCCATCCGTTCTCTTCTTACTCTTGAGAGTGTCACCTCAACTCCGCATTTATCGCAAACAATTCCTTTATATCTGATCCTTTTATACTTGCCGCAGTAGCACTCCCAATCTTTCGTTGGTCCAAAAATTCGCTCATCGAAAAGTCCGTCCTTTTCCGGCCGCAGTGTTCTGTAGTTAATAGTTTCAGGTTTAGTCACCTCGCCATATGACCAGGACAATATATCGCTTTTACTTGCTAATAAAATCTTTAACGCCTTAAAGTCTAAGATTGTTACATCTTTACCTTTTCTGTCGTTATTCATGGCTTGTGCCTCCTAATTCTTCCTGAAGCTCTTTTGCCACCTCAAGCGTTGGTTTTTCGCCCTCTTTAATTGTTTCTGCTTTAGATTCTTCGCTAATATCAACAGGCATTGCCGCTAACGGCTCTTTAGCAACTGTTGCTCCTATCGGGATAATATTAAGACCTAAAGAAGCCAACTCTTTCATTAACACTTTAAATGACTCAGGAACTCTTGGGGTTGGAATGTCAACTCCTTTAACTATTGCCTCAAAAGCCTTAGCTCTTCCTACAACATCATCTGATTTGATAGTTAACATCTCCTGAAGAGTATATCTTGCTCTGTGCGCATCAAGCGCCCAAACCTCCATCTCTCCTAAGCGTTGTCCTCCCATTTGAGCTTTTCCACCAAGCGGCTGTTGTGTGACCAACGAGTACGGACCGGTGCTTCTTGCATGAGTTTTATCTTCAACCATATGGATTAGCTTCATCATATACTCAATACCCACAACAACCGGATTTTCATAAGCCTCTCCTGTTCTGCCATCAAAAAGCACTAATTTGCCATCTTCGGGAAGCTTTGCTGACTTAAGGCTGGCGACAATTCTTTCTTCCTTAACGTCCTCAAACGCAGGAACTCCTACTTTTATGTCCAACAATTTACAAGCAAGTCCCAAATGAGCTTCCAAAAGCTGGCCTAGATTCATACGCGCCAGAACGCTAATTGGAGAAATAACAATATCAACAGCTGTACCATCGGAAAGATATGGCATGTCTGCAATAGGAAGAATTTTTGAGATAACTCCTTTATTTCCATGTCGTCCTGCCAACTTATCTCCCACTACAACGTGTCTGAATTGCGCAACTTCAATAATAATCTTGCGCAATGTTCCAGGCTCGAGCTCATCTCCTTTTTTCCGATCCAATATCTGAACATTAATAACTGTGCCCCGTTCCCCGTGCGGCATACGCAAAGAAGTATCCCGCACTTCCCTTGCCTGTTCTCCGAATATAGCGCGAAGTAATCTTTCTTCCGCCGTTAGCTCTGTTTCTCCTTTAGGGGCAATTTTTCCAACCAGTATATCTCCGGCTCCAACATCGCTCCCAACGACAATAATTCCTTCCTCATCAAGATTTGCCAAATCTTCTTCCGATACATTTGGTATGTCTCTTGTTGTCTCCTCCGGCCCAAGTTTTGTCTCAACAACCGATGCTCCATGCTTCTCGATATGAATAGACGATAAAACATCTTCTTTGACTAATCTGTCTGAAATAACAATAGCGTCTTCGTATCCAAGCCCATCTAAAGAAGCGTAGGCAATCAAGAGATTTTGCCCGAGGGCCAATTCACCGTGATCTGCAGCAGGTCCATCAACCAAAAGATCATTCTTCCTTACTTTTTGTCCAGTAACTACCATAGTTTTTTGCGTGTATGAAGTTGCCTGAGAAGTTCTATTAAACGATTCTATTAAATATGTTGCCTCCTCGGTCTTTCCTTTGATTTTAACTTTATTAGCGTCAGCGTATGTTATTATGCCGTCAAATGGGGCTAAGACCACTCTGTTCATAACCTGGGCAATTTCTTTCTCCATGTTTGTCCCAACAATTGGAGACTCGGGATTAACCAAAGGAACTGCCTGACACTGCATGTGGGTTCCCATTAACGCTCTATTCGCCTCATCGTGACTAACAAAAGGAATAAGAGAGGCTGCGCTGCCAACAACCTGACGCGGCACAATATCAATAAAATCAACCTTTTCGCTTTCGACCTCTGTAAATGCCCCCCTGTATCTTACCGGAACCCGATCAATTAAACTACCATCGGAACTTAAAGCTCCGGCATGCGTAATGTAGTATTCTCTTTCATCTTCCGCATCTAAATACGCTATTTCATCCGTTGCTTTAACTTGAGTTTTCCTACCGTCTTGTTTTTTTACTACTTTTCTGTAAGGAGCTTCTAAAAAACCATAGTCATTTACCCGGGAATATAAAGACATATACGTAACCAAACCAATATTAGGCCCCTCAGGACTTCTGATAGGACAAATCCTTCCGTATTGAGAACTATTAATGTCGCGGATCGAAAAAGCAGCCCGTTCTCTTGAAATTCCACCTGTACCCATAACTGTTAGGCGATTTAAATTATCAACTTCGGAAAGCGGATTTGTCTGATCTAAAATAGTTGAAAGTTGGGACGTCCTGAAAAATTCATTAATTGACGCCATAATAGGACGCGCGTTTATAAGACTCGCGGTGGATGGAGGAACATCTGGCGAAATAAGGCTCATTCTCTCTTTAATGCTACGCTCAAGCCTTAACATTCCAACTCTAAATGCGGTAGCTGCAACCAATTCGCCTACACGCCGTACGCGTCTATTAGCAAGACTATCTATATCATCAACTTCGCCGCTACCTTGAGCCAGCTTTATAAGAAAGTTCATTGTTCCAATAATATCCTCAATCGTAAGAATCCTAACGTCTGTAGGGACGAAAGACTCTATTGTTTTTAACTTTTTGTTTATCTTATACCTGCCGACCGTTCCCAAATCATATCTTCTGGGGCTAAAAAACATTCCATCGAATGTCTCTTTTATTTTTTCAAAAACAATAGGCTCGCCAGGGTGCATTCTTCTGAATATTTCAATTACGGCATCTCTTGAATTTTCCGTCTCGTCTCTTTGCAGGGTATTATCAATAAATGAACTTTTGCTCTCCTTCTCAAGAGAATTAAATTTTTGCCGTATATCGTCGTTTGAAGACAAACCAATTGCCCTAAGAAAAGTAGTTGCCAAAAATTTCCTGCGCCTGTCTATCTTAACTGTTATTGTCTCATGTCTTGTGGTTGAGAACTCAAGCCAGGAACCATGAACAGGTCTGATTTCGGCATTGTAAAGAGTTTTGCCTGTAACTGTGTCTTGAACTGCAGTAAAAAATACACCTGGAGAACGAACCAATTGGCTTACAACAGAACGCTCAACTCCATTAATAATAAAAGTTCCTCTTGCTGTCATTTGGGGAATATCGCCTAAAAATACCTCCTGATCCAAGGTGGTGTTTGTTCTTTTGTTAACAAGTGTTGCGTTTACATACAAAGGAGCATCATAAACAAGCCCTTTTTCTATAGCGATATTAGGAGAATTAGACGATTTTCCTATACGATAGTCTTTAAAAATCAAACTCCAATTTTTTTCTGTGAAATCATCAATTGGGGAAACTTCTTTTAAAATCTCATCTATGCCGACATCTAAAAACCATTTGTAGGATCTTTTTTGAACATCAAGCAAATCTAGTTTTGGTAAAAATGGATACTCCTGCCCCCAGTTCTGTCTAATGTTATCTTTATTATTTGTTTTATCGTTTTTTTTAGGCATTTAAAAAAGTAGTGAAGAACTCCATATATCAACAAAAAAAATGCACACAGTGCATAGACCTTATTAATATTTTTCCTAGAGTTGTAGTTTTATATCATACTCCCTCATCTTTGTCAACACCTTATAGTAAAATACCTGTGGGTTTAGATTCTACTGCTTAAAATTTCTTCTGTATTCTAATCGCCATTGTTCTTCTTTTCGAAATTCTCGTATTTTGTCCATATCAAAAGTTGCCAGAAAGATTCCTTCATCTTTCTTTGCCTTTACTATTAAAGGATCGTTGTTAAAAACCAAAGGAGAATAAGCGGTGGATTGTCCATTATTCTTTGGTTTCGGATAATTTACCATTACTACACCTGCAAGATTTTCAAACGCCCGAGTTTTCAATTGGCAATCTCGAATATCATCCCAATTACAACTGTTCGGAACAATAATAAGTTCTGCTCCGTTTTTCATTAAAGCTCCCGCAGCTTCGGGGAATTCTCTATCGGCACAAATCATTGCCCCAACTTTTACTGAACCCTCTTCGTTTGCCAACCCACAAACATTAAACGTAGTACCCGCCGAACAATCATAATCAGTGCCCACATCATCTATCTTGTATTTCTCTTTCTGTAATTCTTGCTGACCAAAATTACAGAGAAAAACCTTTGAGTAGTTCAAAACTACTTGACCCCTGCTGCTAATAATAGAAACTGTGTTTCTTGGTTTTGGTGAATATATCTCCAAATACGTTATGCCAATATTTATCTTTTGTTCTTTGGCAAGTCGAACATACGATTGAAAGAACTCACTTTGTTGATCAATTGCTTCAGCTTCCCATTCTGCTTTTTTATCTGGAGGACAAAAAGCATAACCTATATTCCACATTTCTGGAAACAATGCTAAATCTGCACCTAGATCTTTTGCCTTGCGACAAGCCTCAAGACCTTTTTCCAAATTAAATTTTTGATCCATTTCTTTCGGTGATATCTGAAGGAGAGCGATAATAAACTTCATATATCTTCTAGTCCCAAAATATGATTGTCATTCTAAACTATTCTAGCACAAAATGTGCTATATTATACTAAAACTCAATGGTAAAATTGGAGATAAAATGAACTATAAACGCAATAAATCAAGAACACATGTCCGATGTTATTATTGTACTGATAACCGTGTCGGCATCAACGGCAGGACAAAAGATTTAGAAGAAGAATGGAAATCTGTACCTGCTAAGCATCCTTCGTGGTATTGTAAAAGACGCAAAGGAAAACATGAGTTTATACTTGTGAAAGAAGAGGAGTTTGGGATACTTCCCGGTATATGGCAAACCTTTCGATGTAGTAGCTGTGGGAAAAAGAAACTCAACCATCTGGATTCACCCACTACTGAACGGCTTGTAGAACAGTTGTATTGATTACGTGTTACTATCTATGTTATCATACTGATATGAAAGATTTAATTACCCAAGACCCAAATATTTTAGGCGGAAAACCCATTATCGCTGACACTCGAATGTCAGTTGAATCAATATTAGAACTTCTTGCCTCTGGTATGAAAATTGAAGAAATTCTGAAGGAATATCCATTCTTACAAAAAAAGCATGTGCTTGCAGCTATTGATTATGCGAGTAAGTTAGTTGGAAAAACCGAGACGTATATATTTGAGACTGCTAAGAAAGTACACTCTCGTAACACAGCATATGCGATTTCTGGCAGACGTTAATATTGCGCAATCTGTAATTACCTTCTTAAGGCAGAACGGACACGACGTCTTAGACGCAAAAAAGGATTATTTAACTACCGCAGACAATAAGATTATCCTTTTAGCAAAACAGGGAGAAAGAATTATTGTAACTCGAGATAAAGACTTTCTCGATTTAGTACAATTGCCGCAGTATCAAGTAGCTGCTATTGTCATTAGACTCCTTGATCAGAAGCCAAAAAATATTACTCTTCATTTAAAAGATTTATTTGACCATCAATCCGAAGAGGTACTTAATACATCATTAACCATTATCAAAGAAGAATCTGCTGACTCGTATCCTTATTAAGAACAAAACGCGTTGTAATTCTAGGGTTCACAAAAAACATGCTATTATTATAGTATGCTTGCAAAGGTTAATTCGTCTGCTGTTGTTGGACTTGATGCGGTGCCGGTTGAGGTGGAAGTTGATATTTCCTCCCGGGGTCTGCCAAGTTTTACAATTGTCGGCTTGCCCGACAAAGCAGTTGAGGAGGCAAAAGAGCGTGTCAGGTCTGCTATTCTTAACTCCGGCGCAATGTTTCCCGATCATCGTATTACTGTTAATCTGGCACCGGCTGACCTTCCTAAAGAAGGACCATCCTATGACTTGCCTATTGCTTTAGGAATATTGCTTGCCTCAGAACAGTTAAGTGCAGATATTACCGATGCAATTTTTATGGGAGAACTATCATTGGACGGAAGACTTCGGCACACAAATGGTGTCTTGCCTCAGGCAATTTTGGCAAAAGAAAAAAATCTAAAAAGACTCTTTCTGCCCTACATCAACGCCAAAGAAGCATCTATTTTAAAAACAATTGATATACATCCTGTCCCTACCCTTCTTGCACTTTTTTATCACCTTAAGGGAATAAAGACAATAAAACCTCAACAGCATATAAGTCTTAACACTTATTTTAAGAATGAAGTCTTTGAGCTTGATATGCAGGATGTCAAAGGACAAGAACGCGCAAAACGGGCATTGGAAATTGCTGCTGCCGGTTCTCATAATATTTTACTAAAAGGACCGCCCGGCGCCGGAAAAACACTTCTTGCGCGAACTCTTCCTTCTATTCTCCCGCGGCTCGTATTTGACGAAGCGCTTGAAGTAACAAAAATCTACAGCATCTCCGGTCTTTTGAACAAAGAATCTATTGTAACAAAACGGCCATTCCGCTCCCCTCATCATACAACTTCTCATATTGGACTTATTGGCGGAGGGACAGTTCCAAAGCCAGGGGAAATTTCACTTGCTCATAGAGGCGTTTTATTTTTGGATGAGTTTCCTGAATTTCCCCGCCATGTTTTAGAAGCGTTAAGACAACCTATGGAAGATGGAAATATTACTATTTCCAGGTCTTCCGGCAGATTAAATTTCCCTACAAAGTTTATGCTTGCCGCAGCACAAAACCCGTGTCCATGTGGATATCTTGGGGATAACCATCATGAGTGCCGTTGTAATCAATCGCAAATAATCCGTTATCAAAAGCGGATTTCAGGCCCAATGCTCGATAGAATAGATATTCATCTGGACGTTCCTGCTGTAAAAACTGAAAAGTTAACCATTGAGGATAAAAAGGTAAAATCAGAAAGCTCAAGCCAAATCAGAAAAAGAGTGCAAATAGCAAGAGACGCGCAGACAAAAAGATTCAAGCATAAAAAAATTACATCCAATGCGGAAATGAGCAATAAAGACATAAAAGAATTTTGCGCTTTATCCGATGAATGCATCACCCTTTTGCGCATGGCAGTTACCAAAATGAATCTTTCCGCAAGGTCTTATCAGCGAACCATAAAGCTTTCAAGAACAATCGCGGATTTAGATAGGTCTAAAGTTATAAAACCAATGCATATAGCCGAGGCCTTGCAATACAGACCAAGAATTGATGAAATGTAAACCATGAGAAAATTATTCACCATTGTCATTTTTACAATTGCTGTCTTGATAATAGGCAGAAACTTAATGTTTCTGCCAAGATTAACGCTGTTCTCGAATCCAAAAACCGAAATCTCAGCGCTTAAAAAAGAGGTTAAAGAGATTATTGAAGGCCAAAAGGGAAATTTCAGCATTTACTTCTCGGATCTTAACGCTGAAGATTTGAATTTTGGCATAAATGAACATGAAGTATATATTGCCGCTTCTGTTAACAAGCTACCTATTGTTTCCACCCTGTATTACTTAGCAGGGAAAAACAAACTGGATCTTAATGAAAAAGTTACAATTCAAAAAGACGATATTCAAGATTACGGAACAGGATCAATCAGATATCAAAAGCCCGGAGGGGTATACTCTTTAAAAACCTTAGCAAAGCTGTCTTTACAAAAATCTGACAATACTGCTGCTCATGTTCTTGCTAAAAAGATAGGCACAGAAAATATACAGAAAAACATTGAAGCATTTGGCTTAACACAAACCGATATGGCGAACAATCAAACATCGCTATTTGATATGCATATTCTTTTAAAAAAGATTTACAAAGGAGAAATTACCGACCAATCTCTTACAAAAGAATTGCTCGACTTTCTAAGAGATACGGACATAGAAGATCGTCTCCCCAAACTCCTTCCCCAAAACGCAATAGTGTACCATAAAACTGCAGATGCAATTGGCAACATTCACGATGTTGGAATAGTAGTCTTAGACAATCATGTATTTTTCGCAGGAGTTATGACTTCTGATATTGGAGATTTGGAAAAAGAAACAGCTGATACGATTGCCAGAATTGCAAAAAAAATATTCGACTTTGAAGTAAACAGAAAGTGATACAATCAAGTAATGGAAAAAGGGTTATCCTCACAAGAGGCTTTAGAAAAACTTAAAACTTTAGGCAAAAACGAAATTACAACCAAAGAATCAAGAACCTACTTCTCGCTTCTCCTATCTCAATTTCCAACATTTATTAATGCGATTCTTGCTGGAGCAAGCCTTCTTTCCTTCATAATTGGAGAGCCTCTTGACGGCTTATTTATCCTTTCTATACTTTTTGTTAACGCGATTTTTGGTTTTATACAAGAATACCGAGCGGAAAAATCT
>Ga0209541_10003180_pt1 | contig 30480 bp, 38 predicted proteins | sample RifCSPlowO2_01_FD_184027 | JGI IMG/M metagenome (GOLD analysis project Ga0209541, IMG submission 184027) | Groundwater microbial communities from Rifle, Colorado - Rifle CSP2_plank lowO2_0.1 (SPAdes) (version 2) | ecosystem: Environmental > Aquatic > Deep subsurface > Groundwater | place... | reverse complement strand
TGTTGTACATTCATCTGTACGGGTTGGTGGAAATAAAGTTGATGAGGCAATTCAGGCTTTTGTAAAAAGAAAGCACAATTTAATAATTGGGGAAAGAATGGCTGAGGAAGTAAAAATAAAAATTGGTTCAGCTATATCTTTAGGTTCTAACAAAGTAGAGAAAACAGAAGTGAGAGGTCGAGATGCATTCTCTGGACTGCCAAAAACTGTTGTTGTAAACTCAGATGAAGTAACAGAGGCTATATCAGAAATAACAGGTAGAATTGTAGGGGCTGTGAAAGGAGTCTTGGAACAGATTCCCCCAGAACTCGCTTCAGATATTATTGATAAGGGAATAGTTATGTCTGGTGGAACATCGCTTCTTAGAAATTTAGACAGGCTTTTAACAGAAAAATTAGGTGTTCCTGTATCTTTGGCAGAAAATCCATTGCTTTGTGTTGCGCTCGGAACCGGAATGGCCTTAGAAAATTTAGATCTATACAAAAGATCAGTTAGCAAGCGATAATAACTTTATGGTCATAAAGAATAGTTTGAAAGCACCGCTTGAAAACGATGTTTTCATGCTTAAATTTACGGAGGAAATTTATGCTTATAGGTTTTGATGGTTCCAGAGCATTTGCCAGTCGGCGAACAGGTACAGAAAACTATTCGTACCAACTTTTAAAAGGTCTCGCAAAAATTGATAAAAGAAACAAATATATTGTGTACTTAAGAGTGGGTATAGATTCTGTCATTGCGAGGAGTGAAACGACGAAGCAATCTCAAAAGGGATTGCCAGGTCTACTCGAGAGTCCACTGGACTCTCTCCGGGCTCGCAATGACGAGAGTAGGTGGCCAAAAAATTTTACTTTTAAGGAAATAAACTGGCCAAGGGTCTGGACTCAAGGGGGGCTAGGAATTCAAACCTTTATTGAGGATCTACATATTTTATTTGTGCCATCCCATACACTTCCCATAATAAGGAAACCAGGACTCAAGACAGTTATGACTGTTCATGATTTAGGTGCAGAATATCTTCCAAAAATGCATCAATTAAAACAACAACTATATCTTAAATATATAACTAAGTATCAATTAACATCAGCTACTAAATTAATTGCTGTTTCGAAAGCAACAATGAAAGATTTAGTTGAAAAAGTTGGTGTTGATGAGAAGAAAATCAGTGTTGTTTATGAAGGATATGATAAAGAACTGTTTGATATAGTTTCGTCCAAAGGCCGATCGTCCTCTGGACGAAGTTTGATGCCATTCTTTCTCTTTGTAGGAACTGTCCAACCGAGAAAGAATCTCGCTCGGCTTATACAAGCATTCTCGTTATTCGTCGATCGTTATTCGTTAGGTTCAGACGAAAAACGAAAAACGAAAAACGAATTTAATCTTGTAATCGTAGGCTTAAAGGGTTGGATGAGCGAAGAAATCTATGAACTACCTAAAAAGTTAGGTATTGAGAAAAGAGTGAAATTTATGGGTTTTGTGCCTGATAAGGATATGCCAAGGTTTTATTCAAATGCTCTGGGCTTAATTTTTCCATCTTTATTTGAAGGTTTTGGTCTGCCAATCTTAGAAGCTCAGGCTTGTGGTTGTCCTGTTTTAACTTCCAATATCTCTAGCATGCCTGAGATAGCTGGCTACGTCCGTGTAAACCGGACCGTAGCTGGTAAAGGAGCAATTTTAGTAGATCCCTACAGTGTAGAAAGTATAACTGATGGTATGATAAAGATTATGGATAAAAAAATCAGAGATAATCTTATCAAAAATGGATATGAAAACGTTAAAAAATTTTCCTGGGAAAAAGCAGCAAAGGAAACTTTGAAAATTTTGGAAGGAGTAGCAAATGGCTAATGTTTTAGGGGTAAAAATTGATGATATAACAATGGAAGAAGCAGTTGAAAGGGTAAAACACTACCTTTTGACGGAGCCAAAAGGCAAAGTTCTGCAAGCGAAGCGAGCAGGTTTTTATATTGTTACCCCAAACCCGGAATTTTTAGTGGCAGCTCAAAATGATAAAGTATTCAAAAGTATACTGAAGATGGCGGATTTATCTATCCCAGATGGAGTTGGGTTAAAACTCACTGGAAAGGTAAAGAATACAGTTTATGGTATAGATTTAATGGAAGAACTAATAGCTCTATCAGCAGATTATGGTTTTACAATAGGCCTTTTAGGGGGTAAGGATGGGGTAGCAAAAAAAACATCTGAGTGCTTACTACGGAATTATCCAAAACTTAAGATTAGCTATGTTAGTTCAGGTGGTAGCGTGGATAAAGATGGCAACCCTGAAGAAGTATATAGTATGAAGTATAAAGTATACAGGGAAAACAAAGAAAACAAAACCTCCCTCCATACCCCATACTCTATACCTCATACTGATTTATTATTTGTAGCTTTTGGTCATGGTAAACAGGAAAAATGGATTGCAAATAATTTAAAAAAAATTCCTGTTAAAGTTGCAATGGGAGTTGGGGGAGCATTTGATTATATTTCTGGTGAAATTCCTAGGGCACCTAGAATAATTAGAAGTCTAGGATTTGAATGGCTGTTTAGACTAATACTTCAGCCTTGGAGGATAAAAAGACAGCTTGCATTATTAAAATATCTTCTGTTAATCTGGATATAGTATGGTAACTGAAAAAACCAAAGAGGATCTAAAACAAGTATTAATGGATCAAACAAAAGATCCTTATTCGAAGAAAAGCTCTGCTTATTATGTAATTGAGGATAACGATCAGCAGATATTTATAGTAGCTCCTGGTAAAAACGGTTCAGAGTTTAATAAAACTGTAGGTTATTTTAGTTCCTATCCTGGAATGCAGACTTATCAATGCCTTTATGGGCAAGGTGTATTTCTTATACAAAGAAATGATGATGAGGGAGAGGCAAAAGAATTTAAGATTATTAGTTTACACCCCGGAAGACAGGTTCTAGTACCTGCAGGATGGGGGATTTGTATTGTAAATAGCGGAAATACACTACTGGTGGTCTTGAGAAACAGTCTTTTGGATGAAAAGCATAAAGATAGTGAACCTGTTTTAGAAAAACATGGGCTAGCATACTATATAGTAGAGAAAAAAGGGGAAATAAGTTTCGATGAGAATCCTAATTACCGATTACATCCTCAAATAAGTACGGAATAATAGACAATAGTTCATTGCTAACTGTTAATAGAGAATTATCTATTAACTATTATCAGTTATCTATTAATTATTGCTTCCTGACAACATATTCAATACCATTTAGCAGAAACGTACTAGTAAGTGCCAGAAGAAGAGTTTGATGAATCAGATGAGCCTGTTTTTTGAGTAATGCCGAGTAACCATAAAACAGCCTCCTTTTTGTAGCGACGATCACCTCTGGAGTTTATTCTTATTGCCGGTAGCTTTCCTCTTTTACCCCACCTTTTGATAGTTAAAGGGGAAACACGGAGAACTTCTGCAACTTCTCTAACTGTTAGTAAATCGGGGAGATTTTCAAGTGATATCTTTTCAGCCATTCTGTAACTATGTATATCACATGATTTCAGAGCATGTCAATACTTCAATTTTTTTGAGCACCAAAAAAGAGGGCTTTCGCCCTCTTTTGATTACCTCTTGTTTTCAAAAGGCAAAGTTCTTATTGTAATTCAACTGTTCCACCTGCTGCTGTAAGCTTAGTTTTAGCTTCTTCAGCTGTAATTTTATTAACACCTTCCAAAACTGGTTTTGGAGCTGCTTCAACTAAATCTTTAGCTTCTTTTAATCCGAGAGTAGGTACTAATTCTCTTACAGCTTTAATAGCTGCAATTTTATTAGCTCCACCTGAGGTTAAAATAACATTAAAGGTAGTTTTTTCTTCAACTGGTTCTCCAGATGTGGCTGCGCCTGCTGCTGGTCCTGCGACCACGGCTGCTGATGCGCTAACACCAAATCTGTCTTCTAAAGCGTGAACTAAATCAGCCAATTCTAGAACTGAAAGTTTTTCGATTTGCTCGATAATTTTCTCTAGACTTGCTGAGATTGCTTTTGAAGCTTTCTTCGGTTCTTCTGCTTTCACTTCTTCTTTCACTTCTGCTGCAACTTCCTTCACTTCTTCCACTGCTGCAACAGCTTCTACTGCTGCTTCTGTAGCTTCTGTAGCTGCTTCTGTTGCAACTTCTGCTGCTTCTTCCACTTTTTCAGCCATAGGCTGATCATCCTTTGGATGATCTTCGACTTTTACTGGTTCGTCTGCCATGATTTAAACACCTCCCTTCACTTTTTGTATTTCTGAAAGTGCGTATACTAAATTCCTCAAGTTGCCCTGTAAAACAGAAATTATACCTCGAAGCGGAGCTACCAAAACTCCAACTGTTTGTCCTCTAAGTTCATCTTTAGTAGGTAAACTGGACAATTGGATAATTTTTGCTTCATCAAGTGCCTGCCTACCGGCAGGTAAGTCATCTCTTCCTAAAAATCCTGATTTTACTTTACCGATAGTAGCATCTTTTAGTGCTTTTACTAAAATTTTAATAGGGGATATTTCATCATCATAAGCTAAAAGGGTAGCAGTAGGCCCTTCGAGATCAAGATCAGGGTTAGCGTGTTTTAAAAGGGTGTTTTTTGTTATTGTAAATTCAGCATTTACCTCTCTTAGTTTATTCCTAAGATCGGAAAGCTGCTTCATACTCAGACCTTTATAGTCTGTAAAAACAACAGATTTAGCTCTGCCTAGTTTTTCTTGTATTATTTGAACTGTCTCTTCCTTTTGTAATCTAGTCTTTGGCATATTTTCCTTTAAGCAAAGCTTCGCGCTTAGCACTAAAAAACCTCGCATAAGCGAGGTGAAATAAGAATCTGATTCTAATTTGCGCCTCGGTTGGATTTATCTTTGTGAAACAAAGGCAAACTCTGTTTAGTTAGGCACCAACTGTCTTAAGCATAGCTTGGCGTCTTCGACACTAAGCTGTAGATATTCTAACTTAGAGTAGGTTATTTGTCAATTACTTTGGGATATAGATCCAGTAACCATTTTGTTGTGGTCCACCTTTGGGCACGGTGGTATAACTCGCCCTGCCTCCGGTGGTTAGTGAAGCAGAAGAAGAAGCAGGGATAGGAGATGTCCAGGCACCAGAAGCTCCTGTCTGATTTAAATTTTTAACAACTATTCCTAAATCAAAAGTGTTTATAACTCCATCAGCATTTAAATCAGCTAAACTATTCCAATTGCTTGAGCTGGAAGATGCTCCATAAGCTTTTTGGACTATAGAATAGTCTGAAGTGTTTATAACATTATCCTCATTTAAATCTCCACTAAGCATATTCAATGCACTGCCTCCATTTAGATTTGTAGCTGATGGAGACATTGTAAAGGCAGAGGATGTGGCAATTTGAGAAGCTCCTTTCAGTAGGGCTGTGTATGTTGAGCCTGTTGTTAATCCTGCTAAAGATAAATTTGAATATTCTCCTGTTGCAGGTAGATCAACTGAAAAACTAAGTAAAAATTTAGGGTTTGAAGAAAGTGTGCCTTCAACTATGCCTACAAAAAGTTTTGTAGCTTGATTATTTGCAGGTCTTCCTTCTAGACTAGCTTTTAAGCTTAGAGTTGGGCCAAAAGAGGTGGCAACAGTAGGGGATGATGAGTCAGAAACTCCATCTAATTGATTTGATAAATCATCTATGTTTGTTTCCGAAGCGTTTAAAATTTCTCTGGCAGAAGAGCTGGCTGTTTTAGGAGTTAGCTTAGTAATAGTTTTTTTAGTCTCAGCAGCTTTAGATTTGATATCTTGAGCTTGTGAAGTTAAATATGCGCCAATAGGAATAGAAATAAGCAAGAATGCATATAATCCTAAAAGCAATCTTGCTTTTAATGAATCAAACATATGTTAGTACCTATTAATATAGTATATTGTAATGACTAAGTTTTACAACCCATGATTAAAATAGCGCTTAACACAATATTAGGTTTGATCTTGATATTTATTTGGTCCAGATTTGTTAATCTAGAGGAAATTTTTAAAACTATATCCGGAGTTAAAATCGTTTATCTAATACCTGTTTTTTTCTTTATGCTTCTTTCACCTGTTATCAGAGCCTTAAGACTTAAAATTTTCTTAAGTGAAGTCAAAAAAATAAGTTTTAAAGATCTTATTTTTTTAAATGGAGTTGCGATGATCCTTAATTTTTTTATACCAATTCGGGCAGGGGAGTTGGCTAAAGGAGTTTTTTTAAGTACAAACTATAAACTCCCATTCGGAAAAGCAGTTATTTGGATTTTTTTAGATAGGTTTGTAGATTTTCTGGCCGTTTTGGGTGTATCAGCTATTTTAATTGGGTTTATACCTACTACTTTGCCTGCCAATTTTATTAAAATCATCAGTGTAATTTCTATTTTTAGCCTTGTGTTAACTTATCTGGCTATTTTTCAGCAGGGATTTACAAAAAAAATTGTAGGGTTTTTAAAACATATATTTGTATTCAGTAAACTTAAGAATTATTTTGAAAAAACTAGCCATTTTATTTTAGATGCGTTTACTATTTTAAAAAGACATCCTAAGGATTTATTTTTACTTATATTAATAACAATTTTTGCTTACGGGGTAGATGCCTTAATTTGGTATTTTGCCTTCATTTCATTAGGATTTTATCAGGATTTCCTAAAAATGTATTTTGGACAGATGTTATCCGCGCTAACATATTTGATTCCGGCAGCTCCGGGTTATGTTGGTTCTGCAGAAGCATCCGGTTCATTAATTCTTTCAGGAATTTTGGGAATAGGGAATAATTTGGCCTCAGCCATGATAGTTTTAACCCATGTATCAACAGCCATTTTTGTAATAATTTATGGTTTAGTTTCTATCTTTAACTTGAAAATAGATCTCAGATTTATCCTCAAAAAATCTTTCAAAAGAAAATAATTTTGGAGCTCATCACAGCACAAAAAAGTGCTCGCACAGTAGAGACTTGCTTGCTTGTGTTGGTTTTGCAACATACTCTGGATTGGAAGCATTTAGTGATACGCGCAAAACTGCACAACATTTTTTGGTTGCTTGTGACTTCGCTCCTATTTTTTTAAAATCTTGCATCAGAAACAAAAGACGTTAAAAATTTTGAGTTTTTATATCAGGGGGAACCGGAAACTGAACGATTAGTGAATTTCCGAGGGGGTGAGCCCCCGATTAGCAAAACGAGAAATTTAGTCTGACTTTCATGCAAGAGAGTTTTGTGATACTTTTGCGGCCAAAAGTATCAATTAAAAAGATTTAGATTGAGCTCAAATCCAATTTAACAGAAGGTCCCATGGTTGGGGATAAACTTACCTTTTTAACTCTGGATTTTCCTAGAACTTGCAGAAGCGTTTTAATATTTGCTGATAGCTCTTCAGTTGGCTGAGCTAGTTTGCCTAAACCTAAATGAATTACAGAAGCTTTGGCTTCAGTTTTATACTCTGTTTTACCAGATTGAAATCCTTCAACGCATTTTTTAAGATCAGTAGTTATTGTTCCGTTTTTTGGATTTGGCATTAAACCTCTTGGACCCAAGATTCTTGCGATTTTTGCCAGTTTCGGCATCCATTCAGGAGAGGAGATGAGTAAATCAAAATCAACTTTTCCCTTGTTTATTTCTTCAATGGTGGAATCATCACCAAAAACATCTGCGCCCGACTGATCAGCGCCTTTTCCGAAGGCAACAATGCGTAATTTTTTACCTTTCGCATAGGGCAGGGAGACTAAACCACGAATACCCGTTTGCGCGGTATTTATATGGGCCTCTAAGGTGGCATCAAATTTAGCATAGTTTAATTTTTTAACCATGTCAATTGCCTCGGCAAGAGGATATGTTTTAGTTCTATCTAAATCTTTTGAGATTTCCTGGTATTTTCTACTTCTAGGTTTAGTCTTTCCTGGCTTTTGAGGTTTGTCATTGCGAGGAGCCGAAGGCTCCGCGGCAATCTCTTCTCTTTCTTGACTAGATTGCTTCGCTTCGCTCGCAATGACTGGTGCGTCATTGACACTTAGCTCAGCTTTTAGACTTTCAACTAAGTCGTCTCTTTTTTCAGATTTTTTTCGTCCAGAAGACGATTGGCCTTTGGCCAAGGTTTCTTCTACAGGAAGAGAATCATCCATAATTTTAGTTTTAGTTTTTCCCATTTTAGTTAGTTCTTAGGTCTTAGTACTTAGAACTTAGTTATTTTAAACTAAGAACTAAGTCCTAGGTTCTAGGTACTGATTTTAACTCCCATACTTCTGGCTGTACCTTCTACGATTTTCATAGCAGCTTCGATAGAATTAGCATTTAGATCCGGCATTTTAGCCTCAGCTATTTGTTTTACTTGTGCCTGAGTTAAACTTCCAACAGGTTCTTTTAGGGCATTTCCAGATCCTTTTTCTAAATTGACTGCTTTTTTAATCATTTCCGCAACAGGTGGCTCTTTTGTAATAAAAGAAAAAGTTCTATCTTCATAAACTGTGATAACAACAGGCAAAATATTTCCCTGTTTTTCTTTTGTTCTTTCGTTAAAGGCTTTAACAAACTCCATAATAGGGAGTCCGTGAGGGCCTAGCGCTGTACCAACAGGAGGAGCTGCAGTTGCAGATCCTGCAGGAATGTTTATTTTGATGTAGGTCTTCACTTTCTTAGCCATATTAGATTTTTTGTATTTGTAAGAAATCTAGTTCAACTGGAGTTTCTCGACCAAAGATAGATACTAGCACTTTTACTTTTCCTCTTTCTTCATCAACACTATCTACTTTACCAATAAAGTCTGAGAAAGGTCCATCTACTATTTTAACAGTATCATCTGAAGCGAAAACCTGTTTGTAAACAGGAGCCTCGTTTTGTGTGAACTTAACTATAGTTTGAACTTCAGCCTCAGTTATTGGAGTAGGTTTATTTCCCATGCCTACGAAAGAGGTAACTCCTTGAGTTGTCCTAACAGCTAACCAAGACAGGTCATCCAAAACCATTTTTACTAAAATATATCCCGGGAAGATTTTTTCTTTAATAGTGACTTTTTTACCGGATTTGATCTCAATTTTATCCTGCATGGGTACTAAGACATCCAAAATTTTCTCTTCCAGATGTTCAGATTCAATTCTTTGTTTTAAGGTAACAGCTACTTTATTTTCATGTCCAGAATAAGTGTGAACAACATACCATCTGGCGTTAGGATTATCATTTTGCACTGGTTCATCAGTGATAGCTTCAGGTTCGATATCTTCGTCATTGCGAGGTCCGTCCTTTGGCGCGACCGTGGCAATCTCTTCACTTTTTTCTTCTGAATCGGGGGATTGCTTCTCTTCGCGGCCCGCCCCGTCTTCGGCGGTGGCAATGACGGGTTCAGTTATAACTGGAGTCTCTTCAACTACAGGAGTTTCTTCTGCAACAGGAGCTTCAGGTTCTTTAACTTGATCAGTTGCATCACTATTCACTTGAACTTCGTCAGAAGGCAAGTCTTGCTTATTTGTTGTATCATCTGCCATATTATTTTGTTCCCACCAAAAATGCTGTTAGAGAGGTTAGGATATAATCCAATGCTCCCAAAAAAGCTCCTACTGCCACAGCTACTATTATAACTAAACTAGTGTAGCGAATAGTTTGCTCCCGATTTGGCCAGGCTACTTTCCCTAATTCTTCTCTAACTTCTTTTAAAAAATTTATAACGGGCATTTTTAAACCTTAAAAAATCCTCCATGTTATTGGAGGAGACTTGTCAAGTATATCAAAGGGTTAAAAAAATAACAAGTGGTATAATAGCTTTCAGCTCTCAGTCATCAGTCGTCAGACATGCATATACACAAATTCAGAAAACTCACAGTATGGCAAAGGTCAATCCAGTTTGTGTCTTTAATCTATCAAGTAACATCTAAATTTCCAAAAGAAGAAAAATATGGGTTAGTAGATCAAGTAAGTGCCATGATCACAGGACTTATTAAAAGTCTGAAAGGGGTTAATAAGTCTGTTAGCTGAATGCTGTAGACTGTAGACTATTCATGAAACATTTAGCTATTTTTAAGGGGAGTGGAGGAGATTTAATACTTGCAGGTAAGAAAACTATAGAAAGTAGATTTAGTAGGAGAAAAAGCCCACCTTTTGGAGTTATTTCTTCCGGAGATTTAGTATATATAAAACCAACAGGTAAAGAGATAATAGGAGAATTCAGAGTACAAAAAGTACTCTTTTTTGATGGACTTGAGAATTCTGATTTGGAAGATTTTAAAAAAAGATATGGTAAGGAGTTGGCAGTGGATGATGAAGATTATTGGAAAGGGAAAATTGACTCAAAGTATTTGAGCCTAATTTTCATTGGCGATTCAGCCAGGTTCATAACTTCTCCTATCAAAATTCCCAAAAAAGACCAAAGGGGTTGGGTAGTGCTGGATTAACCTATTGACATAGTGTACATTGGCTGATATGATTACTAGTATGAATACTATTAGAGTGTCAGCTACTAAAGCCAGAAATAATTTTTTTGAGCTGTTAAACCAAGTAAACTTGGGAGCACAGGTTGTTATTGAAAGAGATTCAAAAGAGGTAGCAGTTATGTCTTCCAGAAAACAAACAGTTGATTGGGTAGCATTGAAAAAAGCCTCAGAAGCAACACATGGAATCTTAAAAGATTATGATCCAAAAAGAGATAATCCCTTCAATAGACCAGGAGCATGGCCTAATTTGGGAAAATGGGATAAATAAATGAATCTGGTGGTGGATACAAGTGTTTTGATTGATCATTTGCGGGGCGGTAACCACTGGAAAAGGTTTGTAGCCGACAGCAGTAAAGATTTAAAACTTTTTGTACCGACAATAGTAATCTTTGAATTATTTTCAGGTCAAAGCATCAGAAGTCCTGCTGTAGTGGCTAAAATCCATCAGCTTTTACATAATTTCCTAAGGATAGAACTGGATGAAAATATAGCCAAAACTGCAGGAGAGCTTTTTCGTGACCTCCAAGGGAATATTCAGGTTTCTGACTACATTATTGCTGCATCGGCGCAAGCCATAAATGCAGAGGTACTAACTCTTAATAAAAAACACTTCCAACAGATTCCAAATTTAAAACTCTATGATTTACCAAATTAAAAAAGACCTCAGAGGCTGGGTAGTACTGGATTAAAATTATTCAACCAAAGCATTGATGTCTTTTATTTTAATATTTACATCCAGGCTGTCTGTATTACAATTGTTTTCTATGCAGGGGATAGCATTTCCTGTATCATCTGTTATCTCAAAAGCATTATAAATTGTTTGCCCTGCCTTGCTTTTAAATATTTGAGGATGCTGAATAAGATATACTCCTCCAACAATGCCTGCTATTAGGATGACTGCTATAAGTATTTGTATTTTACTAATCTTCATGGTATGCATCCATCTCCCCTTGGCCCTGAGTTAGTACGGCTGCAGGTAGAATTATCTTCATAATAATCAGCACATTCTATGTTTGCTTTATTCATATTAGTACAATTTTGACCATTATTTTTACCACAGGAAGTGGTGCAAGGTGGTGGATTACAATTCTGATGGCAATTTGGATTTACACTGGGGTTATACTTACAAACTCCATTTTGAAGATTGCCTGTACAAGTTCTCGTGCCTCCATTAGAACAACCCTGTGGAGTCTCGGAGTAAGTGCAGCTTTGAAGCGCGTTACATTGTTGATTACAGTTCGGATTTACGCCTGCATCATATTTACAAACTCCGCTTTGAATTGTACCTGTGCAGGTTCTTGTTCCGCCGTTAAAACAGTTTTGAGGAGTTTCTGAGTAAGTGCAACTCTGCGGTGCATTGCAGGTTTCCTGACAATTTGTATCTACACTTGCATCGTATGTACAGACATTATTTTGTATTGTTCCTGTGCAAGTTCTAGTTCCTCCATTCGAGCAATTATGTGGAGTCTCTGAATAAATACAGCTATGAGGAGCATCGCAGGTTTCGTTGCAGTCCGGGTTTATGTTTGGATCATATTTACATATGTCATCTTGCAAGCTACCGCTACAAGTTCTGGTACCACCGTTGGGACAGTTTCGAGTTGCTTCTGAGTAAATACAACTTTGTAGACCTGGAGTAGCACTACCTCCGCGTGTTACTATTACAGAATTCAAAAGTGGTCGGTCTGAACAGTCCTCTTTTGTACACGAACCACTATATAATTCAAATATATAGGTATGGCCAGTTGCAATCCATGCACCTCCTCCATCTGCATTTCCGGTAGCATTAGTCCATTGCGTAGCTGATTGTGCCTCACCAAATAAACATTTATTAATTGAGGAACAATTAACACCAGGAGGATTGCTGGGATCATACATCCTAACTTGTCCGGAACTTAAGGAACCTGTATTCCAGGAAATGGCTGTTTGCCCATTACCCGACCCATCAGGAACAGGATTTGGTCTGGCTGTTAATATTGCTGGGGGAGTAGTTTGCCCAGGGAGATTGTAATTAAAATTATAAGCTAAATGTTTGGTGGTGCCATCAGAATAAGTTATTTCTATTGGAATGGCAAAGTTTTGAGCTTGGCCGTTTGTTCCTGGAAGATGTAAGTCTAGTGTTAGACTTTCCAAATCAACTTCCTGGTCATTTATTTTTATGCTGGTAACTGTCTTTGGGGCAATTTCAATAGTTATATTTTGGCAGTCGCTTTCATCCAGAATTTCATTAGAACCTTGCTCATAAAGATAAGCCTTAAGGCAATTTGTTCCAGGTTGTGTATTTCCAGGGATTGTAATTTGATAAACTCCGGATGATATTTCCTGGGCTGGAATGGTAGAAAGCTGGGTAATTGAAGTAGGCGCGCCTTGAGCATGAACTGTTTTAAAAATTCCTCCTTGAGGAGTAGTCTGCCCCAATGTAAACACTTCTTTTAACTGATTAGCATGGGAAGTAATAACTCCATTTTCTGTTTCTATAATTCTGGCTGTAATTTTATCTCCGCTAACAAGAACATCTATTATTGTGGCTTCTGGATCTAAGATTAGTGAATCAAGAGCTTGCTTGAGAGATTTACCCTTTTTCATTGTATCTATAATTTCCTGACCAATTTTTTCAGCCTCCGCAGTTTCTTTTATGAAGCCATGACTTTCATACTTAAGAAAGAAATAATAGGGGGCTGATTCTTCCTCCCACTTTATATCCGCCAAAGCCTGACTTCCATAATCTACCATTCTAATTCTTTTTACACCATTATCACTAACTTCTAGTATTAAATTACCTGGATTGGTATGCATGATACTAAAGAGATCGCCGTGTGCTAGACCTGTTTTTTCATGAGCTTCTACAAAATCTTTGAGAAATTGTATTCTCTCATCAACAGTTAAATCAACAGCAGTACCCTGATCTTGGACAATCCTTTGTATTGATTTACCATTGATTTGTTCCATACCATAACCAATTATTTTACCTGTTTCATCCTGAATTACATTATAGACTTTGGCTAATCCACCAGCACCATCAGCCCTAAGCAGAATTTGAATTTCCCTAAGTATAGAATCTGGATCACGCGGACCGATCTTGGTAGCAATTGACCCATTTCCGTAAACTACAGCATTTTTACCTGTGCCTATAACATTACCAAATCTATTGACTAGATTCTCAGTGCTTTCTGTTCTTTGGATTCTTATTATAGGTAGGGTAGATATAGAAGTGGGTATTCTCCCTATAGTAATTTCATGTAGATTTCTTTCAATTGTATTATCAATTTGTGATTGCATTGTTTCCTGGGAAACTTTTTCACCTTTTCGTAGACCTGAACCTGCCTTACTTTGGATAGCTTCTCTAATAGATCTCATCTGACCTGTTAATCTGCTCAAATCAAGAGTGGTTCTGCTGGTGATAGAATGACTGCCCACTTTGCTTACTTGTTTGATAGCTCCGCCCACCTTACCAATCGGTAGAAAATTGGCTATCGCAAAGGCAGTGTCAGCTGCCAACCCGCTATCTGGGTTATAGCCATCACGAGTGGCAATAAGTTTTAGTATGACTGAAGAGGGTAAAAAGCCTAAGCTGGCAGTTTCTGTGGTGGTAAAGAAATCATGATTAGGGTCATCTTTATCCTGGGAATAACTGGCTGCTGTCTGGTGAATAAATTGTGCCAGGGTATCTTCATTAATACTATGTTTAACTTGTCCCACACAACCTAATGGTTCATTGTACATATATTTAAGGCTACCAAAATCCGTAGTTTTAAACAGATCAAGACGTGCACCTTCAAAAAAATCCTGTGCATCTCCAAAATAGGGTTGAAGAGCCTCAAAAGCTACATAACAATTAGGGTGTTCGCGGAGTTTATTCCCTAAAGCAATAATATATTCAAAATTATGGTTTTTGATTCCATCTATAAACTCATCAAATCTAGGACTGATACAAGATGGATCGTTATTACAGACTTGCTCCTGATAATCTTCCCTTGATATAAAAACAATTTCTCCTGTTCTTATATCTTTTGCAGGATAAATGCTTAAACGCTTCATCCTAGCTACCCAATCATCATATTCCGAGCCTAACTTTGCAAAGTCATGTTTAGGAGTAGGAGGTGTGGTCGATTTTATGCAAATACCTCCTGATGGATTGCTCATTAAACAGGAGAAATTTTGGCAAGTAGATGTGCCGTCTTGGCAATTTTCATTATTTTGGCAGAATTGATTTTCTTTACTGCATTGGGTTGTAGAACCTCCTGGACCATCAACTACTACAGTAGCTACCGGTGTACCAGTACAATCACTGTGATTTGCGCTACCACTATTCCAATTATATAAGTTGAAGGTATACCTGACTCCCGATGCAATCCAAGGCCCATTATTAGGATCAGTATAGCTTGCAGCAGTATAGCCAGACCAGGGGGCAGAACTACCCGGAGCAGCAAAGGTAACTGGTGAAGCATTAGGGGCATTGCTTACAACACAAATCAAAGCATTGCTTCCAAAGTTTTGCATTTGGTCAACAGTAATTTGTGTTACACCATATGTCTGACCTGTAGGCACTGTCACTGCAGAAGCACGGATACGTCCAGTGGGAGTAGAGGTAAATGCAGAAACTTGACTTACTAATGCAAACTGCTGGTAATTTTTATTAAATGTAATCTTTAGGGGATAACTTTTAACTGAGGCAGCGTTTCCTTGTTTATCCAAAATTAAAATGGTTAGGTTGTAGCTTCCGGATTTTGCACTTTTAGGGATTGTGTAAGACCAATCGCCTTTGATGTCTGTAGTGATTTCCTATTTTATTTCACCAGGTGTGATTGAAACTAAAACTTTTGAGTTAGGTATACCTTTTCCTTCTAAGATATTACCTCCTGCAACAACTTGTACAATATTAGAATTAAATGTTGTTACAGAGTAGGTTTTGGTTTGTTTATCAAAGACATTCTTTACTAAAAGGAAGCTTGAAGGGATCAGGATCAGGATCAGAAGCAATAAAAGCAGGTATTTTTTATATGTATGAAGAAACAGGCCAATTTTTGAACCCACAAACTATTTTATTCATACATTGGAAATAAAATCAAATTAATTAGTAGTATTTCCGGGGTTGGCTGTTCTAGGATTGTACAAAATACTTGACAAAATTTTGTACAATATGGTATTATAATATTATGAATCTTCCAAATGATAAAATCATTCCTATCTCTGAGGCTAGAGCTAATTTAAGTAGCTTAGTAGATAGAGCTAAAGGAGATAATTTTTTTCTTTTAACAAAAGGCGGTAAGCCGGAGGTGGCTTTAGTTGATATTGATTATTTAGAAAGCCTGCAGGCGGATTTAAAAAAGTTGTACCAGAAAACTTATATTGATCCTAAACTTCTGCCCTTGACCCGTCAATTTTCTGATCAGGAGATAAAGCAATGGGAAGAAGAAGATCAGCTGTAAGATTAGTTTTCCTGGACTCCAGTGTACTTTTTAGTGCAGTTAATTCTCTCTCAGGTGGCAGTGCTAAACTTTTCACTCTTAAAGATGTAAAACTCGTAGCTTCAACCCTGGTTTTAACAGAAGTAGAAAGAAATATTAGAGAAAAGCTGGAAAGCTATCACTTAGAGAGATTTTTTATGCTGGTTGGTCAATTAGAGATCATCAGTCTTGTTCCAGATAAAGATCAAATTAGGAGAGCAGAAAGTGTGACAGCTAAAAAAGATGCACCAATTTTAGCCTCATTTTTAATTTCAAAAGCCCAATTTTTAGTTACATTGGATAGAAAACATCTCTTAATAGATTCAGTTAAAAGTTTTATTAAACCAAGTAGAGCAGTAATTCCAAAAATGCTGATTGAGAAAAATTTTAGATAAGGATAAACTTAATTTATGTCTCAAAAGGGATTTACGCAGGTTTTAATTATAGCTATTATTTCAGCTCTGGTAATATTCTTAATTGCCGAAGCAATTTACTTTAAGATTCTTTGGGATATAAATGCTCCTAAAAAAAATACAGGCCCGGATCCGGTCACTATTTTTGAAGGGAAACCTTCTTTTTCTCCTGGTCCTAATGTAGATAATCCTGTTATTGTTTTTCCAGCTACAGGAAGTGCAACTAATTAGTATTGGCTAACTAGTTAGTATTGGCTAACTAGTTAGTAGGATTTCCTGGATTGGCAGCCTGTACGGCCGCAGGGCGGATTTCTGCTGAAGGGGTTGCAAATATAGAATAAGGATCAGAGAAAGTTAATTTATCTTCTTTTTGTGCTACTCTAACCATGCTTTTTGGAATATTTCCGGAAACTATTAAATCGCGTCTCCCGTCAACGAAGGCCTCTGCAATTCCTGCTGGTCTTGTAAAACTGGTTTTAGGATATTTTGGAAGCATAGCTTCTGTCAATTTTCTCCAGATTGGAGCTGCTCCAGTTACACCTGAAGTAAGAGACTGATTCATAGGGGAATTATCATTATTTCCAACCCAGACTCCAACTACAAAATCAGGAGAGTATCCAAAAGTCCAGTTATCCCTTTTATTATCCGTAGTTCCTGTTTTAACAGCAATCATATTTCCATCAAATTTGAGTAAAGAATTAGCTCCAAATGCAGGGGTTCGGGCGTTATTGTCAGTTAAAATACTGGTAAGAAGATATGCAATCTGAGGAGTTAGTGCCTGATAAGGGTGATCTTCGTATTCATCAAGAGTATTTCCTAAAGAATCAGTAATTTTTAATATTGGAGTTGCAATCTTTCTTTGTCCTAGCTGGGAAAGAGATCCGTAAAGAGTCATCATATCTATTAATCTAACCTCTGCTCCACCCAAAGTCAGAGCTAAACCGTATTTTTTAGGTTCATTGAAGGTAGTAATCCCTAAATCTGTAGCTGTTTGAGCCATCTCATCAACCCCGACTGTTGCCAGAAGCTTTACAGCGGGAATATTATATGAAGATCCAAGAGCAGTTCTTATGGATACAGGGCCGTGATATCTTCCGTCATAATTTACTGGAGCGTATGAATTTCCCCAATTATCTCTAAAATTAACAGGTACATCTAAAATTGTATTTCCTGGACTAAAGCCTAATTTAAAAGCACTGGCATAGGTTGCAACTTTGATACTTGAGCCTGGTTGTCTAAGCGATAGAGCAACATTAAAACTTCCAAATTGAGGTTGGTGATAATCCTTTGAGCCTATCATGGCGAGGATCTGACCTGTTTTAGCATCCGTTATCATTGCTGCAGCATTTTTGACGTTTAAGGCAGTTAATTTTGAAGCTTCATCAGCCACAATTACTTCAGCTTCTTCCTGAGTATCTAAATCCAGAGTGGTGGTTATTTTTAATCCGCCCTGAGAAACAACTCTTTGTCCATATTTTTGAGAGAGTAAATCCTTAACATACATAACAAAATGAGGAGCTTTAATATTACTAATTTGAGGCTGGAGGTGCAAATCTTCAGCAGAGGCTAATTCAGCTTGAGATTGATTAATGAATTTATTCTCAACCATACGTCTTAACACTTCTTTTTGTCTTACCTTTCCAAGCTCTGGATTAGTTCCATAAGGAGAGAATTGAGTTGGGGAAGCAGGGAGTCCGCTCAAATAAGCTGCCTGAGCCAGAGTTAAATTTCTGGTATTTTCCCCAAAAAAGGTTTGAGCAGCAGCCTCAATTCCCCAGGTTGGGCCTCCGTATGGGGCTTCATTTAAATACATTTGCAGTATTTGATCTTTAGAATACATCTGTTCAGTCCAGAGAGCCAAAATTATTTCTTTTATCTTTCTGGTATATGTTTTTTCAGGGGTTAAAAGTGTATTTTTTATAAGTTGTTGAGTTAAAGTTGAAGCTCCTTCCAGCTGATTTGTTTTGGGATTATTTTTAAGATTAGATATAAATGCTCTGCTTATTGCAGTTAAATCAATTCCAATGTGATGATAAAAATTTTTATCTTCAGCAGCTAATGTCGCCTGAATCAAATATGGAGGAATTTCATTTAATTTAACCAGAGTTCTATTTCTGCCCTCATATAATCTATACAAAAGCTTGCCATTTCTATCCAAAAATTCTGTAGTGAGTGCTTTATCGGAATATATGAGTTTATCTGGAGAAGGAAGCTGGTATGCTGCTATTAAAACAATATAGGTATATGAATAGAAGAAAATTATAATTAAACCTATACTTAGCGCTATTTTCTTTTTCAGAGAAACCTTTTTTTTAAAGTAGTGTTTAAATTGATTCCAGCGGTAGATTATTAAAGATGATTTTCTTGGTCGGCCACGACCGTGCCTTAAATTTGGTAATTTTGGTAATTTAGGTTTAGGGATTCGTATGCTGGTGAGAAACCTACTAGAACCTGATATTATGTTTATTAGACTATGAATTGTTAACTGTATTAGCAACAAGGGGATTTGGCCGATTCTGATTAGTATTATTTGTAGCCATAGAAAGAGTGATTTAAATGGGTTAACTTTCTTAGAATTAAAACGTATTTCTCCTTTTCCTTTGAGCATATTATTTTTAGCTTAGGGATCAGATAGGCTTTGAGGCTATTCTAGTTGATTTATTTGTGCTTAACAAGAGGCAATATTTGACTTCCTAAAACCCATAGTGTAAAATTGTTTGAATATATGAAACATGAAATCGCGCTTTTTATGCATCAGCATAATCCCTTGCCAGCATTAGCTTCTCGTCTTAGTGAGGCTATGACTTTAAACCATAGAGTAGTTAGATTCTCTCATTACTCTCAAGGTGATGAAAGAAGAAGCTTATATTTAGTCCCACCTTTATTAGATGATAATGTTGTAGATCATCCTTTAAGGACTGCTCCTCGCACAAGTAGTCTTTCAACTGAAGCCAGATTGGGAGTTGCATTAGTTGCCTTCCTTGCTATAAGTGGTTTAGCTATGAGGGAATCTGCAGAACAATGGGGAATTCAAGAAAATCAAAGAAAGTTAGCAGCTGGCCGTGCTACCGCACCTACAATATCACAATTAAGGGAACAAGATTTAAGAATATCCTTAAGGGAAAAAGGACTTAAAAATGTGGCTGTTAGAGGTGATATTGATAGTGCTGATTTTGAGATAACAGAGCCTTTAAGTGTTTACTTTAGAGATTTACCTAGTCAAGAAGCCGGTAATATAGTAGGTTATGGAGTTGTAGGTCAAACAGTCAGGATAGGTGCCGAGGAAATAGTTGAGTTAAATGAAGCTGGAACTGCTGCTATCAAATATTGGAGACCAATAGAAGTTGCGGGAAGAACTTTATTTATGGCTACAGCTGATAGTAAAGAACGCAATCAATGTTTTGGTGTTTCTTCAAACCCATATGTAGAGGTTTGTTAAAAGGCTAATAGATATAGCCCAATTCCTATTAGACTGATCCCTACTACCTGACTTAATAAAAATCCTTTAGAGATGTGGTTTTGAAAGATTTGTGGGAATTTTTTACCTAAAATCAGGCTGAAAATTAGAAGGTATACATATTTTATTCCCTGAAGCGCATTAATTAAAGCAGGACTAGCAAGTGAAATAGAATAGGTAAGTAGTAGTTCAGATATGCCTGCACAGGTCTGTCCAAAAGCAAAAAGAGGAGCCATCTTTGAAACGCTGCCTTGTGGTTTTAAAACGGGTAAAATTTTTACTCGTAGTCTTGGAATAATTAAAAACATCAGTCCAACAGGAATTAAGACTAATTTTGACCAGACTAAAACTGTAAAGAAGTCATTTTTTACAAAAGCCTCTCTTAGAAGAAAGTAAGATAGAGCAAATAAGATACCGGAAGCTATTTCCAGGAAAAGCTCTTTCCAGATCAATTTCCCTCTCCAATCTTTAAATGTTAGAAAAACCAATCCTAATATTAAAATTATGATAGCTACTCCTTGTTTTGAAGTAATATCTTGAGTTTGTGAGGCTAAAATAAGCAAAGTTAATGGAGTAACCGTACCAATTATTGGGATAACTCGTTGCACCTGACCGGTTTTTAAAGCTACAAACATAAAATATGCTCCGATTGTCCAAACTGCGGTAGAAATAGAGCCTAAAATAAATACTTCTGTTCCAGGGTAATGTGTAAAAGGAATGCCAAAGCTAACAAACAATCCAACCAGACAGAAATAAAAAACATAAATTATGGGATCAGGGATTGTTTTGGTTATTAAAAACTTATCAACTGTAATGGCAATGGAGTTTAAAAAATATGATAAAAAGGCTATAAAAATGTAGTTCATAATTTTGTCATCAAAATTTCAAGCTCTGCTTATAATTTTGTCATCAAAATTTCAAGCTCTGCTTATAATTTTGTCATCAAAATTTCAAGCTCTGCGATTAGCAGGTTCTAATTATTTTCCTTTTAGTATTTCTTTTTGTCTTTTTTCTAATACTTCATCCGCTGAGACTGTATGACCAATAAACCGTAGGAGAGAATGAGGAATTCCGTTATTTTGAATAATATCTGTATAAACTAAAGCTGAAGGTCTGACAGTCCTTTTCTGAGTTGCGTAATCCACTTCAATTAATCCAAATCTAGGATCAAACCCCCTATGCCATTCAAAATTATCTAAAAGTGACCAATAGAAAAAGCCTCGGACATTGACTCCAGCCTTAATAGCTCTGGCAACTTCCTGCAAATACATGATTAAGAACCTGTTTCTTCGATCATCATTAGTAGAGGCTATTCCACACTCTGTTATATATATAGGTATATCATCAGCTACATCAGTTAATATATCAAAAATCCCCTCAGGATAAATTTCCCAGCCTAAATCAGACACATCGTGAGATTCGTTGATATTAATGGCTTTCGGCATTAGATTTTCATTTTGGAACCTTACATGGAAGTAATAATTGATACCCATAAAATCATGTGTCCCTTTTGTAAAATAATAAAACAGGTGATTTATGATCATATCGTTTAAGGAAACTGCCAGTTGTTCTTTTATAGAATGTCTATGGAATGGTTCAAAAGAAAGCATGTTTTGTGCAATTCCCACTGGTTTTCCGCCGGGGTAGATAGAATGGAGATATTTATAAACTTTTTTGTGAGCAGAAGTTAAATTTAAATAAGATTTTATTTGTCCAAGAATGCTTTTTTTGGCATGAGGCCACTCTCTGACAATATAGGTTTCGTAAATATAAACCCCCGGTTCGTTTAGAGTCACCCAAATATCAACGAATTCTCCAATTTCCGGTACAATTTTTTTAACAAACCTTTCAAAATAATCAACAGTTTTTCCGTTTTCCCAAGCTCCTTTTTCTGCTACCCAATTTGGCAGGGTAAAGTGCCAAAGAGTTAACATGACAGTTATATTCCTATCTTCTAGGGCTTTTAAAACGGATTTATAATGCTCAATTTCATTCTGATCAAATTCTCCCTCTTTAGGTTCAATTCTTGCCCATTCAATAGATAATCTGTGAGAATTATGATTCAGTTCTTTGATTAAATCAAAATCTTCCTCATACCTATTATATTGATCATCAGCTTCCCCGGAGCGGAGCGAAGGATCTTTTTTTTGTTCCCAGGCCCACCAGTCAGAATTTATGTTATTTCCTTCAACCTGATGAGCAGATGTGGCTGAGCCCCAAAGAAACCCTTCAGGAAATTTTAAAGGCTCATGTTCATGTTGGGCCTTTGGAGTTTTAAGAGGCATAACTTCATATTAACTAATATGAGGGGTTAGTGTAAAGCTTAGCGGATAACATCTTGATGCAGACCCAGTTCAGTTTGTGCGTCCATTATGGCATAAAGAGCTGGCTGTAGTATATTTTCTGAGTTAGCACCTGAAAATTCAGTCCAATAAAGATTTCTACGTCTGAAATCTTCGGTTCTAACAGTTAGTTGTGTAATTGATCTAAATAGTGCTTCAATGATAACATCCCCGTCAAGTTCATCAAGAGGCCAAGCTTTTCCTGGAACATCTATTGAAACGCCTTCTCTCGTTCTGCCTAAGTCTATTTTTCCGCTGGTAGATTTTTCTCCATTAGCTTCAGAAAAAAGTGGGGCAAAATAAAGATCAGTAGTGTTAGGCAGTCCTTCCAGAGGCATTCTTCTGACAGTTAAGGCAAAAGCTACCAATAATCCTGCGCCCGGTTCTTCCGGACCTTCAAATTGTATGGTGGCACGCTGTGGACTCGTTGGATTTAAACCAAGCTCAATAGTGGTGGTAATGTTTTTTCCCCGAGGGGTAATAATTATTTGATCCCAGCTACTAATACTGCCTCCTCGGTCTGTAGTCTTAATTGTTAAATCACCAACAGGGCTTGTGTGAAAACTATATCATTTTTTGAAAATATAGCTCTTTCGAAGGGAATTATGGGTCCAGGAATAAGTAAACCATTTATTCTGGCTTGATCTATAAACTCTGAAGCCTGTTCTAACATACCCTGAAATATATCCTTATAGGATCTAAAAGTCAAGATTTAGTGGAATGTTCTTTTAGTACAGATAAAGTATGTAAGACTGAGCCAAGCCGAAGTATTGACAAGTGGTTTAGGTTACTATATAAGTACAAATATGATGCAGGCTACTAGAGTTTTGAGACATCTCAATCCAGCAAACTGGGCTGGAGGAAGAAGAAATCCTGAATCTATAGGAGAAGTTGCTCCAGTTTCTGAACCACAAGTTCTTGTTGATGATCCAAAATTTCAAAAAGTCACAGAGTTGGCTGAAGAAATTTATACCCTAACTACTTTTAGCAGATTAAAGCCGGATGCAAGTTTACAAAAAGCAACCATTCCTCTACTGGGATCAGATTTAGGTCCAGCTAATATAGTTAGAAGATTTTTACCGAGTAGCGTTCACAGGGGTTTAGAAGTGACTATTAATAGGTTGCATTTACCTGAAAGAGAAAGTTTAAATGTTTATTTAAATGTACCCATTGTTGCTGGAGAAAATCAGCCTCCAGTATATTCAAGGCTTCAGGTTTGGGCACCTGATGAAAAACCGTATAGTAAAAGAGTCTATTTTTCCAGAAAGCCTTATCTTGCTTCTGCTGTTGATATCACAGGACAAAAAAATGCCAATCCAGTACTTGCCTTAGAACAAATAAGAGATGTAGTGGGAAATTTAAGAACAGAGTTTGCTAAGGATACAGTAGAAAAAGCAGATGAACTCTTAAATCCTATGCAAAGAGGTTTGGTTAGGGCAATTAGAGAAAGAGGTATGGAAGCTGTCGAAAATTCTGGAGATCAGTTTGTATTGTTTGGGAATTTTGATAGAGATAATAAGTTGTTTGAATTGGAAGCCACTTTTTCAACTGAAAATGCTGATCCTGCTAATGCAGAGTGGAGAGAGACAGATTTCTTAGATGGGCTTCCTGTAAGTTGGTCTAATCATGGTAGGGATTTATCAGGCAATATTCATGCCTATATAATTAATGGTGGTTTTATGGCTACAGGTTGGGGAGAATTAAGTGTAATAAGAAGACAACAAAGACATAGATTATTAGCAGGAGACTATATGGGGATACATTTAACCCAGGTGCCAGGGGGCCAAGGGGTAGTTAGTCAGGTAGGTGAAAGATTTAATGACTTCTTAAGAGTTAGGATAGGAGCACAGTCAAATCATCCAGGTCACATTCTTCTAGCAACTTCTGTCCCTGTGGTATGATTAATTCGTGATTAGATTTCTGCCCTTTATTCTCATAGCGGTTGTTATGTTAGGAGGTCTTGGATATTGGAGGTATGTAGCTTCAAAACCATCTCTGGTATCTAATAGTACTGTTGATTCATATCCAATTGAGGTCCCAAGAACTTTGCCTAAAGCTTCTTTAGAAGATAGAGTAATGGCAATAGAAAATTTAATGACAAAAGTTGTATCTTCTATCAATAGCCTAAAATCCACTATTGCTCAGGATACTTCTACAACCACTGATTCTGACACTTTAAGTGCCCAGGTTACAGAGTTGAAGGCCAGAGTAGCTGTTTTGGAGGGTGCAAATCCTACCCCTGCTTCTTCTGGAACATCATCAAAATCCACAATTTATATTCCATTAGGTTCAGGGGGCACTATTGAGTCTGACAACTGGACCTCACTTAATACTTTCTTAATAACTTTGGATCCAGCTCAATATCCAGGTTATACGAGTATGCAGCTAGAGGTTAATATGAGACTTAATCAGCCAGGTACTATTTACGCTCGTTTATATAATAATACATCTGCTTCTGCCACCTCTTCTGAGGCCACCTCAACTTTGACTGCTTCCTCAGTGGCTACCACTTCTACTTTTACATTACCTGCTGGGAGTAAGACATACGTCTTGCAAGCAAAAACCCCTGGCTCTAAAGGCTTTTTAGATTATGCCAGGATTAGAGTGAATTTTTAGATTTCTATTACCAAATCATCAGTGGCTACCGTAGTTTCTGGAAATATTTCCTGAGCTTTTCTTTCAGCCTCTTTTCTTAAATCTAAACTGGTGTATTTGCTTGCATCAAAATGAGTTAGGACTAATTTTTTTGTCCCTGCTTCTTTGGCCAAAGTTGCTGCCTCAGTAGGAATAACATGGCCCCACTTTGGGTTTTCAATTTCAATCCAAGAACACTCATGTATTAAAAGATCAACATTTGCTGCTAATAATTTGGAAGCATCAGAAATTCCAGTATCTCCTGAATAAGCAATAGTTTTTCCTTCTAAAGTTACTCTGTAGCCGTGATCTCTATAAGTATGAAATTGTTCAATTACTTCAACAGGGAATGGAATATTGTGTTTACCATCTTCAAGTTCATGAACTCGGGCATTTATTTTAGGTGAGGTAAAAGGGGGATTTATAAGTGTTTCAAAGTCTTTAAGTCTTCCTTTACCCAAATAAACATCAATGCCTTGAGGGAAAATAACTTTATCAAGGCTATGGAAGCCTGAAACATGATCAATATGAAAATGAGATATAAAAAGGGAAATAGGCTTTTGCTCAGTAATATATTGATCTAACTTATAAATCCCGTTTCCTGCATCAAAAACAATGTATCCTTCTTTAGAATCTATAAGTACACAGGGAGTATTCCCAGTACGAGTTGTATACCATCCATTTGTTCCTAAAAAGATAATTTTCATTGTGGGCTTCTGGGTTTTATCTCTTTGTCCTTACCCTTAACAATAGTTACTTCTAAAAATGCTTTGCAATTATCACAAAGAGCATGTATTTCTCCATCCATATGCTCGTTGAGCTTAATCTCTTTTAATAATTTTTCCAGCACATAACCATCATAGGTTAAATACTTACTTTGCCACTCATCAATTTTTTCATTGCATCTTGGACATTTCCTATTAGTTTTAATGATATTATATATTCCCATATAGTCTTTATTTCATTCTACAATAACCATTCATGCAGAGCTACATCGAAAAATCCGAACTCTTTTCCGCTCGCAGCGGTAGCCCGGCCTTTTTAGGGAATGATCCTGAAGGGGGCGGGGGGCAGGAAGCCGCCAAGAAACTCTAAAAACATACGGACTCTTGACAAAGAGAGAGAGAGAGTTAAATGTAGTTATGGATAAAGGGCCTGAATTGGGAGTACCCCAGGAAAATGGAATAAAATGGGACTATTTCCCCAAAGCAACAGCTAGAGCTTATCAAGGAGTACTAGAGGAGTTATCTACGTCTACCTTTGATCGTGATCCTGATCAGGCACAGAAACTTCATGATAAGGTGGAGGGGGTGATTAAAGATGCATCTAGAGGTGTAGGTTCAGATTTTTCAACTCCAAATAATCGTGAGATTGCTAGATATTTTGAAGATCTAGCTGAAGAAACAGCTCAAACAAAAAAAGATCCAGATTTAGTTCCAGAACTCGAGCTTTTAGCTGATATAGCCAGAGCACTTTATAAGCCACGCCGATAAATTTCCTTCTTGTATTTTATTTAAATAATTGGTAAATTATTTTTGAACTCAATTTTATGCGGAATCGCTTTTTTAATGGCGCAATCAGACAATCTCATTTTGCAGGGTATTTTCTAACATCTTATGAATTCTTTTCCATCCTGCTGTAGTTTTAAAATATTGTTCACAGTTAATAGCATCTTTTTGATTTTTAAAACCAGAGTAAAATATTAGTTCATAAGGAACATTCGGTTTAGTAGCCTTATTTTCTCCATTATTGTGGGATTTAACTCTTTCTTTTAAATCAGGAGTAGAACCAATATACAACTTTTTGTTCTTCAGACTTTGGAGAATATAGCAGTAGTACATAATCTAAAGTTTACTACAAATAGGTTTACCACATTCACGAGCATCGCAAGCTGAATGTGGCAGGCCACAATCATGTTCTCAATTTATCCAATCTTTGTCAAAAAGTGGAATTTAGATTTATAAAGAGGGTTTACCACAATCATGAACGCAGTGAACTGATTGTGGCAGGGATGTCAGGATTCGAACCTGAAAAAAAGGTTTTGGAGACCTCTATGATACCATTTCATCACATCCCTAGATGAGCTAATTGTAAATTGTAAATTGTAAATTGTAAATTGGAAGAATTAAAGCTTTACTTCGTTATGTTCTTCTGTTTTTCTGCAATGTTTACAGAACTTACTTAACGATAGCTTATCTTTTATATTAACTGTATTTTTGGTAGCAGTATAGTTTTTCTCTTTGCAAACAATGCACTGCATTGCAAATAGATTCCGATTATTTTTTGCCATGGTCAGGAGTATACCATCTTTTCTTAAGTTTTGTAAAATAGCCTTTAGGATTAAAGTTAACTAAATATAAAGCTATAAGCATGTTTATTATGAAAAAGGTAATTTTCGATAGGGATGGATGTACGTTTAAACTAAAAAGTTCAAAGGGAAGAAGAATAATGGTTACAAACATTAAAATATCCAATCCCCAATGTTTTCTATACCAAAGCCCTATTGCGCCAGCTATTTTCGTAATTCCCAAAAGAAGCAGGATTAAAATAATTGTTCCCTGATGTTCTAAAATAAAAGGGACAATTCTTTGTAAGATTAAAGCTAAAAGTTCGTGAGGTTCTTCCAAAAGTTCTCTGTTTGTAAAGTTTATATAAAGCTCGGATATTTTGCTACCAAAAAGAAGCATTCCTAAGCCTAAAATAGTTTCAAAAAGCCCAAGTAAAAATTTATAAACTATTATATATCTTGAGACATGATATTCTTCTTCTAAATTTTGTGTATTCATATGAGCCGATGATGGGAATTGAACCCATGACCCCGTTCTTACCAAGAACGTGCTCTACCACTGAGCCACATCGGCGCTTCGCTTGATGTGTTTCGCGCTAACCGCATTGGTCCACATCGGCATAAAATGGGAGCCCCCTAACAGAATCGAACTGTTGTCATATGTTTACAAAACATACGCTCTACCATTGAGCTAAGGAGGCACAGGCTATATTCTAGCAGTTTTCAGTTATCAATTTCTAGTTTACAATGAATTTACAGTGAATCAATTATCAAACAAGTTCCCATTAGAAGAAAGAACGGCAAAATTTGGCGAATCTATTATTGAATTTTGTAGATCAGTGAAGCTAGATGTGATATCTGGACCACTTATTAACCAATTAGTTAGATCAGGAACTAGTATTGGTGCAAATTATATGGAAGCTAATGCAGCTAGCTCTAGGAAGGATTTTGCAAACAAAATCTTCATTTGCAAAAAAGAAGCTCAAGAAACTAAACACTGGCTAAGAATGCTTGCAAAATGTTTACCAGATAGAAAAGAGGAGCTTAGAAAGTTATGGAGTGAGGTTCAGGAATTGACATTAATATTTCAGAAGATAACTTCCACATTAAGAGCTAATTGAAAACTGATAACTATTAACTGAAAACTAAATAATAACTCCCTACTATTGTCGTCAAGCTGAAATTTTTCTCCCGCGTTAGCAGGTGGAAACCCTGTTTCTAAAACCTAAGTTCTAAAAAACCTGAGTTTCCTAGAATTAACAAATATAGAAGAAAAATATATTCAGCTTTAAACGTGCAAAGCAGGGAAGCTCCTTAAGAGCAGTTCCTTCAGGCCATCTACTAAACGACTTAAAGGATAATTAAATAGTAATACTTGGTTAAAATTTTGTCAACCCTAGAAACCAAGTAGTTGATTTAAGAAACTTACAACAGTTCCTAAAATAGTTTGCAATAAACTAGCATTTCCAAAAGGGATCATCATGAAGATTAAAAGTATCAAAAAGCCGTAGCGATCTAGTTTTTCATATTCTTTAGCTAAATTGTATGGCAGTTGAGATAAAAGGATTTTTGATCCATCTAAAGGTGGAATTGGGAATAAATTAAATACACCTAAAACTAAGTTTATATTTATGGTAAACCTTAAAATAGCGCCAATTAAAGCAGGAACCTCTTGTGGAATAGCATTTAAAAAATGGTAAAGCAGAGCAGCTATAATTGCCAATCCAAAATTAGCAAAAATTCCGGCAGCAGAAACAAATAATTCTCCTTTTCTTAAGTTTGAAAAGTTTAAAGGATTAACAGGAACTGGTTTTGCCCAGCCAAAAAGGATTGGGGAGCCTGTAAAAACTAAAAGTAAAGGTAGTAGAACGGTCCCAAAAAGATCGATATGGGGGATGGGATTTAAGGTTAATCTGCCTAGGTTTTGAGCTGTTCTATCCCCAAATTTTAAGGCTACTAGCCCGTGCATGACTTCATGAACAATTACAGAAAAAAGTAAAACTATAATAGAGAGTGCAAAAAACTCAGGCATGTGATATAGTTTACCACATGTCGATTTGTTTAAGATGTAAAAAAGGTAAACATATATTAGCTTTTTCCAGGCATAAAAAGGGTTCATCCGGTGCTGGAGGTAATTGGGCTCTTAGAGCTCCGATTCATCAAAGGACTCAGAGACCTAATTTACATACATATAAAGGTGAACAATATTGCACAAGCTGTTTAAGAATAGTTAAAGTAAAATTTGTTACACCTGTAGAAGCTCCAGCAGCTGGTGGTAAAGTTGAAGCTATCGTACCTGCAACTGTTTAATCCCAGTAATATATTATCTCTTTGAAGCTACGAATTGGTTAACTGCAACTTCTGAATCTACTTTAGATAATGAGGTTACTAAAGCTTCTAGTTCTTGAGCTGAAGAGGTTTCTAAAGTATGATTTATGGTAGTTCTTCTAAATTTATGAGACATAGTAGTGTTAGACAAAACATTATCTATATAAATACTCATTACAGCTTTAATCCAATCTTCTTTTGGAAACATAGCTTTTGGATCATTTTCAAAGGCTAGTATTATTCTGTCTTCAGGTAGTAAAATGTCGCATCCCTCATCAAATTGAGAAGTTACTGAAGCTGCAGGAAGCTGAGCTTTAAGCCTCTCAACTAAGAGAAAATGAAGAGCACCAATCCTGACAAATATTCTGGTTGGTTTACCAGTTTCTTGAGCATTTTGAGCTCTTTCTGCCATAGTATCCAGAAAGGCAGCATTTCTTTCTCCATTAGATGTTGCTAGGCTAGCAATCATACCTTCTCTATATAAACGTAAAACCTGGGAGTTGATAGAACCCTTTTTGACTTGATCTAATATGCTGGATGTGTTTTTATACAACTCTCTTTCCTGCTGGATTCTAACTTTAGCTATAGGGTCAGGGTATGCTTCAGGAATCACTTCAAATTGTCTTGACTTTCCAATTTCATCAAGCATGACCCACTCTCTTCTCAAAAATAATGCTGAGGCAATTTGTGAATCTGTAGTCATATTTCCTGTGCCACCATCTTCCAAAAGGAAAAACCTGCGTGCGCCTGCTAGTTCTTTAGGTGTAAGTCTTCTTCTAAGAGAAGGATTTCTTACATGGTCGGCCTGAATATAGGCATCCAAAAGAGGCTCTCCATCTGCAACAAATTGGCTAAATACTTTAATCAGAGATTCTGAGGTACCCTTATCTTCTTTCCAATAAAAGTCCTGATGGTTACTGCCTTGAGGTCCCCAAAAGTTTTCTGCCTGTCTTCTGATTTGAGGTAACAGAGCAACATCTTTATAAGTATGAGCCCCTAAGGAAAAATGAATAGCTACTAATGGTTGTGTTTCTGGCATAAGAGGGAATTATAACAAGTTTATGTGCAATTTTCAACTATAAGCCTATTTCATTATCTTGAAAGCTTGCTTGAAATAGACTTTCAAGCTTCGCTTATGAGCGCAGCTCAAAGCTTCGCTTATGAGCGCAGCTCAAAGCTTCGCTTATGAGCGCAGCT
>Ga0209541_10003179_pt1 | contig 30482 bp, 31 predicted proteins | sample RifCSPlowO2_01_FD_184027 | JGI IMG/M metagenome (GOLD analysis project Ga0209541, IMG submission 184027) | Groundwater microbial communities from Rifle, Colorado - Rifle CSP2_plank lowO2_0.1 (SPAdes) (version 2) | ecosystem: Environmental > Aquatic > Deep subsurface > Groundwater | place... | reverse complement strand
TACCTAAGGTGTAGCCGAAAGGCGAAACCGATGGACAGCCGGTTAATATTCCGGCCCTTCGCCAAATTTTTCTTAAAATGACGCAGTCGAAGTGCTCGAGAGGATTATTGGATTTCCGAGACCTCGTCCTCTATGCTTGTGATTAAGTTTAATAAATTTTATCGTGTTGTTTGATAATGCGATAAGTTGTTGACTTCGATGATAAGTTTAGAGGACGGGGCGTCTCAAGTACCAGATTGACCAGAAAAGTTTTAAGAAAGTTAAATTTTGGTGAATTCGTACCGAAAACCGACACAGGTGGGCAGGTCGAGAAGACCAAGGTGAACGGGTGAAACCTTGTTAAGGAACTCGGCAAAAAAGCGTCCGTAAGTTCGCAATATGGACTTCCCCTCCTAATTTTGGAGAATGTCGATAATAAAAATTTATCGAATCCAGAATTAGGAGGGGACGCAGCGAAAGTACCCCTAGCGACTGTTTAACAAAAACACAGGTCCCTGCTTAACTCGTAAGAGAATGTATAGGGGCTGAAGCCTGACCAGTGCTGGAACGTTAAACTCGCCGGTCTCTGCCGTAAGGTAGTGGCTAAGTGAGCGAAGCGCCAGTAAACGTCCGCGGTAACTATAACCGTGTTAAAGTAGCGTAATCCCTTGCCGGGTAAGTTCCGGCCCGCATGAAAGGCTTAACGACTTGGGGACTGTCTCAACAAGGAGCCCGGTGAAAATGCAGTACCGGTAAAGATGCCGGTTACCTGCGGCTAGACGGAAAGACCCCGGGAGCTTTACTGTAGCTTCTTATTGTCTTATTGTTCTGTATGCGTAGCGTAGCAGGGAGACTTTGAGTTCGCCATTTCGGTGGCGGAGGAGTCGCCAATGAAACACCTGTCTTGCGGAAGGATAAAACTAACTTCGTCAAAAAACGGAAAACAGTGAGAGGTGGGCAGTTTAAGTGGGGCACTTGCCTCCTAAAAGGTAATGGAGGCGTTCATAAGGTCGGCTAGCTCCGGATGGAAATCGGAGTGGTCGGGCAAAGCCAAAAGCCGGCTTAACTGCAAGGGGGATATCCTGCGCAGGCTCGAAAGAGGGACTTAGTGAACCGATGGTAATTTTTAGAATTGCCAGAGATCATCAGCCAAAAGCTACCCCGGGGATAACAGGCTAGTAGAGCCCGCGAGTCCACATCAACGGCTCTGTTCGGCACCTCGATGTCGGCTCAACTTATCCTGGGGCCGGAGAAGGTCCCAAGGGTTCGGCTGTTCGCCGATTAAAAAGTTACGTGAGCTGGGTTCAGACCGTTCAAAATATAAAATATGCAATTTGAAACCTAAAACATTAAGTATGTATTATTTGTATCTTGAACAGTCTGAATCCGAGGTATGACATCGCACACGGCGGCGATATGCAGAAATGTATATCGTGAAGCTAACTAATATCGGTAAAATCCTGATTATTTATCAGGACAATACCGAGGGAATTCTTAAGAAAAGAGAAGCCCGTAGAGACTATACGTTAGCCTCCTTAAAAGTAAGGATAAAGATATAGTCCAATGCGCTTAGTAATAAGCGATAACATGCGTGAGACAGGTTGGTCCCTATCTACCGCAGGCGTCGAGTCTTGAAGGGAGTTGGCCTTTGTACGAGAGGATCAGGCTGAACCGACCTCTGGTGTACCAGTTGTTCCGCCAGGAGCATCGCTGGGTAGCTATGTCGGGAACTGATAAGCGCTGAAAGCATATAAGCGCGAAGCAAACCCTAAGATTAGGACTCTTAGTTTCCCCGCAGATCACGGGGTTGATAGGGCGCAGGTGTAAGTCCCGTAAGGGATTGAGCCAAGCGCTACTAATAAAACATTTATTTCTTGTCCTTCCAAATTTTGCCAAACAACCTGAAGCTCAAGTTTTTTGTAAGGCGACCATACCAGAGGTGCTCCACCCGTTCCCATTCCGAACACGGAAGTGAAATCCTCTAAGGCCGATGATAGTGCCAAAAGCGCGAAAGTAGGTAGTCGCCCTACAAAGACCTGGAGCTTTTTTGATTGTAAAAACTTTCTATTTTTTTGAAGATTTAATATAATCAAATAGATCAATAGATTTAGTCAGAGAATATTCTCGAGACAAGAGCTCTATGAAGGCAATCACAAAACCAAGACCAAAAATAAAGTTCAGATTGTTTTTATCGATAATTTTATTGTTAATACTGCTAAATTTGCCCTTTGTTTCAGCCAAAATTAAAAATCTTTTTTATTCGGTATCCTTGCCGCTTCAAAAGAATTTTTGGAGTTCCGGCAGCGATACCGCTGTTTTTTTTAAAACAATCGTTAATTACAAAAAGCTGGCAGAGGAGAATAGAAATCTCGAACTAAAAATAAAAGAATTGCTTCTTTTGAATTACGAGGTTTTTGACTTGAGAAAAGAAAATAAGATATTGCGTAAGGCCTTAGATTTAGGGTTAGAAACGGAGTTTCAGCTAATATCAGCCGAAGTAACTGGAAGATATATTAACAGCGACGCAATTTTTATTAATAAAGGATCAAAAAGCGGAGTTGTGAAGGGTTCGCCAGCAGTAACCGAGGAAAAAATGTTGGTTGGCAAGGTGAATGAGGTCTACGACAACTTTTCAAAAGTTCTTCTACTTTCAGACAGGTCAATGGTTTTTAATGTCGAGGTTGTCAAAGCAGAAGGGAGTTTTGACGAAATCGTTCCCGGTATCATAAATGGCGCTGGAAATTTTCAGCTTGAACTGAAGCTTATCCCCAAAGAAAAAGAAATCGAAGAAGGAGACAGCACGATCACCTCTGTCTTAGGAGGAATTTTTCCGAAAGGGCTATACGTGGGTAGCGTTAAGGAAGTTAAGGGGGTAGACATAGAGCCGTTTTGGCAGATTAAAATTCAACCCGGTGTCGATATTAATAACTTAAACAAGGTTTTCTTACTAACGAATCCTCAATGATAATAATTGTTTTTGTTGCTGTTATTTTGTTCTATATTTTGACTCTGATCCAGACCAGTTTTCTGGCTCATTTCCCATCTTTTTCTGTTTTTCCCAATCTCACAATATTTGCCGTGTTGCTTATCAATTTATTAGAAAAAAAGCAGGGCTATTACGGCTTACTTTCATCATTGATTGGCGGTTTTTTTCTGGATATTTTCTCTGGCAGTATGTTTGTCGGTTTTTATATGATAATCTTTTTGTTTCTGTCGCTGTTTATTAAATTTATTCTTAAAAGCAATGTTCAAATCGCAATGTTTTAACGTATGAAATCAAGGTTTGTACGGTCTCATTTTCACAAAGACATTGAACCCCACGATGTTCTGTTGGACAAATTAGCCAAGAAGCGGGAAGAAGAAATTGGCATTTCGGCAAAAAAATTCGAAGTCCCTCTTCCACAAAACGCCATTCCCGGTTTTTACGCGGTTGTGGTTTTATTGTTTCTTTTATTGATGGGAAAAGTATTTTCGATGCAAATGATCAGCGGAAAAGAATTCCTGATACTTGCTGACGACAATAGATCGAGAACTATTCTGACTCAACCGATGAGGGGAGTGATTTATGATAGGAATGGCGTTCAGTTCGTGTTCAACGAATCGTCATTTGATCTTGTATTGGATAAAAGGGATTTGCCGTCAAGCGAAGACGACAAAACCACAGTTTTAAAAGTAGTGGCTGAAACCATTGGTAGGGACTTGGCGTCTATGAAGACAGAAATTGACCAATCGGTGAATCCCAAGCTTCTTATTGCCAAAAATCTATTGTATGAACATTTGTTAATTCTTGAAACGAAAATTAATCAAAAATCCTTGCCAGGTTTTCTCGTAGAAAAGAACGTTATTCGGGATTATAAGGACGGAAATATCTTTAGCCATTTGATCGGCTATTTGGGTAGGATAAATCAGGAGGAATATAAAACGCTTCAATCTTATTCTATCTCAAGCTATATCGGAAAAGCGGGACTGGAAAAGACCTACGAAGATATTTTACGCGGCAATCCCGGCATAGTAAAAATCCATAAAGATGCCTTAGAAAATATAAAAGCGGAAGAGGTTGTAGCCAATCCTAAGAGCGGAAAGAGTTTAGTGTTATGGCTCGATTCTCAACTCCAAAAGAAAATTAGAGAATCATTAAGCGCAAAACTGCAAGAACTGGGAGCAAAAAAAGCTGTAGGGATAGCGATGGACCCTGAAACGGGAGGAATTCTGGCATTAGTTTCTTTACCAGATTTTGATAATAACTTGTTTCAGGGAAGAACAGATTTAGAACCGATAAACGACTTGCTCAATGACCCCAGTCAGCCGATATTTAATAGAGCCATATCCGGTAAGTATCTTGTGGGTTCAACCATTAAACCATTAATCGCTTCGGCCGCTCTTGAAGAAAAAATCATAGACCCTATGAAAGAGATATATAGTCAGGGCTACATAGAGATTCCTCATCAATACGATCCCGAAATAATTTATACGTTTCGCGATTGGGCGGTGCATGGCTGGGTAGATATGAGAAAAGCCATTGCCCAATCGTCCAATGTCTATTTTTACAGCGTGGGAGGCGGATATCAGGATCAGAAAGGGTTGGGACCAACAAGAATCAAAGAATACCTTGATTTATTTGGATGGACGCAAAAAACCGGCATTGACCTTTTTGGCGAAACGGCGGGTTTTATTCCGGACAAAGAATGGAAAAAAAATACGTTTAAAGAACCATGGTTAGACGGAGATACTTATAATCTTTCAATTGGTCAAGGATTTGTTCAGGTTACTCCTTTGGAGGTGGCAACCGCTTATTCGGTAATAGCCAATGGAGGAAAGTTAGTGCAACCGCAAGTGGTATCGAAAATTATTGATACTTCTAACGGTTCCATTAATGTTCTACAAGAGTTTCAACCAAAGATAATCAGGGAAAATTTCATCAAAGAACAGAATCTTCGAGTAGTCAGAGAGGGAATGAGACAGGCGGTAAGCGGTTACAATTCTCCGTTGGCTTCATCTTATTTATTAAGCTCTTTGCCGGTAGATGTCGCGGCCAAAACCGGCACTGCCGAGTTGGGGATGGATCGTTACAATAACTGGGTTACGGTTTTTGCCCCTTACGATAACCCCGAGATTGTTTTGACCTTGCTGATTGAAAATGTTCAAGGAGTTCAGGCGGCGGTGCTGCCGGTGGCAAAAGAGATTTTAGAGTGGTATTTCCAGTGAAATAGCTTTCCTTGAAAGGAGCTTTTAGCTATAATACAATAATGCCTCAAGAAGAAGCGCAAAAATATAAAATAGCCGAGACGATTTCTATAATTTCTCATAGCTTGAAAAATCCGATTGCCGTACTCAGAGGATACTTGGAATCTCTTCTTGGAGGAGATTGCGGCGCTATTAATCTAAGTCAAAAAGAATATCTCGGGGACGCGTTATTTAATTTGAAAGAGATGTCCAAGGCGATAGATAATTTGATTGATGCGTCAAGAATTGAAACCGGAGAATACAAGCTTAATATGCAGCTGGTTTCTTTGGAAGAAATTTCTTTCAAGGTTTTATCCGAATTTTATCAGTGGGCCCAAGCCGCTAACTGCAAAATCGTTTTCAAAAAACAAAAAGATTTACCATCTGTTTTAACTGATCCCGTTAAAGTTAGAAAGGTTATCGAGAATTTAATTTCTAATGCGATCAAGTATAACGTCGGGCAGGGTACAATCGAAGTTTCTCTACTGCTAAAGGCCGGCCAAAAAGAAATTATTTTTTCCTGTAAAGATAATGGGATCGGGATTGATCAGTCGGATCACAAAAAAATCTTCACTAAATTTTTCAGATCCGAAAAGGCAATAGAAATTGATCCTTCGGGTTCAGGCCTTGGCCTTTATATCAACAAGGCGATAATCGAATTGTCTCGAGGCAGGATTTGGTTTGTTAAAAATAAAAAGAGGGGAATGACCTTCAGTTTTGCTTTGCCCATAGCAAAAGGACCCACGGTCAAAAGGTTTATTCTTAAGAAAAATTCCCGCAACAAATGATTGAAGAAAAATCAAAAATTTTAATGATAGAAGAAGACGGTTTTTTGAGGAAGATTTATAGAAATAAGTTCTCCCGGGCCGGTTTTGATTTTTCAGAAGCTACTAATGGGGAAGAGGGTTTGAATAAAATTATGGCAGAGAAACCAAGTTTGGTTTTGCTTGATTTGATTTTGCCGAAAAAAAGCGGATTTGAGGTTTTGGCGGAAATACAGAACACCAAGGAAATTAGAAGCATACCAGTGATTATTCTTTCCAATCTTGCCCAAGAGATAGATATACAAAGAGGATTATCCTTGGGAGCGAAAGATTATTTAATAAAACCGGAGGTAAGCTTGTCTGAAGTTGTCGACAGGACGAAAGAGTGTTTGGCAAAAATAGGCATGACCAAATAGCCATTATTTTTATGAAGATAGATGACGATTTTCTAAAAAGTATTTTAGTTGATTCAGGATTAATATTGTTGGAGGATTTTCAATCTGCTCAAAAGCACGCGAAAGAAAATAAACAAACGCTGTATCAAACCCTCATCGAGAAAGCCATTGTGTCAGACGAACAGCTAAGCAAACTGATCGCGGATGAGATTGGTTTTCCCTATGTCAATCTGGAAAAACTTAAAATAGATAAATCTGTTTTAGGGATTATTCCCGAGATCGTAGCCAAGAAGCAGAAAATAATCATTTTTGGAAGAGTTAAAGAAGGATTAAAGGCGGCGATGGCGAATCCTGACGATCTGGAAATAAGAGAGTTTATAGAAAGAAAAACGGGTGAAAAAGTTATTCCTCATTTCGCCTCCGAAAATAATATTCTTTCTGTGTTGAAATACTACAAAAGAGAGATCAAGGAAGAATTCGAAGACATTATTGGAAAAAGTTTGGAAGAGTTTCATAAAGCAGAATCCAAAGCTCCCCAGTCCCTCCCGATTATCAAGGTGGTGGAGTTTATTTTGAGTTACGGATACGACAATCGAGCTTCTGATGTTCACCTGGAGCCCTACAGCCAAAAAACGGTTTTGCGCTACAGAATTGACGGAGTTTTGCACGATGTCTTGACCCTGCCGGAAGACATCCACGACTTCTTGGTGGCTCGAATAAAAATATTGTCTAAGCTTCGGACCGACGAACATCAAACCGCCCAAGACGGCCATTTTTTCTTCCAGACAAGCGAAGGAAAGGTTGATGTTAGGGTTTCGGTTGTGCCCATTGAAGAAGGAGAGAAAATAGTAATGAGGTTATTAACGGAAAGGTCAAGGAAGTTTGAGCTTGAAGATTTGGGTTTTCAAAAAGAAGACCTGGAGATTTTTAAGCGCAATATCAAAAAACCATGGGGAATGATTTTGGCAACCGGTCCGACTGGCTCTGGAAAAACCACCACCCTTTATGGAATCTTGAAAATACTCAATACCAGGGAAATCAATATTTGCACAATTGAAGATCCGGTAGAATACGATATTGAAGGAATCAATCAGATCCAGGTTAATCCAAAAACTAATTTAACTTTCCTCGACGGCTTAAGAGCAATAATTAGGCAAGATCCAAATATTATTATGGTGGGGGAGATTAGGGATCCGGAGACCGCGCAGCTGGCTATCAATGCTGCTATGACGGGCCACTTAGTTCTATCTACTTTTCACGCGACAGACGCGGCAACGGTTTTAGTACGTCTTATTGATATGGCCGTCGAGCCATTTTTAATAACTTCGACCGCCAATTTGGTGATATCGCAAAGATTGGTTAGGAAAATATGTCCAAGATGCATCGAAAGCATAGAGGTCGCCGTGCCCGACGTCGCAAAAATGCTGTCTCAAAATCTTATCGAGCGATTATTTAAAGGGAAAAAAGTTATCAGAGTGTTTAGCGGTCGGGGATGTTCTTTGTGTCAAAAGACAGGATACTTGGGAAGGATAGGGATATTCGAACTTTTAGAGATGACAGATACCATTAAGGAATTGGTGATGCAAAAAGCTAACGCGGTTCAAATTAAAAATAAAGCTCAAGAACTTGGCATGACCACCATGATTGAAGACGGGCTGAAGAAGGTTGAAGAGGGGATTACAACGTTGGAAGAGGTTTTAAGGGCAATAAAAGAGTGATTTTATGTTTGTGGACTCAACTAAAGAAAAAATTTTTCTTGTACGGCATTTATACCTTATGGTGAAGGGCGGTTTTTTGGTTTCTGAAGCAATAGAGTCCATCAAAGAGGAAGTGAAATCAAGGGCTTTAAGGAAAGCATTAGAAGATATCTTGAAAAGAATCTTAGCCGGTGAAAGCTTGCACAAAAGCATATCCAGGCATCCTAATGTGTTTAGCCCGTTTTATCAAAGTATTATTCGGATCGGAGAAGAGAGCGGGAGCCTTGAGAATAATTTGAATTATTTAGCTGGACAGATTCAGTCCGATTATGATACCAGAAGGAAAATTAAGGGAGCCATGCTTTATCCTTTAATTGTTATTGTTTTGGCGGTTACTATCGCCTTAGCGGTCACCATATTCATTTTGCCGAAAATTCTTAATATCTTCGAAGTTTTAGATATTAAACTTCCTTTCACCACAATTATTCTGATAACAAGCGTCCATTTTCTCCAAAAAAACTGGCTTTTTTTGTTGGTTGGGATGCTCTTGTTGGTCATAACGGTAAAACTATTAAGAAAGATATTATTTTTCAGATATTATTTTGACAGGTTTTTGCTCTCATTTCCGGTATCTGGCCAAATAACAAAAAACATGAACCTGTCGCGTTTTGCTCAAAGCTTTTATACTCTCTTGAAAAGCGGAGTTCCGATCTTAGAGTCAATAGATATTATTTCCCGCACCATTACCAATGAAGTGTTTAAAAAGGACTTGGTTGCCTTAAGGTTGGAAGTTGAAAAGGGGGGCAGGGTTAGTCAAGGATTAAAGAGCTCCAGGAAAACGTTTCCTTCTATTTTCACGCAGATGGTTGCGGTTGGAGAGAGATCGGGTTCTTTAGAGAATAGTCTCCGCTATTTAGCCAAATTTTATCAAAAAGAAGTTAATGCCAGCCTTAAAACCCTAACCGGAGTTTTAGAGCCGATATTGCTTGTTTGCGTTGGTCTTTTTGTGGCTTTTATAGCTTTGTCAATTATTACTCCAATTTATCAATTCAGCGGGTCTCTAAGATTAAGATAAAAGAAGTTTATTATTCTAACATGCGCGGCGGTTTTACCTTAGTCGAAATCCTTTTAGTCATCGGTGTCTTTACTGCCTTATTTTATTTAGTGGCGCCTATTAGCTTGAACTTTTATAAAAACCAGCAATTAGAATCGGTTACCCAAGAAATTATTCAAAATTTAAGAAAAGCTCAATTAAAATCCGTATCTGTGGAGCGCGACTCTTCTTTCGGCGTCCATTTTGGAGGCACAACATATACTTTGTTTCAAGGAAATTCATTTTCAAACAGAGATAGTCAATACGACGAAGTTTTTAATATCCCTCAAGTCATCAAAATGGGAGGTCTCGAGGAAGTTGCTTTTTCTAAATTAAACGGCATTCCCAGCTTAATCCCTGCTTACTGCGGAGGTATTTGTGCCGCCTGCGATAATTTTACCAGCAGGAATTCTTGCCAGGCGCAATCAGGATGTTCTTGGAATCGTCCGCTAAAAATTTGTATAGGGAGCTGCATTGCTTGCGGAGATTTTACAGCCCAAAGCAGTTGCGTTAATCAATCTGGCTGCTTTTGGAATCCTGAAATCATCGGGGGAGACGTTATAATAGATGCAGGCGGTGACACAAATACCGTCAACATTAATGAAGTTGGTCGGATTAATCTTCAGTGAAATCTAATCAAAAATGTCGGAAAAAGGACAATCATTGATGGAGTTAATAATAGCGGTAGGGATATTTACCGTTGTTGTCAGCGGGTTGGCGTTTTTTATCTTGAATAGTTATGTGTCGGGAAGATTATCATACGAAGTAACCAAAGCCGGCTTTTTGGCGCAAGAAGGAATGGAAGCTGTGAGAAGCATCAGGGACAATGACTGGACAGAATTAGAGGACGGAGACCACGCTCTAATTGTATCTGATGGGAAATGGTTTTTCGACCCGGTAGCTACCGAGGAAGATATTGGCGGTCAACTGACCGAAGGCAAGAGAGTGATTACAATCGAAAGCGTCGAGGATGATAGCAAAAAGATTACCTCAAAGATTGGCTGGAAGTTTAGCGAGGGCAGGATGGAAGAGATTATTTTGGAGAGCTATCTTGCTAACTGGCAAAAAATTTCTTCCGAGATACGACGTCCGTTATCCCATACGGATCCTTCTCCCAAAAAAACTACCGATCCTGGCTTAGCTTACGACAATCAAAACGGCAACACTTTTTCGGCAACACTGTATGACACAACGAAAAATCCTTCTATTTTATTCCGCACCTGGGAATTGCCAACAATGAATTATAGCGTTTTAACCTTGAATTATCGTTATCATGCCGATCAGGCGATAGACGATCAATACGCGATTGCTTACTCGACAAATGGCTGTCAGGGAAATTTTATTGATTGGGTTTTGCCAACCTCCATCTCTGCTCCCGATACAACAATCTCGGTGAATTTGCCGCCGACCCAAAATTTATCCCAACTTTGCGTCAAAATCTATACGCAAAGGGTAGACTCCAAAGACCAAGCCAATATTTACACCAGAGACGTTTGGGCCGAAGGAACGCCATAGGCGCGCCATAAAAAGCATGAAATATAGAACATGAAGCATAAAACCGGTTTTACTTTAATTGAACTCCTAATCTATATAACAATTTTAGGTCTTGTTTTAATTGTGATAACTGGTTTTTTTTGGAATATCGCTTTGGGATACGCTAAAGAAAATTCTTATCAGGAACTGCAGCAAAACGGAAGGTTTGTCTTGGCGAAAATTTCCCAAGAAATCAGAAAGGCAAAAAGCGTTATCAATCCTGGAATCGGACTTTCTTCTAATTTTCTGTCTTTGGAAATGCCGGATTCTAATCAGCTTATTTTTTTAGTTGATAATGGTAAACTGATAATGACGAAAAACGGCACCGACTCAATTTTAACAACAGACAGAACCGTTGTAGAGCTTTTGGAATTTAATAATATGTCTTACGAGAACACCCCGGGCATTGTGAGGATTAAAATAGCGTTAAGCCACGCAAACCCTGGAGGCATGACGGCATATCAATCAGATATTAATTTAATCACAACCGTTTCTTTGTTGCATTAACAATGACACAGAGTAATTTTGAAAATGGATTTGCCGCTTTAACCTTTGTCTTAATCGTCGCGGCGATATCCCTAATACTTGGGTTTACGATTAGTCAGCTTTCTATTAATGAAATCAAGATGGAGCTGACGAGAATTTTTTCAGACAAAGCTTATTATTTAGCCACGCTTTGCGCCGAAGACGCTTTAATGAAATTAAAAAAAGATATAAACTATACTGGAAACGAGGTTGTTGTCGTTCAGAGTGGCGAATGCGCTATTTTGCCGATTGAAGGCAATTGGACCGTGAAAACAAGAGCCGACTATCAAAACCAAATTAAAAAAATTAGAGTAATTGTTGATAAAATAAATCCCGAGATGGTTATTCAATCATGGGAAGAGGTAGCTGACTTTTAACCACCCTGATAACGCTAATTATTAGCGCAGATTCGTACTATTCGTGGAATATGTTTAATTTCTTTCAGAAACCATTTGGATTCAATATATCGGAGCAATCCGTAAAAATTGTTCTTTTAGCCGGTTCCGATATTAACCCACGGCTTGTTTCCATGGGGTATGAATTGTTTGAGAAAGAAATCATATCTGGGGGCAAAATTTTAGACAAAACCGCATTTTCCCAAAAGGTTTCTAATATCACTTCCAAACCACAATTTGGCAGAATTAAAAATAGGCAGTGCATTTTTTCTTTACCCGAAACAAATGTGTTTTCTCATTATTTGAAACTGCCAGATCGATTAAAAAAGGAAGAAAGGGTAAAGCATATTAAAAAAGAAATCGAAGAAGTGTTTCCCTTTGCCTTAAAAGATATTTATTTTGATCATATCCTTTATCCAGACAACGAAGCGTTTATAGTCGCTATTCCAAAAGAGATAGTCAATGACTGCTTAGCGATCCTCAAATCGTGCAAGATTAAACCTGTCGCTTTGGATATTGAATCCGAAAGCCAAAAAAGAGCTGTTTTACAAAATGAAGATGGTACCGTTTTGATTACGGATATTGGCGATAAAAACACAAATTTTTTCCTTTTTGACGGCAATAAATTAAGATTAAGCTCCTCGGTTCCGATCGCCGGCAGTAATTTTACGTTAGCGATTGAACAAAAACTTAACATTTCATTTTCGGAAGCTGATAACCTTAAGAAAAAAACAGGCCTTAATCCAAACGCAAAAGAGGGTAGAGTGTTTTTAATATTACAGCAGGAAATACGTATTATAATAGAAGAGATTAAAAGAATCGATGAATACGCTTTAAGCAAACTCGGAAAACAGATAGAAACAATTGTTTTAACTGGAGGATCGGCGGAACTGCCGTATCTTTCCGACTATCTGGTTGAAAACTTAGGGAAAAAAATAAAAACCGGAGATCCTTGGCAAAGAATTAATATAGATATTTTAAAACAAAAACAATACATACGAGAGGCCTCTCGAGTAAATCCTTTTTTATTCACCGGCGCGATCGGCTTAGCTCAAAGGGCGCTAACAAATAATCCACAGCTATCTGGAATCAATTTGATTAAAGAGGTAAAATATTAATAATATTCCCCACCAATCCTTTGATGGGTAAAAGATTTCTAAGAGTCATCACGGGATTGGTGGGGGAGTAAAGGTCGAGATTGCTAAGATAAAAAAAGATAAAAATAAATAAATGAAAAAAGGTTTTACTTTGATTGAGCTTTTGCTGGTTATTGGAATTTTGGTAATTTTAATTACCGCCACCATTATTGCCATCAATCCTTTCCGTCAGTTTGCCTTGGCTAATAATGCCAGCAGGTATAGCGGAACAACAACAATAATGGATTCTGTCTATCAAAACGTGGTTGATAATGCTGGTGTTTTTAACTGTGCCGCAGGTACGATCCCGGCAACCGCGACCAGAATGGCAGACCCCACATCTCAACCAGCGGGGTATGATATTTGCGATTGCGTTGTTCCTACGTATGTTTCAACCATGCCATTTGATCCGCAAAACGGAAGCTATGCAAGTTGTACAGATTACGACACCGACTATACCATAGCTAGAGATGCTACCACTGGTAGAATTACCATTTGCGCGACAGACACCCAAGTACCCCCTGAAGCAACTGATATTTGCATGACTCGATAGTTTTTCTAATGCTCCTAAAGGTTCAATCAAATAAAAATTTGATTTAGTTTTAGCATTGAATATTGTTTGAAATGTCAGTTTTCGATGAAATCATAAAAGAAAGGAAGCAGAAAGCAGAAGCGATTAAGCGCGCTGGTTTTTCTGTATATCCATTAACGGTAAAAAAAACTCATACCGTCGCAAAGGCGCTCCAAGATTTTTCTAAGATACAAAAATCGGGCAAAGAAGTGTTTTTGGTTGGCAGAGTTAGGACGATCAGAGGACACGGAAAGATTACTTTTCTGCATTTTAACGATGGATCAGGATTGATGCAGGCATTGTTAAAACAAGATATTTTGGGCGAAAAATCTTACCGATTTTTTCTGGAAAATTTTGACATAGGGGATATAGCTGAATTTAGAGGCGTTTTGTTGAAAACCAAGAAGGGAGAAAAAACCATAGAAGTAAGGAATTTTAGAATGTTAACCAAGAATTTCCTGCCTTTGCCGGAAAAGTGGCACGGTCTTAAAGATATTGAAGATAGGTACAGAAAAAGATATTTAGACCTTATTTTTAATCCGGAAGTAAAAAACAAATTTGAAATCCGAGCGAAAATTATCCAAGAGATACGAAGTTTTCTGGAAAGAGAAGAGTTTTTAGAAGTGGAAACCCCGATATTGCAGCCGATTTACGGTGGAGCTAAAGCCAAGCCATTCAAAACTCATCTTAATGCCCTTGATATGGATTTGTATCTAAGGATTGCGCCGGAGCTTTATCTAAAAAGGTTGCTGATTGGAGGAATTGAAAAAGTTTATGAAATTGGCAGGGTCTTTAGAAACGAAGGGATCGACAGGTCTCATAATCCCGATTTTACGACCCTGGAATTCTATTGGGCGTATGCCGATTACAAAGACCTGATGGCACTGACCGAAAAAATGCTCGTTGAAACGGTTAAGAAGATTCTTGGAAAAACAACAATTGAATATAATGGCAAGAAGATTAATTTTAAAGCGCCGTTCGAAAGAATAGAGTTTTCCCAGTTGATTAAAAGACATACGAAGATTGATATTGACGGAATTCACCTTGAAAAATTAAAAGAGGAAGCTAAAAAAATGGGCATCGTGGCGTCCCCGGGCGCAAAAAAAGCAGAAATAGCAGACGAAATTTATAAAGAGTTTTGCTTGTCAAAAATTCAAAACCCGTTGTTTGTCATCCATCACCCCATTGGCGCTTTTGCTCTGGCAAAACAGCTTGAATCCAATCCAAAAAAATTAGCTAATTTCCAATTGGTCATTGCTGGCTGGGAATTGATTAACGCTTTCTCCGAACTGAACGACCCAATTGAACAGAGAAAACGCTTTGAAGAGCAGGAAAAATCATTCAAGTTGGGGTTTGAAGAAGCGCAAAGAATAGATGAAGATTTTTTAGAAGCTTTGGGATATGGTATGCCGCCAGCCGCTGGATTCGGCATGGGCATAGACAGGTTAGCGGTCTTATTGACCGATTCTCACAACTTGAGAGAGGTGATATTATTTCCCACGATGAAATCACAACAGAGTAAAGCGTAAAGCGAAAAACGTAAGACAAACTCCAATTAAATGCTTGATATTAAATTTAAGACCGCTGAACTTTAATTAGATGTTGGATATAAAATTCATTAGAGAAAATAAGGATCTTATTAAGAATAGCTGTACGAATAGACAGATAGATGTTGATATTGATGAAATCTTGGATACGGATAAACGATATCGAGACAACCTTAAGGCGATAGAAGGCATGTCGGCGCAGAAAAATCAGGCGTCCAAACAGATAGTTCAGCTTAAAGACGAAAACGAGAAGAAGAAAATCATTTTGGAAATGCAGGAATTAGACAGGAATAGCGACAGGTTAAACGTAACACTTAAAGAGCTATCAGAAAAATTAAATCGCTTGATTTCTCGCGTTCCCAATATCCCATTGGCCGATGTGCCAATAGGCAAGAACGATCAAGACAATATTGTTTTGAGAGAGGTAGGCAAAAAACCGTCATTTAATTTTACGATCAAGAATCATTTGGAAATTGGAGAAGGCCTTGATTTGATCGATGTTGAAAGAGCGGCTAAGATTTCTGGCTCAAGATCCAATTACTTAAAGAATGAAGCAGTTATGATGGAATTTGCTTTGGCTGGATTGGCTTTCGATATTTTGACTAAGAAAGGTTTTATACCTGTTATTCCGCCGGTAATGATTAAAGAAGAAATGGCGGCTGGCACCGGATTTTTGGAGTCAACCGACTCAAAAGAGGCCTATATTATCCCTGAAGATAATTTATATCTCATCGGCACTTCGGAACAATCATTGGTTGCCATGCATGCAAGAGAAGTTTTTGAATATAAAGACCTGCCAAAAAGATACGTTGCGTTTTCTCCTTGTTTTCGCAGAGAGGCGGGGTCTTACGGCAGAGACACTAAAGGCATATTAAGAGTGCATCAATTCGACAAAATGGAGATGGTTATATTTTCTCGCCAAGAAGAATCTCAAAGAGAACATCAGTTTATTTTATCCATAGAAGAACGGTTAATGCAGTTATTAAAATTGCCTTATAGGGTTGTAAGAATCTGTACTGGAGATATGGGCAGGCCAGCCGCTTCCCAATACGACATTGAAACCTGGTTGCCGTCGGAAAACCGCTATCGAGAAACTCATTCAACCTCTAACTGCACAGATTTTCAGTCAAGAAGGTTAAATATACGATACCGCGACAGTGCCGGACAAATGCAATTTGCGCATACGTTAAATGGTACTGCTTTTGCTATTGGCAGAACCATAGTGGCTATTCTTGAAAATTACCAGCAAAAAGACGGTAGCGTTAAAATTCCGACCGTATTGCAGAAATATTTGAAATTAAAAGTTATTAAAAGACATTAAATGATTGTTGAATCATTGGCAGAAAAAAATGTCTTAATCAATGGCATAGATATTAATTACAGAACACTTGGGCAGGGTATGCCTTTTTTAATTTTACACGGTTGGGGTTCAAGATCGGAAAAATGGCAGGAAGTAGGAAGAATGATCGCTGAAAAAGGATTCAAAGTAATTATTCCCGATTTGCCTGGTTTTGGAAAAAGCCAAACACCAAAAGCGCCTTGGGACTTAGATAGTTATTGCGGTTTTGTTGAGAGCTTCATTAAAGCCATCGGTTTGAATAGGTTCTATCTTTCAGGTCACTCTTTTGGAGGCGCGGTGGCGGTAAAATATTGCCTAAACTTTCCCGGAAAGATTGAGAAATTGTTTTTAATTGATGCGGCATGTTTTAGAAGAGCCAATCACAGAAAGAGGATATTTTACGTTATCGCTAAAATTTTTAAGATTTTCCATTTTCTTCCTCTCTACAATCAGTTAAGAAAAGTTTTTTACAAACTTATTGTTGGTCGCAGCGATTATATTGATATGGAGGGAGTTATGAAGGATAGTTATTTAAAAATTATTAGAGAAGATCTTGGGAGCATTTTAAGCGCAATTCAAACTCCCACAATAATTATCTGGGGCGAAAAAGACGGTATTACAACGACAAAAGAGGCCTACAAGATTAACGAAGAGATTAAGGTCTCAAAATTAGAGATTATTCCAGGCGTTGGCCATAGCCCTCATCGTAAAACCCCCGAATTTTTAGCGGGAAAAATTTTAGAAAACTTAACTTAAGATATGATCAATCAGCTTAACCAGTTATTGTTTTTATTGGGATCTTTTTGGTTGCTTAGTATTTTATGGTTTTTTAGGACCACTAGAGCTATGTTGTTTTGGATTTATCTTTGGCAATTAAAAGATTATCACTGGGGACGATTTTTAGACCATTTCAGGACGGATAAAGGAAAAAAATTATTTTTGGCTCCATTGCCAATTCTAAAAATAGTATTGGTGATTTACGCCTACTTTTTGTCTCTAACAGATATGACCATATGGCAGTTATATGCAATCTGGATTACCGTATTATCAATACTTTACTTATTAGAATCCTATAAGTTTATCCGGGAAGTATTTTCCCGAACGCTCAAAACCCCGATATTAACCATCAAAACCATAGCTTTGGTTATTGCAATGTTTATTGTGCAAAGCGTTTTTTTGTATGTTTCGTTTCAAAATCAACAATCCTATATGTACTGGTTCGCTTTTTACCTTCTATTGTTCGATATTTTTCTTCCTCTGACCACCGCCTTGATAATTTTTTTTGTCCACTTTTTTACCGTTATTTTCTTTAGAAACAGAATAATCCGATTAGCCAAACAAAAAAGAAGTAAGTTTAAAGATTTATTAGTGATCGGTATCACCGGCTCTTATGGCAAAACCTCAACTAAAGAGTTTCTATACAAAATTCTTTTATCAAAGTTTAAAGTTTTAACGACAAAAGAGAATAAGAATTCAGAAGCAGGCATCTCTCAAACGATCTTGCAAGACCTTACCAAAGAGCATCAGGTCTTCATTGCGGAAATGGGAGCATACAATAGGGGAGGAATCAAGCTTCTATGCGATATTATAAAGCCAAAAATCGGCATAATAACCGGAGTCAATGAACAGCACTTAACTACTTTTGGCAGTATGGAAAACTTGCTTTCGGCAGAAGGAGGAAAAGAACTTATTGAGAGCTTGCCGGAAGACGGCGTAATTTTTCTTAACGAAAAGAATAGATATTGCCGTGAAATTTACCAAAAGATTAAAATCAGAAAATATCTTTATGGAAAAGAAGCAAAACTTTTTTCAGAAGAAAATATTTTAGGGGCTATGGCAGTTGCCAAGGAATTAGGAATGACAGGGAGCGAGATAGAATCAGTTTGTCAAAGTATGAAGGATGATATTCCGGGAATGGCAACGAAGCAAGGGGTTAACGGAATAACAATCATTGATTCCACTTATTCTGCCAATCCCGATGGCGTTATCGCGCATTTGGATTACATAAAAACCCTTCGGCGAGATCAAGGCAAACTGATTATTGTTATGCCTTGTTTGATAGAACTTGGCAAGGCCTCTAAAGAGGTTCACAAAAGGATCGGAGAAAAAATCGGTGAAGTTTGCGACTTAGCAATAATTACATCCAGAGAAAGGTTTAAAGATATTAAAGAGGGCGCCGAAAAATCGGCGTCAAACTGCAAAGTTCTTTATGCGGCAAATAAAAAAGAAATTTTATCTACGGTAAAACCGTATCTTGATAAAGGTAATATCGTTCTTCTGGAAGGGAGATTGGAACAACCAATTATCAATCTATTGCTGAAAAATTAAATGTTAAAACCAATATCAATATCGTTGTCGCCCAATACAGAATCTGACGACATATTGCTTGCGTTTAAGCTTCAGTTTTCTTCATGGTTATGGCAAAAAGGCAGAGCAATTGGCGAGCTGGAAAAAAGATTCCAGGATTATATCGGTATGAATTATGCCGCATCGTTTAATAGCGGTAGGTCGGCTCTTGTGGCGATTCTTGATTCTCTAAACTTGACTAAAGACAGCGAGGTTTTGATTCAGGCATTTACCTGTAACGCGGTTGTTAATCCTATTTTATGGTTGGGATTGAAACCTATTTTTATTGATTGCTCTAAAGATACTTTTAATGTTGACCTCGACGACTTAAGAAATAAAATTTCACCAAATAGTAAAGTATTAATCGTTCAGCATACTTTTGGTTTACCATCGGCAATGGACGAAATTTTAAGGATTTGCCAAGAATACAATCTAACCTTAATAGAGGATTGCGCACACGCCTTGGGTGCCAAATTCAACGGAAGATCAGTCGGCACATTTGGCGACGCCGCTTTCTTTAGTTTTTCCCGCGATAAAGTTATCTCTTCTGTTTATGGCGGAATAGCAATAACCAATAACGAACTATTAGCTAAAACAATAAAAGATTTCCAGAAGAAAATCGGCTATCCTTCTTTTGGTTGGACATTCCAGCAGTTAATACACCCAACATTAATGAATTGGATTATTTTGCCGACATACAAGACGTTTGGCAAATACTTGCTGTTCTTCTTTCAATGGCTTCACGTTTTATCAAAAGCCGTTCATTGGAAAGAAAAGAGAGGAGAAAAGCCCGACTATTTTCCCAAAAGAATGCCTAACGCATTAGCGATTTTAGCTTTAAACCAGCTTAAAAAAATAGAAAGATTTAATAATCATCGAGAGAAGATCGCTGAATTTTATCGCACAGAACTAAAAAACGCTTCGTTTGAACTGCCGCCAAACGTAGAACAAATTTATCTTAGGTTTACGTTAAAGCACCCAAGGGCACACGAAATTATCAGAAAAGCTTGGCAATCGAATATCTTAATAGGGGATTGGTACGATTCTCCTGTTGCGCCCAAAGATACCAAGCTAGAAAAAATAGGATATCAAATAGGCTCTTGCCCGACCGCCGAAAAATTATCAAAAGAAACATTCAATTTGCCGACCCATATCAATATCTCTAAAAAAGAAGCGCAAAAAATTATTGATTTTTTAAAACAATGGAGGTAAAAGAAGTAACTGACAAATCGCTTTGGGAAAGTTTTCTATCTTCCGTTTCGGAGAAAACTTTTTTGAATTCTTGGAATTGGGGAGAGTTTCAAATCGTGATGGGAAACAAGATCTGGAGACGCGGTGTTTTTAATGACGAAAAATTAATCGCCTTAGCTTTAATATCAAAAATAGAAGCGAGGCGGGGAACATTTCTTCTGGTTCAGCACGGGCCGGCAATCGTAAAGCGTGAAGCACACAACGCAAAACAAGTTTTAGAAATCTTATTAGAAGAATTAAAAAAAATAGGAAAAGAAGAAGGTGCGATTTTTATCAGAATAAATCCTTTATGGGAACGCACTCAAGAGAATCAGAATATCTTGAGGAAGCTGGGACTTAGAGAGGCCCCGATGCACGCTAACGCTTACGAGGCGACGTGGCGGCTTGATATAACAATCCCAGAAGAAGAACTCTTGAAACAAATGCGAAAAACCACTCGTTACTTGATTCGTCAAACAATGCAAAATCAAGAGATTTCAGTTGAAAAAAGCGAGAAATTTGACGATGTTGAGAAATACCAAAAATTAAATAGAGAAGTGGCTCAAAGGCAAAGATTCGTGCCTTTTTCTTCTGAATATATAAAAAACGAGTGCAAAGTTTTTTTAAAAGATAGCCAAGCCGTATTGTTTTTAGGGAAATACAAGGACGAAATAGCTTCCGCCGCCTTAGTTATTTTTTGGTCTGGAATAGGATTCTACCACCAAGCGGCGTCAAGCTCAAAATACGCAAAGCTTTCTATTCCATATTTAGTTATGTGGGAAGCAATAAAAGAAGCTAAACGAAGGGGTTGTACTCTATATGATTTATGGGGTTATGTTGATCCAGAAAAACAAAAAAGACATCCTTGGGCAGGCCCCACTTTATTTAAAATGGGTTTTGGCGGTTTCAAGAAAGAATACTTTAAAACCCAGGACTTACCATTATCTTCTAAATATTGGCTTGTCTATGTTTTTGAAAAATTAAGAAGTTTTTATCGATTTTCTCTATAGTTATAGTTGATTTATATAAACAATGCCGCGCAAAAAATATCAAACCAAAAAAAGATATCAGTACGACCGCCGAAGAATCTATAAGCCAAAAAGAAGAAAAAGCTTTCTTCGCGGTCCTTTCTTCTGGTTTTTTATTTTATTCCTATTGATATTGACTGGTATTGGTTATCTGGTCATTTTCTCAAATTTCTTTGAAGTCAAGTCAATTGAGATTTCGGGACATGAAAAAATTAGCCCGGAAGAAATCAGAAGAACATTAGAGGAAAAGATTGAACACAAAATAGTTTTTTTTGAAAGCAAAAGCGTCTTTTTGTTTCGTTCGTCCGATTTAATTGAAGCTATTTCAAAAAAATATCCGGGAATCGAGAAAACCACCATAAAAAGACGATTCCCATCGGGGCTGACGGTAGAAATAAAAGAAAGACAACCAGCGGCTTTATTTTGCCAAAACGACCAATGTCTTTATGTTGATAAAAACGGAGTCATTTTTCAGGAAGAAAACATTGAAAGCGCCGGGAAATTATTAGTTCTTAAACCGGAAAACGCAATAGCAGATATTTTCCTGGGAAAAGTCGTCATTAATAAAGAACAATTTGAATCATTGATAAAAATAACGGATGCGATCAGCGGAAATCTCCAGATACCGACTAAAGAACTTCTTATTCAGAACGAATCCCAAAACATAACGGAAGATATAGGCAAAATCAAAGTGAAAACTCAAGAAGGATGGGATATTTATTTTGACCTCAAAAACAACGTAGATTGGCAGATCATAAAATTAAGTTCGGTGCTGGAAAAAGAAATCCCCCAAGAGAAAAGAGGGGATTTGGAATATGTTGATTTGCGAATTGGTAACTTCGCTCCGTATAAATACCGCGATCGAGAATAACCCAAATAATCTTTTAGCGTTCTTGGATATAATAAACAAAAATAGAATTGCCTATTTTCGTAACCGGGGTATATTTATTTAGCCACAAATAGTGGCCCTGCTTCTGGTTAAAACCGGGTACTGGTTTGCCTCGTCCGCCCTGTAAGAACGTAGCCGAAACCGCCAAATAATTGTCTTTTGGAAATTCGGCTTCCGTCAAAGATCCGCTCCAAGGGGCGAATTTTTCTTTTAGATAATATCTCGCGTCTCCTCCGCCAAAATACTCAATATATATTTTATCAACATTATTCACGTCAACCCACTTTTTTAATCTCTTTAAATCCTGTCCCCAGTCCAGATTAGAATCAACGCTGTAAAGATATCCCTTCTTGGGTCCTCCGACCGCCTCGTTAAAGTAAGCGAGAAAATGCGGATAAACGCTTATTACAGAAAACACCTGCCAGATAATCAAAATAGCAAGTACCGCCTTTTTTATTTTTAGGTACGGATCTTTTAAAAGGAGAGCCACAGTTCCAGCGACTAATACTATTGTAAAAGGAAAAGCGGGCAGTAAATGGCGGACGCCGATATTGAGATTAGACGTCAAAGAAGTTATCCAGTAAATAGCCACAAAAGAAAGCATCGAAAGTTCCGCAAAGCGATATCTTATAAAACTGCCGATTCCTCTAAATATATTAGTAAAAATAGGTTTTTTGATTTGACGCAGTCCTATGAATAAAGCATAGAAAACAGCGATAAAGGTTAGTATGTGGAGCGTTAGAGTTTCTTTTATCAAATAAACTACTGGGAAATAGTTTTTCCAACCAGAAGCCGATACTTCGCCCAAGAAATAAGTGGTGTTGCCTCCGGTCGCCCTTTGAATAACCATTGCCAATCCTAAAAGATACTGGGCATAAGCCCTTAAAATTGGCTTGTCTGCCATCCAAACGATAGCGTTGGAAATAACAGGGTACTTAAAAGACGCAAGTATGAATTTTGTGTCAGATACCTGTCTTTCTACGGGATAACCCCAGACGTGATACTGATAAACGGGCCACATTACGATAAAGCCAATAATGAATACCAAAATTAATGTCTTGAAAGTATTCCAAAGTTGTTTGCTTTGAAATAACCACCAGATAGCCGCTAAGAACACAAAAAGAGGAATCAGCAAGATAACTGAAAATTTGAGCAATTGGGCCGCGCCAAAAATTATCCCGGCAAGAATAATGTTTTTACCGTCTGGACGCTTAAGGGCTTGGACAAAATAATAAGTGGCAATAAAAGCTCCTGTGGCAGCCGCAACATCCGTGGTTACCAATCGTCCGTGAGCCAGAAAGGTTGGAGAAAAAGAGAACAGAAGCAAAGCTAATAAAGCGCCGTTATTTCCGAACAACTCTCGAGACCATTTGAATATATAAAAGCCGAGTAGAATCAAAATCAAAATCATCGGTATTCTGCCCCAAAAAATCATTTTATCTACCGGATTTCCTCTACCGTATAGGAAACTAAATCCAAAATCCCATTGTCCGTTAACATCGCTTTGCCAGGCCTTAATGTCGTATGGGAATTCTATTCCTTTTATAAAAAGCAGGGGGATAGCCGCCAAGTCCTTTACCAAAGGAGGATGTTCCGGATTCAGCCGCATATCTTTCTGGGTTAAATAAGAATAACCCGATGGCAAGTGAGCCACTTCATCCATTGTTACGGAATCTCCAGACATACTGGCAACGGTTATTACAAAGACGAAAATCAAAAGAACAGAGGCAATAATATTTGTTTGGCGATTAGTCATATTGTTTCAATTAACAGTTATTCTAATATTCTAAATTATTTTTATCGAATACGAAAGCGGCAAATTCTCCTCCGTTAAAATCCTGCTTTAGGATTTTTGCTTCCGGGAATCTGTTTTTTAATTCTTCAAGCAACGATTGATTTTCTTCCATTGAAATCGCCACAAAATTCTCTTCCTTGATTACACTTATTTCTTCCGGGAGAATATAGGCTAAAGCGCCGCTTTTGAATTCCTGCCAGAGTATATACTTTGAGGTCATGATGGTTGTCGGAAATCCTTGGGTATTTACTCCGGTTGAAGCGTTAACAATAATGATTTTTTGATATTGGGGAAATTGTTTTAAGAAAAGAGCTTCGTCTAAATAATTCTGGCTGAAATCAGGATTGGTTTTCGGCCATTTGGCAAAGTATTTATAAGGATCAACAAGTAAAGTGGTTATTACCAACAAAACAAAAAATGGAATAATCAAGAACGATTTTACCGCTTTAATTTTTTGGTAAGCTATTTCTATCCCAATACCAACAAAAGCGAAAACAAACGGTATTGTTCCAATGCTTCTTAAGGCGTGAGGAGATCCCTCGGAAGCCAAAATTGCAGGCAAAAGAGTAAAGAAAAAACCCAAATATAGAATCCATAGGTAGCGAGCGTCGAAGCTTTTTCTCAATTTTTTAAACCAGAGTCCGATAAATCCAATCAAAAAAAAGATGCCGGCGACATAGTTTAATTGCGGATTACAAATGTAATTATGGCGGCTGTTGCAATCTCCTTTAATGTTAAACATCAAAGCGTAATCCTTCAACGTTTTTAAAAGCGTTTTTACGGGCTCTTCCTGCTGGAAAAAATAGATTTTATTGTGGCGATTCGAAAAATCGTTTGGATTTTTAATAAAATGCAACAACAGAGGAGAAAAAACCAGAGTCATAGTTATAGCTAACAGGCAAAATCGCCAAAATAACATCTTTACAGGAAAAGTTTTTTTAACGACAAAAACTATAAATATCGCGATAAATAACAACGGCATCAATCTAAAGGGAGTATAGCCGTGCAAACCAAGGCCTAAAAAGATACCAGCGGATAGAAAATAGAAAGTAGAAAGTCGGAACTTTGAAAAATTACGAAGCGCCAATATAAGAAAAGTTAAAGCCAAGATTAAGAAAAACGGCATCGTAATGGCGCGGAAACCGATTCGGGAAAAATTAAGATGCCAGAAAGACAAAGACATAAACAGACTGGAAATAAATGCGATTCGTAACGCAATCGCATTATTTGCGGACGTGTTTTGTAAAAGCAACCATAAAAACAGAAAAACAGCGCCAATAGTTAGGGCGCCGAATTTCGCAGAAACAATCCTAAGAGCCAATGGAGTGTTGCCTAAAAGAGCTATGCTGGCGGCTTGGATATTAATAAATAATCCTTCTCTGCCGTTGTTTTCCGGATAGAAAGCTTTGTATTGGCCGTTATCAATCGCTTCCAGAGCGTTAACGCCGTTCATTGCCTCATCGGGATAGAGTCCTGGCGGAATAGAATCCAACTGCCAGAACCTGAAGAAAAAAGCAGTAAACAAAACAACAAATAATAATATAACAATCTTGTTTTTGGTCCAGAATTCAGTCATTTAAACATTTTAACACAAAACAATAAACAATTTACATATAACAATCAACAAATAACAAATAACACTTATTTTGGCTCGAAGTAGGGTTTGTCTGTCGTGCTATTGACAGAATAAAGACAGTATGCTATTATGTAATTATTGCACACTGAAAATAATCCTGCGAAAACGGCGATTATTCGCGGATTCATATAAATATCTCAAGTTTCCAAGGAGGAATACAATGACAACGTTCGTCTTAGTAATTGTAGGGATAGTGTTCTTGGGAATTGCGTATTGGTTCTTCTATTCCGACAAGCCGCTCTTCGGTCTTACAATCGCAATGATTGGTATACTTCTGATCTTCGCTGCCGGAGACATTTCTACCGGCGAACCGAGTTTCTTTCAAATTCCCACTGGGAATTACTTGGTTATCAGCGCCAAGAAAAACAATGATACTTGGTTGGTGGTTCTGGATTCTGGCAAAAAGAGAGAGGAAAAGCATATAGTACGGTTATACTGTTTGCCTTTCGATCTTGTCGAGCAACAGGTCGGAGAACCGAAGCTGATTGTTTCTCGGCAAAACGGAATAAGCCGGGTAACGCTTTATCTTCCTGCCACGGCATCAGAAGATACAGTGCAAGTTTCTACATCTACGAAAAAGGAGATTCCTTAACTCCTCAAGTCAAGATCGCCAAAAAGACCAGATTAAACCTCTGGTTTTTTCTTTTAATAGGGAAACAACCCTTAATCTTGACAAGATATACCAGTGTGCTATAATTATTAAATAGTAGTTCTTTGAAAATTTCTGATAGCAACGGACGATTGTTATCGGATTCATATAAATACAATTCATCAATCTACCGGCTAATAGCCGAAGAAGGAGAAAGACATGACGCGCACAGTCGCAGTTGTGTTGATTGTAGTAGCCTTATTTGCTGTGATCGGAATCAGTTCTACTGGATGCGATGAAGCAACAACGGGTTCAAGTACGCAGGTTGCAAGCACTGGGGCTACGCAGGTTACTGACTTTACTCAAGTCCAGAAGAACTCGCATAGTCGTACCGTAGAACAGCAGAATATCATGGATCGTATCGAGGTCACCACAGACCCAACAAAAATCATGTGGATACACATGATTGCGTTGGATGGTACGATCATATCTCGAATGGCAGTCCGGAATAAAGTTACGAGCTCTGGAAAAAGATTAGAGCCTCGACATGCTGTTACGTACCCGCGAGGAGAGTATGGTGGCGGTGGAACATATCCTATGGTGCCCGGAACGAAAGACGGTATTACAGATGAATTTATTCAACCAGATGGTACATTTGGCGACAGCGACTCTTACATTTTTTGGTTCGATCCGCAGGGTCGATATCACCAGTGGGGAACCGCGGGAGGATTGGGGTATCTTTTAACCGATTATCCGATTAGCCTGACGGATCCTATTGATGAGATTACAGGTATGTACAACGCTTATTCCGCCTCTCAGGCGTGGCAGGAAGAGCAAGAAACTCAACTCGGAGAACATGAACGAGGAGGAAGATAAGCTATGAGTTTCAACAGAGACAACTACAGAAAAGAAGTGAACCAGTATGGTCCTGAGGTAGGATGGACCTTCAGTCGGTTCTTCCGGTACGTGATGTTGCCGATTATCGGTCTGTCAATCGCGCTGGGTATTATCGGCTATGCGCTCGGTTGGTTTAGCGAAGCCGCTCAGGTGACACAGGAGGAATTCGGTCCGCGCGCCGCTCTCAACAAGTATGAGTGGTTTGTAGACATCAACGAAGCCATCAACAAGATGGATCAGGACATTATGTTGTTTGAAAATCGTTATTCTACGATAGAGAGCGATTACAAGAACAACTACGGCACTGATCCTGCTTCCTGGCCGCCGGATATTCGCACAACGTACAACCGCGAACGTCAGACTGGCAGAGACGATTTGCTAGCAGTAACAAGCCAGCGAAATAACTTAGCGAAGGAATATAACGCCGCATCGGAGAAGTTCAACTGGTTACCCTTCAGGGACGAACCAGACCTTCCTCCCGAAAGGTTGGAAGAATACGTAAGTAATATTTAGTAAAACGATATCGTCCAAAGGCCTGGATTAAAAACCCGGGCTTTTTTCTTGTTATAAATCAGAGCCTATCCTAATTACGGATTAAGCGCTCAAGAAATAATGAGCGTAATCAGCGCAGAGCTTTCCTCTCGCAAAAAGATGAAGACCCAACGCAAGCGCGAAAGGGAGCGTCAAGGAGGAGAGCAAATTCTCCTGTTTCACTAAGCACTCTTCGGCTAAAAGCCCTAAACCATATTGGTAACAGGGCTTTTTCTTTTGTTTGGGGATATTGATAAACTTGATGAAATTGCTAAAGTCATTATTAAGTTCTTTACCAACTTATCAATGTTTTAAAGAAAGGAAGAGCAGAGTGGAAAAAGATATATTCAACGAACCGGTTTGTCCTGACTGCGGATGTCCTACGGATAAACCCGGGAAAAAATGTGTTGTCTGTGAGTTTGTCGAAGGCGTTGTTCCTAACGACGAGCAAGAAAACGTCTTTGATGAAGAGAACGAAGAAGACGAAGACGACGAAGAGGAAGAAGGAGGATAAGGCGTTCCGTCGTTTTAAATTCTAAGTATAATAGCCCTGGCTTGCCCCGGGCTTTTTCTTTACAGAGATATGGCAATATACCAGAAAAACTTGACACAAATGACTAATATGCTATATTTAGTGTAGTATTTTATGAAAGGAGAATAGGGTATGAGCGAAAGGAACGAAGAATTGCATCGTCAAAAAGGGACACATCCTGGAGAAAAATATCAATTTGTAGCAAATCTCTTCATAGATGATCCCGAATATCCTCGTCGTTTCCGCGATTTTGATAAAATCGTAGGGGAAGCTTACGACCAGAATGGTAATCTTTTGCCAGAACATCATTCTGGCTGGAGATTAAAATGATCAGAAACTAATTTAAACTAAACCTGGCAAATCGCCGGGTCTTCTTTTGACCGTATTGGCATTGACAGATAATACGTAGTATTATATGCTATCTAATTAGCACATTAAAAAGGAGGTGTTAATCAATAACAGGAGAAGGATGAGACCTTAATGTAAGATTTGATTCTTCGATCTCGCAAATCAAAAATCAAACGACTGGAGGTCTAAAATGATTATTTCATTTGTACAGTTTCTGGAGCTTGCCAAAAACTGCCCAAAAGAGAAGATTATTTTGATGTCAGAATCCGACATTATCGGTAATAATAGTAATGTTACTAAGGATTATTGGCATCGCGTGGAAGGCCGTGAGGGATTCTTCCACTCATCCACCGGTGAACTACTTGATCTTGGTCCTAAAGCTCTTCTGAAGTGCGTGGACCATCATGGAAAAGTCAAGAAGTTCATCGTTCTTGACTACTACTGATTATCCTTGGTCTAGTTGTCTTAGAGGACAGTTAACCAAGGAGGTGTCCTTATGGACATTAATGTTGGCTACGTCGTCAAAGCGCTTGCTATTAATCTTGCGTTTTCTGCTAGTTTAGCAATCGCTTTTACTCTGATTTTCTCTCTCCTTCTGAAGAAGGAAGAGAAACCCGCCGCAATAAAAGCAGCGTGGTGCGTAATTATTATTGCTGCCTTCGGCTATACATGGGGAATTGCATATATGCACTTTCCTACGGTTGACGAACTGGCAAGCAATGTCTTTGTACCTTTAGTAGCTCCACAAACACAGCAACGCGTGGAGCAGGTTAAACCTTCTGTCGTAAAAGAGGAAGGTGATGTTCCCGCCGAAAAGGACCTGGAAGAATCTTCGGGCGAAGCGAAAGCTGAAACCGAAGACGAACCCGAACAACGTCTCTGGGGCGAAGGAACGCCGAGGGGACGAAGAGGGCACATTGACGATAAAGATCTTTAAGGAAGGTCGGAGTGGGGTGCTTTGTCAGCAATGGCAATCACCCCTTTTTTTTGACGGATTAATAAAAATGATCTATTCTCTTTACAGAACCTAATACTGAAGGGGGATTAAAAGTGTCAAAGACCTTGATTAAAAGGGATATTGCGGAAGCGATAGACGAGGCCGAAAAGCTCGCAACGCCAGACAAAATAAAGCCATTAGTTGTTGCTTTTCTTGTTTGGGGAATCACCGTCATAGATTCCTTTGAGGGAAGCTCGGTTATACACCCATACCATCCCTGGATAGATACCGATCTAAAGTTCTGGAATATCCTGATAGAGCTTCTGGCTTTAGATTGGTGCCATGAAGAAGAATTGGAAAGGAAGAATCAAAGCGGTTTTGTCATTATGCCGTTTAAAAATTTCCTAAGGGTTATTCCTGCTTGGAAAAACCCATCCTTATTCGCAACGCAATTATCCGCAATGAAATTTGGTAAATTCTTGCAGGACTTGCCTGAAAATTACTTTGAATAGGTGCGCGTTTTGGAATTTAAAACAGACGCGCCTTTTCTTTTATGAAATACGTTCAAAACTATATTGGCACTCTTGACAGCGGAGTGCTAATTTATTATTATCGATAAATATGTTAATAACAGATCGGCAAAAAGATATTCTAGACAAGATTATTCAAGAATATATTAGTTCGGCCGAACCAGTTCCTTCGCAATCACTTGAAAAAAAGTATGATTTTGGTTTGTCTCCAGCAACTATAAGAGGTGAAATGCATAAACTCACCGAAGAAGGATTTTTATATCAGCCCCACACTTCAGCCGGCAGAGTGCCGACCGACAAGGGTTATCGATTTTTTGTTGATAATTTATTAAACAAAGAATTTGATATTTTTAGCGCCGAAAACTGGTTTGCAAAAGAGCTTGATGATAGCTTAAAAATCATCCAAAAACTTACAGATAATTTGGCGTATCATTCGGGCGCCTTAACATTTAGCTACGATAGAAATGACGATATATTATGGAAAGAAGGATGGGAGGAAATCTTGAAAGAACCTGAATTTGAAGAAAGAGATTACCTCATAAATTTCACTGAATTTTCAGAAAATTTTGAAAACAATATTAAAGAGTTAGAAATAGATTCTGGGATAAAAATATACATCGGTAAAGAAAATCCTTTTTCTAAAACCAAAGAGTTCACGATTATTTCTGCCGAATGTACTTTACCAGACCATCACGGCATTGTATTATCTTTATTAGGCCCAAAAAGAATGGCATACGATAAAAACATCGGACTAATGAACTCTTTAATTAAACTGCTAAAAAGATTCTAATTATGAACCACGGGAAACAAGAAACAAAAAAAGACGATTTAGAGAAAAAGATTGAAGAATGTGAAAAGCTTAAAAATGAATATCTGGCTGGTTGGCAGAGAGCGAGAGCGGATTTTGTGAATTATAAGAAGGAAGAAGATTTATCCATTAAGGCGACAGCGTCTTTTATGATTACAGGAATAATTCGGGAAATTTTATCTATACTGG
>Ga0209541_10003178_pt1 | contig 30510 bp, 30 predicted proteins | sample RifCSPlowO2_01_FD_184027 | JGI IMG/M metagenome (GOLD analysis project Ga0209541, IMG submission 184027) | Groundwater microbial communities from Rifle, Colorado - Rifle CSP2_plank lowO2_0.1 (SPAdes) (version 2) | ecosystem: Environmental > Aquatic > Deep subsurface > Groundwater | place... | reverse complement strand
TCGAGTCACGAAACTACTCAATCACCGTCCGAGGAAAAAACTAGGCTATTTAACACCTTTTGAGACATTTCATTGCACTTCATTCTAGAACCTAGGGTATGTGCATAGTTATATGCCTATATTTCTAACTGATTTACTTCTACTCCAATACGACACAAAAGTACCCCCGATCGTACTTGATTACACAGCATGGGTGCAAGTTTTAAGGTTATTTAAGTTTCTCGTAATATTCGATATTCGCCTCAATTTCGCAGATATCTTGATAATGATTTTCTTGTAAGTCCCCCAGTTCTCGCTCAAGTGCGATTATCTTTTCTGATTCAGTATCAAGGTGATTATATTTCCCTTCACTATATCCCACATTAAGGTTTTTAGTATCTTCAGCAAATTTCATCAGAAGTCGGTCTTTCCTCATTTCCAGCCTCTTTAACTCCTTTCTAGTATTTAATTTTTTATACTGTTTGTTTTTACAATATAGAAAGATATTCCAGAGTATACTCGGAATACTTAAAATACCCAGTATTTCAAGTATTGACTTTAACTTTTCCATATCTTATCGATTTGTCTCATGATTCGGGCGGTTTCGGTGAGGGCTACAATGATTTTTTGGTAGTGTTCAATGTCGGCGTTTAAGAGCGTGCGACCCTTGCGGTCTTTGAGCCACTTTTGGGCTGGTTGGTAACCGCCAATGTAGAAATTCCATGCAACTTCTGGGACGTCGCCGAAGTATTGTTCAGCATTAATGTAGACGTTACCGTTTTTATAAGTAATTTTCTCGACAATATCTGTTCCGCCAACCGGATATGAAGTAACAAACTCGTTAACTTTCGGTGATTCGAGTAGATGAATTTGGCGTAACTCTCCGCCTAGAGCAACGAGCTCATTAAATTGTTTTTTGTCCTTCGGATATGGTACACGCGGAAAATCAATCTTCAGAAATTCCTTATATTTTTCTCGATAACTTGGTGAATGCAGAACGGCGTATATATAATCAAAAATATCTTCGGGCATAACCTTACCAGTCAATTTTTCTATTTCCCTAACAATTTCTTTCTTAAGATTTGAAATTTTTGACCCGTCCTCTGCATATAAGTAAAGCGGGAAGATGTAACCCCATTCTTTGGTCTGTAAAGATATGGCGCCACTTTCAATCATCGCCTTCGTTGCCAATATGTGCTGGAAGTCGAAAGTGCTTTGTTGTCTTACTGTTATTAAACCTAGATTATTATTTAGGAAATGTTTAGAAGTACTAAAGCGTGACCTACCAATAAATCCTCCTGACTCTTTCTGTAAAACACTTTTCCTAATATCAAACGGTCTATAAAGTATGTTCGCTTTTTCAAATTCTTTGATTAAACTTTCTTTTGCTTTTTTTGCATTCCAACCAGATGTATCTTTAAGACCATATTTGGCTTTCAGTTGATCTACTGAACTTTCTTTAAAATCCCTAACAACCTGATCTAACTCATCATCGGTAAACATCATTGATAGCGCGTCATTTTTTGTTTGAATCCCAGAATTATATTCCGACATCAGATCGTCAATTTTAAAACCCTTTCCGTACTCACTTTCTGCCCCACTATTTCTTTGTACAAAGAAATAGTGGGGTTCTGTATAGTCGAGTTTCTGCCAGTCGATTTTTTCAATACTTCCTTTATCTAGTGCTTCAAACTTTGTGTCACGCGTACCATATAGCTCTGAATGGTAAACAGTAGCGAGTTTTTCTTTATTTTCATTTTTACGAACAAAGATATTTATAGACACACCTTGTTGAATATCGAAAACATTTTCGTCTTTACTACCATCGGGTGCTTTTTCCTTTTTCTTTGAGTTCCCGTGCAGGTCTAAAATATAAATTTCATCGAATGTTTCGAGTAGGTGCTTTCGCATTTGACGATGTGTAATACCGTCAATAAAAGAGTTGTTTGTAATCATGGCCACAACGCCAGTTTTATTTTTTTCGATGAAATGCTCGGCGTATCGCAGGAATTTTATATAGTCATCGTCGAGGTTTATTTTTCGCTCGTTTAAATCTTTTTTATAAACCTTTATGAGCTCTTGTATCCATTCACCCTTGTTTGACGAACTAACACTGTAAGGAGGGTTCCCGACCACTACCATAATTGGCGTTTGGTTTTTGACAATCAAGGCCTCTTTGGCCTCATCGGCAATACTCTCCGCCAAACCGAAAGATAACAGCTCGCCTTGTGCCTCGGCTTGTTCAAGGGAATTTGTAAGGTAAATTCCGAGACGTCTATAAAACTTAACAAAGCCTGTTTTTTTGAAAGCCAAGCTTAACTTTAGATGTGCGATGGTGTACGGCGCCATCATCAGCTCGAAGCCGTGCAGTCGTGGTAGAAGGTCGTTGTGGACGTAAGAAGGCCAGCTACCCTCCTGCTTGCGTTTAATAATATTTTCGTAAATTATTCTAATGGTTGCACTGATGAATGTGCCTGTACCCACGGCCGGATCAAGAATTTGTACTTTATGTTTGCCATCGGGAAGTTTCGATGTATCGGCAAGACCTTGGGCGAGGCCGAAATCTTTTTGCAAAATGTGGTCAACCGAACGTACAATGAAATTTACTACTGGGAGTGGCGTATAGTACGCCCCCATTTTCTTTCTAAGCTCTGGGTCGTACTCTTTTAGAAAATCTTCGTAGAAATGAATAATTGGGTCGGCATCATCCATGTATTCCTCAACGAGATTCTTGGTGTCGGAATGTGAGAACGCCTCGCAAAGTTCATCAACGATATAGCTTAGACGTTTATCGAAAGTTGGTCCGGCGATGTGGTCGAAGAAATGTTGAAGGAAAGGGTTTGAAGCTGGAACCAGGTCGCGCGCTTCTTGGCGGGAAAACGTATCTGAAGATTCATCGTAATATCGCGCCACAAACAAACCGTATACGAGAGTTTGTGCGTACATATCGGCAAAGGTTTCGTGGGTGAGGTCGTGCACGAGCATTTTCTTGATTGCCTCGTATACGCGCAAGAGTTCTTTGTTCTGATCTGATTGTGTTGCTAGGAATTGAGCGACATTATTGCAAATACGTTGTGCTTTACCACCCATTATTTTTGCTAGGTGTGCACCGGATTTTATTGGCTCCTTATGCGATTGAGCGAAGTCGAGAAGAGTTTTTGATAGGTGTTCGTAATTTTCTGTAAGGGCTTTTACTGTTCTTTCCTTCAAATCAAAGTCTCCAAGCTTAATCGGCTGGCCATACGCAAGACCATTTCGATAAAAACGAAATTCTAGATAATCAGTAAGTACGAGGTTGGAATAACCGAAGTATCGAGCCATTTGCTCGGACTTCTCTACTTTGTCTAATGAAATTCCAATATCTTTTGCCTCGATATATAGAATTGGAACCTCGCCCTTGATAACAACGAAATCGGGCTTGTTTCCTTGTTTGGCTCTCGCATCGTGATCAATGCGTTTGACGTTGATTGATTCAAAGATGCCCTTCAGTAAAGTCTCGAAATCAGCTCGATAGCCCATCTCGCTAGTTTCCTTATGGGAAAACTTAATAGAGACAGATTTTATATAGTCGTCAAAGATTACCATAATTCCCGCCAGTATAGCACCTTGTTCGATGGGAGGGTTACGAGCGATTGAGGGGGGCGACGATATAACGCAAGGAGTGATCAGTGGAACCCTGAATGAGCATGGGTTTATCTTTTCCGGCAAATAGGAGCTCGAGTGTGTCGCCGAGGATGGCTTGCAAGCCGTCAATGATAAAGCGGGCATTAAAATTACCCTCGATTGACTCGCCACTACCTCGCACTTCGGGGGTGCCAACGCTTTCGCCTGTGTCTTGGTTTTTGGATGTTATCTCGCACAGTTTTTCATCTGGAATAATGCGAATGTGGACTTGATGGAAGGCGTCGGTAAAAACACTACCCGCGCGCAAAGTGCCCTGAAGCTCTTCTTTTGATATTAATATAGAAGTGGCCACATGGGTGGGAATAGCTTGTTTGTAATTCAAATACGGGCCAGCCACGAGACGAGAGAAGATATAAAGCTCTCTGCTTTCAATCATTACTTCTGTTTTGGAGAATGACACCTTCATCTCTCCGGCTGATTCGACGCTGCGTGCTATTTCTCCGGCATTGCGCGTGGGTATTAAAATAGACAGCGGTTCCCCAACCACCTCTTTCTTATCTCCCCCCTTCTTTTCCTTGTCTTCCAGTTTTATGCTTTTTTCGGCCAATCGAAACATATCGGTTGCCACAAAAATAAGTTCGTTTGTATGATGTTCCATATAAATAGCCGCGATTTCCGGTTTTATGTCCGTTATAGCGGCGGCGGATTGTACCGAACGAATACCGGAAGTAAGTATTGTTCCGGAAACATGAAATGTTCCAATAATATCTTTTGATTCGACACGAGGAATACGCGGAAAATCTTCAAATGGTGTTGTTTTAATACTGGTTGAATGACGAGGTGAAGAAATATGAAGTTGGGTACCGATAAGTTCAAAATTAAGAGGTGTGCTGCTATTAATATTTGAAATAAAAGTTACCAAAACACCACTTTGTATAGCGCAGATTCCTTGTTTTTCAACCTTCACGGGTAAACTGTACTCCACCCCAAGATCTAGGTTGGTGGCTTTAATAGTGAGGGTGTTTTTTTTAGCCTCAAGAATAAGTGAGTTTAGAATAAGTAGTGGTGTTTGTTTGGTCGCTACTCTTTCCACAGACTCAAGAGCTTGGCGTAAGTTATCCCTAATACATTCGAATTTCATATCTATATAAGATTATTATTACTATTAGATTGGGGATATGAGGTATAACATATATACCACTATACTAAATAAGGATAAAATCATTTTTTTATTTGGGTATAGTTTGGGGATAATAAAACTTTTATTAGTCATGTTTTTTTCTTAAAAATTAGTTTGGGGATAATAAAATTTTTATTAACTTTTTATACACAACAATACACACATTTATTACACAAGTGATTCGTTATAGAGTTGGTGTTTTATTTGGTCAATCTCTTGGCTAAGTAAACTGTCAATTTTTATATCACGCTTTATTTTTTCATAAGCATGAATAACTGTGGTGTGGTCACGCCCGCCCATTTTTTGGCCAATGTAAGGATATGAGGTGTTGAAGTCCTCCCGCAGAATATACATCACAATCTGTCGAGGCTTCACAATCTCCTTTTTGCGGGTTTTTTCATACAATTCTTTTTCATTTATATTATAAAAACCGGAAATAATACGAATAACATCATTAATCGACACTGTTTTTTGGGGTTTGATATTGTTTTTAATCAACACCTTGGTTTCCTGAACACTCAAACCGCGCTTCTTAAGCTGGCTCTGGATAATAACCATATTCAAAATACCTTCAAGTTCCCGAATATTGTTTTGTACTACCGAGGCGATATATTCCACCACTTCGTCTTGTAGAGCATGCTCCAATTGGCGTACCTTGGCTTTCAGGATAGCCAAACGAGATTCATAATCCGGGGCGCTAATATCGGCAATCATTCCACCCTCAAAACGTGATTTAAGGCGGTCTTCAAGTCCGGTAATGTGTTTGGGTGATTTATCAGAAGAAAAAATAATTTGCTTGTTGTTGTCGTGCAGGGTGTTAAATAAGTGGAAAAGTTCTTCCTGTGTCTTATCCTTTCCTGCCACAAACTGTACGTCGTCCATAATGAGCACATCATACTTGCGATATTTTTCTTTAAAAAGATGTGGTTTATTGTTGCGCACGGCGTCCACATACTCGATACAGAACCTTTCGGTCGAAAGATAGTGTATTTTTTTATTCTTATCAAACTTCTTAAAATAATTTCCGATAGATTGAATAAGGTGAGTCTTACCAACACCTGTTCCGCCATAAATATAAAGTGGATTATAAGAGAGACCGGGATTTTTAATTACAGCTTGAGCCGCGGCATAAGCCAGTTCGTTAAATGGACCAACAATAAATGATTCAAAAGTATATTTGGGGTTAAGATTGTCTTCTTTGTTGATGTAGAGCTCGGGAATTTCAAGTTGATGAGAAAAACGTACCGGCTCATTACCGCGCTGCTCGATATGCTCTAGTTTATCTCGACCCTCCACCTTAGCAATGACGTATTCAACGGCACGCAAGGTTTCAAGATTTTGACGCAGGGCTTTCAAGATAGAGCGATGATATTTGTTATACAACCAATCTTTAACAAAAGCGTTTGGTACGGAAAGCTGGGCTGTTTCATTGTCACAACGCGCAATATAAGTATTTTTGAACCAAGTAATAAAATTTGGTCTGGAGATCTCAATTTCAATCAAGGCCAGAGAATCATCCCAGAGTTTTTTCGTATCGATCATTGTGGAACTTACGCTCATTGTAAAATTTGTTTTTGTGGAAGCCACTGTTTGTAAAGTTCCCACAGTATACACGCGCTTAGCCAAAGACTCATTACCTTGCTCTATTGTGAACTGCCGGTGGATTACCTGTGGACATCCCGACAGTGTCTGTGGTCGACGGTATTAGTAGATGTGTAAACGGCGGGCAATGATGTTTGTAGAAATGGAAATACTACACAAACACTTGCCTGACCGCGACCTGACACTATTGGGATGGATAGCATTTTCCGCCCGCATAGTATACACTACCGGAACCTATTGCAATAATTTGCTTTCGAGCCGAAAGCTGGGATTCTGTGGCGAAACAGGAGGCGGAGACCGAAACGTACCCACCGGCTACGTAGAGGTCGAGCCGAACTGTTACATCCTGGAATCACAGCTTGCAGGTCGGAATGAAATTTTGAAATAGGTTCTATAACATGTCGACAACATATCAGCCAAAAAAAGGAAAAAGAAAGAAAAAGCACGGTTTTCTGTCTCGCGGGAAGACCCCCGGTGGCAAGCGGGTGCTACGAAACCGTCGCAGGGTGGGTCGTCGCAAGCTCGCAGTCTGATAGAATTTATGGTTTTAGCGCATTTCTTTGTTGCTACGCTCGTTTGCTCCCGCGTAGTAGGTTACTACAGCTTGGTTACAAGCCTCGCTTGCGCCTCGAACCGCATCTAAAACCATCAATCCTATGAATACAAGATTGGGTAGAATATCCCGGGCGGTGTTTGCTCGCATCCCAAAAGAAGGGATGCGTTTGCGTTCCAGTGCCCACTTGCAAGCCACGGTCATTTCCACTCCGGCAGAAAGCTCGGCATCGTTTTGTGCCGTTGTGCCCGGAACGATAAGCAAAAGCGCGGTGGTGCGGAATACCCTGCGTCGTCGCTTGCGAAGCCTAGCCAGAAAGCGTATTGCTCGCATCGGGGCGCATAGGGCCATGGTTGTTTATGTGAAGAAGGGTTGCGAAAAGTTATCTTTTAACGATTTAGGTAAAGAATTTGATATACTATTTGCTACATTACCAGTTCTTGATGTATGACACAGACAAATTTGGGAATTTAAAAGTCGTCTTCCACACCCATCCGCGTTCCGCCAGCTGGCGGAACGCGGAAGACGCTGTCCCGCTACTTCTCGTTACACTATTTAAATTATGGTCGCTTTTTTTAAAATCGTTCTTTACCAACCACTCTTAAACGCCCTGGTCCTTATCACGGCGCTTGTGCCCGGCGGTGATGTGGGCGTAGCCATCATCTTTCTGACCATTGTGGTGAAAATATTACTCATTCCCCTTTCCACCAAGGCTCTCGAGACGCAAGAAAAAATGCGCGACCTTGAACCGAAACTGCGCGTGATTCGCGAAAAATACAAAAACGACAAAAGAGTGCAGGCAGAACGCACCATGGAGCTCTACAAGACCGAGGGCATGAATCCCCTCTCGGGTCTTATGCTTACTATTATTCAGATTCCTATTTTGATTGCGCTATATTTTGTTTTTTCACATGGCTTGCCCTTTAAACCAGAGCTTTTATATTCGTTTGTGCATTTGCCCGCGCAACTGCAATTTTTATTCTTAGGGTTTATAGATTTGGCCAAAGAAAACTATCCACTGGCCATTATTTCTGGCGTATCACAATTTTTCCAAATGCAATTGGCTGTGCCTCCGTTACCGAAAAAGGACGCCAACCATCAAAAGACGCTCTCCGACGACTTTGCTCGCAGTATGAATATGAACATGCGCTACGTTATGCCCGTGATGATTGCTATCATCGGTCTGAAACTCCCCTCGGCCATCGTGCTTTACTGGGTGACGAATAACCTCTTTATGATAGGCCACGAGCTTATAAGGAGACGCAAGAAACGTTTGGCTCTGGCTCACCAACAACCACAGAGGTCGAAACCCACTTCATGATAATTGACAGAGTTGACAGACCCTACCGCACCGTCTATACTATGATGACTAAACGTGAAGGGCATCCTATATGGGTGCCCTTCGTGTTTTATGGCATTTTTAGAGACTCCCTTAGATACTCAAAATCTCTAAAATTACTCCCTGCAAACTGCCGAATTTCTTTAGCCGTTCTTGGTCCTCGGGCAAGAATTATCACTTCTTTTTCTATTTCACGTAAATGTTTAAGCACCGGGAGGAAATCACCGTCACCAGACAAAATCACAACCCTGTTGTAATTTTCATGTTCCTTCATTAAACAATATGCCATTTCGACATCGCAGTTTGCTTTGCGACGAGTCGATCCATCCTCCTGTTCATACAATTTCACCGGTTTGAGGAAAAGTGCATATCCAAATATTTCAAGTTTTATGTAAAAACGCACCCGTTGTAAATGGCGTCCCAATAATAACAATTCTGCCTCATTGAGACTGTCCGCATTCTCCGAGATATAGTTTCTTAAGTAATTTTCAAGTTCTTTAACGGGAACAGACGTACTCTTTTGGTAATCATAAGGAAATCGATGAATTTCTACGCCACCAAAATAAAATATTTCCAGTGCGTCATATTTCTTTCTCAAATACGCAAGCAACTTTTTATAGTCGATCTTCCAGCCAAGACTTTTCTCTCCCCCATAAAACAGGTTCGAAGCGTCAATAAAAGCAAACGTTTTCATGTGTTTGAATTTTAAAACACGTTTTTGCGCAGGAGGTCGAGGTCGAAGCCCCAGAGACTGCCGTCGGTTTTATTGATGAAGACGAGATACGAGCCGTCCGGAGCGATGGCAAGTGCGGTGATATCCATACTCGTGCCCGCATCGCGCGCAGGCACGGAAAGTATTCCCGTGGCGTCGCTCTCCGTATTCACAGCCCACAGTAAGTCAGAGAACGAGGTTTGGCCTTTGTACCAAGAGTCGGGATATGCGCTCGGCGCTATGCCTTCGGGCGATGCGCAGTAGAGACGTGACGAAGAAAGGGTATCCCAGACACATTTTTCCGGCAACGTTGCGAGTGGAAAATCGCGGGCCTTATTTGTTTTTATATCAAGGAGATAACTCCGAAAGCTTTCACTTCTCGTACCGGTATAGAGCATTTTAGAAAAATCACGCGAAGAAAGTATGGTAAGCCCCGAAATGTCGCCCACCAACCTCTGCAGGCCACCAAGTGTTGCGTTGTTGCCATTAGACGCTACTGAGTAGGAAAACCCGCGCGCGCTGTTGGAAGGTGAACTAGTAAGCACTAGCGTGCCTGTCTTCGGATAACTCACCTGCCACTCCCTTATTGGAAGAATGTTGGCCGTCTTGTCGGTGGTGGCAAAAAGACCGCTGGCCACACGCGCTCCTCCATCGATAGTTTCCTCTACGTAGGCATATGAATCCGCGGGACCAGTCGCTATTGAAACAAGCGTTTTGTTCACGAAACTCCCGGTCAGCGTTTTTTCTTGTGGTGTAGTGGAAGCCGGAGCGGGTAGTGTAGCCAGATAGTTTTTCAGCACGTGATTTTGGTCGAAATAGCGCAGAAGGAGATGTGTGCCGGTGCCGGAAAAATAACTTTCTTGCGTTTCCGGAATGGTGGTGATAGTGAGGCGCGCTGTTTGCGCGTTCGGGGGGTTTTGCGGACGATATTCATATACTCGCCCATCTTCTTTTCCCACATATCGCACCACAAGCGAATTGTCTTTTACTTTACCAAAGACAGAAGCCGAAGGCGCGATAGGGCCGATGCTGATTTTGCGTAGATAGACTGGTGCCGGCGTTGTGTCTGTCGGTGCGCTCGCCTCTCCTTTCTGGTTCATGCCTATTTGTGTTTCCGTCGACGTGCCACTCGTTTCATCCGGTGTCCCTCCCTGAGTGGTTAAATCCGCGCCCGCGTCGCTCGGGAACGATTGCACATCCGCTTCGGGCGCCGATGCTGATTTAGTACTGGAAATATAATAGTACACCGCCCCGCCAAGCGTCGCGACAGTGAGCAGACCAAGAAATGTAAGGAAAACTTTTTTCATCCTTTAATTAAATACAACATGAAAATGATCCGCCGTTGAACCGCCACAACCTCTTGGTTCCCAGTAATAAGCGCCCCGGGGATCTGACCCAGTGAGCGTTACCGAGTCGCGCACTAATCCTCCGCTACTGCTCCTCGCGCAGGGCGCGAAGTCACCTCCCTTCTTCTGTTTTAAATACGCAACCAATTGGGGTGTAGCCCGAAGGTCAACAACGTTTAATCGCGGGCCATGCGAGGTGTGGCCGTATGGCTCGGTGCCAGCCGTTACCATGACCGCTCCCGCACCAAGTGTTTGGGCCAGTAAGCGCAAGCGCGAAACGGAAAGTTCCGGCAACAGCGCAACGGTGGTGCACGCGGACATAACCTGTATGCCAGCGCTATCGTAGAGGCAGGGCGTATCGCCACGCACGACAGGAGCATTCACGGCTGCCAGACGCTGAACCATGATCGTATTTAACCAACGCACGCCGTTTTGTTTTTGGCTACAGAGATACGTGTTCTGTCCGCGCTCTTCGGCTGCGTTATTGAAATCTTGGCATTGCCACAAACTATTATACGGACCATTCACCTCCCAGACAGTGACTTTCATTTCGATGAAATACAACCCCTCATCTTGCTGATAACTGTTAAAGGTTTCCGCCCTTGGGGGTGTTACTCCAGTACTCCCCGCTCTGCCACTCGGGGGAATGGTTATGCCCGTCAGCTCGGTATTTACTAGTTGGGGGTTAATTGTTTTCAAAAGCAACCAAGCAAAAAAAACAATAAAAAGACCGACGAGAGCGTTGACAATTTTCTTCTTGGCATCACTTTTCATCTCCGCGGTGATGCCACCGGCTGTATACTCTACTCCGGCAATAACAATCATAAGCACCGCAAGCACAACTGCCGCGCCGAGGGCCACGGTGTAAAGACGTGAAAAAAATGTATTGGCCTGTACCGTCTGCACATTCTGGCCGAAGAAGGTTGGCTCAAGAGGCTCATAGGGAAACGTTGTTGCTGCCAGCGCCGGAGTAGCCGAAAACAAAAGGACACAGGCGAGTAAGATAATGGCAAAAAAACGCATGATTATTGATTTATTTTATTCGGTGAGCTGATATGTAGCGTGGCCGACTTATCCTGCAATACCTTTTTTGTATTCTCAACAGCGCAGGCCAGTGTTTGCTTACCTGCCGGAGTAATGGAAAATAAACCATTTTCTTGGGAAAGTGTTATGCCATTAAGCAAACATGAGAATGGCGTAAAATTATTTTGCCAATCACTGCGACTGACGAAATAAGGTTCCGCGCGGAACGAAAGCGCGCGAGCCGTGCTGGAAATGTTTTGTGGCACGGCGTTGGCACGGTCCGTGCCCGCCAGTGGCCGTTCCTGATAAAAAATAATTTCCGGATCTATGGTGGTGATGGTAATACTTTTTTCCGCGCGTACGGCATTGTCGAGGGTGGAAACACCGACCGCGACTGTGTCTGCCCCGTAGCGTTTAGCGCCTCGGACGGAGAGCACATTCTTGCCATAGCCGGACTGTTCTACTAATGGTTTGTTATTATGTTTCCAACTATAGACCAGTTTTTCCGGCGGTACACGCTTGCCAGCCACCGTGAGTTGTGGAAAGGCCACTATGGTAAGGTTACTTTGCGAAGCGTGCAGACCCTTGCCCGGGTAGAGTTCGGGTATGCGGGAGTCGGCTTGCCACCACACGTCAACACTTGCCGGACGAAAGACGAGAGTCTCGGAGAGCGCGGGCTGTGCGCCTTCTTTGACCGAAACACTGACGGTGGTCTGCGAACCGATCGCGCCCGTGGTTAGGGTGAATGTTGTTTTGCCGATAGCGCTGGCCACTACCTTGCCATTGACCGCCCAAATAATAGTGCTTCTATTCACATCGGCGCTACTACTTTCCACGCGCAGAGTAACCTGGCTGTTTGGTCCGGGCTGTTCGGGTATGGCAAAAAGTGAAACAACTCCAAACACATCAACGGCTTGCGCGTAAAACGGCAAGCAAACAAGCATGATGAGTGTAAATATAAAATATGTGGTGTTGCGAAAACGCCAGAACATACATCTATTATGCCGTACATGACTTTTCATTGCCATTGTCTCATCCCCCGCTTCCGCTCGTACCCCAATAATTATTTCTACGAATGTTCCCCCGTGGCCGTACCTCATCGGCCATGGTGTACCCGCCCGGTTCGGCTACATTTTTGAATTGGCGATTCTGCACTACTGATTGCGCCCCACTCTGCTCATCCTCTGTGTTTTCTTGCGTGGCCACTTCCTCTGCCTGGCGCGCTTGCTCTGCGTGCATGCGCTCCATTTGCTCGCGCGCTTCTTCTTTTTTCCTTTCTTCTTCCTCTTTCCATTTCTGCCAATCTTCCATGCGCATCTGCCAAATGTTGTAGCCCACCACACCTGATACCCCCGGAAGAAGGTCGAGGTATGGAACCCCCTCGATTACGGCGCCAGTAATAATTGAAATCAGCTTTTCTTTAATTTTTGTTTTCCAGTCGTAGCCAACAATGACAAACCAAGGAATAAAAATACAAACTGCCATGATGCTTGCGAGAACGCCAATGGCAATAATATCAAGCAAGGGTTGTATTAAAAGGTCGATAATGAGCGCCAGAGTTAGCATGCAAAATGCGGTCAGGTTGCTGATGCACTTTTGGTACGGGCCAAAGAGAAATTCTTGGACAATACCCCAAAATCCTTTATTTTTTTTCAGTTCCTCGACCAGAGCCTTGGCCTTGTCGACTCCAGCGCTAACCTTGGAAAGATTTGATGCCTCCGCCATATCTATCTATTGTAGCAAGTCTATTGCTCGTGTAGCGAACTTTTTCAGTTTTTTAAAATCCTAGTGACTCGGTTACTACTTAGTAACCGAGTCACTAAATCACCCTTGCGCGGCCTTGAATTCTTCCTTGGCTTTCTTTATGGAAAGTAATTGCGACGGGTCGCTGGTGATAATCTGGTCTTCGGTGTAACTGGCGATTACTTTCAGGGCCACATGCTTCATTCCGGCGAAGAAAATACCCTCACCCACATTTGATTCGAGTAGCAGAAATTTTTCCTCGTCCGTCAAACTGAAGGTCTTCTGCACGTAATCAATCGAAGCCGGCGACTGTTTCAAGAGCACCTGGATGGATGAGTTGGTCACGATAGGTAAACCATAGGGCGATTTCATAAAGTCTTCCACGTCTTGGGTAATGGTGGTCAGGCCGAGGTAGTATTTGCGACAACGCTTGGCCAAGCCGAAAAGAAAACTGGCGGTGTCCTCGCTTTTCATCATCCACCAAGCCTCGTCAATGACGAGGATGCGTTTCTTCAACTGCTTGCGCACGGCATTCCAGATACCGTGCATAACCAGATACATGGCCACTGGCTTGAGGTCATCCTCCATATCGCGCACGGAAAAAACCACAAACTTTTTATTAATATCCACATTGGTCGGCCGATTGATGAAGCCGGCCCATGACCCTTGAGTATATTTGTACAACTTCTGGGCCAGCGATTCCGCTCCGGCCATTCCGGCGAGCACGGTGGCCAAGTCGGAGAGCAGGGGCGGTTCGATTTTGGAAAAATCCGCTTCCGGCGTAATATCTTTCAGGGCGTACGTTTCTTTAATGGCGTTGTCGAGGATAGCGTCTTCTTCGGGTGTTAATCCTCCCATCATAATACGGAAGAGACCGACTAAGGTGATGGTATTACTGCGCAAAACATCGGCCGGCGATTCGTCCGGTCCCGGGATAGGCAAATCAAATGGATTGATGTGGTGCTCGGAATTGAGTGAAATGTTGAAGTAGCGACCGCCCACTGCCTCGGCTAGGAATTCGTATTCACGCTCCGGGTCAATGACGATTACATCTGTATCAAACATCAGACTGCGCAGAATCTCCAATTTTGTCATATAACTTTTTCCTGAACCGGCCTTGGCGAAAATAACTTGATTGTAGTTTTCCAGACTGAAACGGTCGAAGAGGATGAGCGAGGAGTTGTGGCGATTGACACCGTAGAGAATCCCGCGGTCGCTCGTCAGGTCGAAACTGGTGAAAGGAAACAAGCTGGAGAGGGGTGAGGAGTTGAGTTTGGTGTAAACGTTAATCTGGTCATCGGCGATAGGAATGACGCTTTTGAAGGCCTCCTCCTGCTGGAAGAGGGCGGGCTTCATATATATGAGTCGTGATTCCAAGATAGATTTGATTTCCACCTCGTTTTTAGAAAGCTCATCTTCTGTGTCTGCGTAGAGGCTGATATAAAGCCCGACGTTGAAAAGTTTTTCTTGGGATTGCTGAAGCTGGTCGCGCAAGCTTTCAATATCCTGATAGGCGATGTCGAGCTTGGGGTCGCGCACCAAGCCCTTGCCCTCCCGTTCGTTAATCTGGCTTTCCACTTCGGCCACCTTTTTCTGCAATTCGCGCAAAACCTTCTCGGTGTCTACCGGATTGATGGAGATGGAAACGTCAAAAACTTTGTCCAGATTGATAATGGGCGAAAACCAACCCATGGTCAAAAATTTCGGATAGGAAATAACGAAATAGGTGCGCGAGACCTTGCCACCGATACTTACGCTCGAAGAAGAAACTTTCAGAGCCGATGGCGCAATGATGTCTTGAAGTTCCAGCGCGCCCGCTTGAAAAATCTCCGCCGGAAGTACCGGAGAGACGGCCACAGCTTCTTTCTTTTTTAGGAAATCGAGGAGGGACATAGGGAAAGTATGAAGTATGGAGTATTAAGAATTAAGTATGGGGTGTCAGGCTCGTAAAGAAGGAGAAACGACTTGGCCGAGCTCACCGGGGTTAAAAATCTTATAATACAATTCTATCAGTTCTTCCGTGGTCAGTTGCGCGCCCCTGATACCAATGCGCGAAAGTCCCGAGAGCACCACGTCTCTCCTCTGTTCCAGCGCGGCCTTGTCGGCCCGAAAGTGCACCGAATCCTCCTCGGTTTTCACCGCCTGACTTTTCTTGCCGAAAAGGTCGGAAAAAAAGCCTCGTTTACTAATACCAATAGCCGGCGCGTAAGGAATGATAGCGAAAAAAGATTTGGACATGACATTATTCAGTTCGGTGAAAGTTTTTATGAATTGGATATATTCGCGCGTCTGTACCTTCAGAAGCTCATTAGTCTGCTCGCGCAAACGTTCCTCGATTCGCACGATGTAGGGTCGGATGTCTAGACGGCGCGATTGAGCGTAGAGTTGGACGGAAAAGTCGAGCGAATTTAAAAAGTTTTGATACTGCATAATGATGGCCGTCTGTTCGTCAGCGCCTTTCAGCTCGAAGTTTATGGACGCGCACAGAAGGACCGAACGCAGTTCGCCATTTTTCAATATGACCACGTCGTTGCGGATTTCTCTTATGGGGATAAATTGTTGGGTGGATTGGGACATGGGGGAAAGTATGAAGTATAGAGTATTAAGAATTAAGTATGGGGCAGAAGACTCGGGACCTAGCGTACTTTTTCGTTGATATCGAGACTCCAAGCCAGGTCGCGCAATTTACTTTCCGAAACGTTATTCGGCGTTTCGAGCTGGGTGGCGCTCTTTGTTTGGGCCGAAGATGTGGGCATTATTTTGTTCCCGCCAGCCCCCCTCTTCCAGACGTAAAGCTTCGGCGCCAAAAAGAAAGTGATAGCCGATTGCAGGGTGTTGATAAAGGGGCGATTGTTCACTTTGTAAAATGCCAAAGCGAGGGCGAGGACAACAAAGGGAAGCATTAAGGGGAAAGCTACGACGGACGGTAAGAAGCGATAGAGCAAATAACACACACCGAGGCCACCGAGCAGATAAACAAATTGCTTGAAGGTGAAGGGACCTACAATTTTGTCTTCTATTTCGATGTATTGGGGGACGGAAAAGTTCATGGGCTCAAGTAAATAGTAAATGGTAAATAGTGGGCTCGGGACACTTAAGTATACGCTAATTTGTTCAACATGCGCACTATTTCATCAAGTAATGTAGCGGCTTTGGTGAAGGAAATAGTTTTGGAGAACGGCAAGCGCTTTACGATCTCAATCTGTGTTTCGAGCTCGGCGCCAGATCCAAGCGCAATTTGATAAAAACGCTCAGACTCCTTTTGGCTACTCCTCCTGCTCCCCTCAGCTATGTTCGAAGGGATAGATACCGCCGCCCGGCGCATTTGTGAAGTCAGTCCAAATATTTCAGATTTTGGAAATTGTTCCGTTTGTTCATACATGATGACCACCAGATCAATTCCTTTTTGCCACACAATCAAGTCTCTGTAGTCTCGCATCTCTGTTTCTTTCTACTATTTTCTATTTCAAATTTACTATCGATCCCTACACCGATTCCCTGTAAGGGTCGTCTATTCTTGCCTTGTGGTCTTCAGGGATAAGCGGAGTTTGCGTTTTCTGCACGGTGCTCGTGGTGATGGCCGGACTGCGCATTGGTTCTGACAACTTGCGCTGTGCCATTGAGACGGCAGGCGGCGTGCTCGGAGTTGGTTGTGTCGACGGAATTTGCGGTCTCACCTCTTCCCTATTAGCATCATTCCCTCCAGAGGCGGGCAAGCGTATCATTCGTATATTCGCATCGCCATCCACGGGAACCGTGGATGAGAAGTCATTTATTCCATCGGGGTTGAAGTTTATGTATGGCGAGCGGGAGTAGGGTGGCGAAGAAGGCGAAATTTTAACCGGCACTGGAATGGGCGGAGTATCGGGTACTTTATTTTCGGTGGGAGCTACGTATTTCCCATTCGTATCATTAGCGTATTCGCCTGCCTGCCGGTAGGCAGGCATATTGGCATCGATACCCACGGATACCGTGGATACGGATTCGGGATTACTAATCGCGGCCAGAATGTCATGCGCGGTAGGATTGATGTCCTTGTTTACTTTTTGCACCACTACCGCCTCACGGTCTTGGTGTATCTTTTTGAGCGACTCGCGAATTGGAAGCATGATGTAATCTTGCACATCTTTTGCCACGGCCTCTGCCTGGCCTTGGGGTAATTTCATCATGCGCACAAGGTCTGATACAAATTCAGTCGGCGGAATAATTCCGATCATCACGAAACGAACCGTTTCTCCAAGTTCTCCAACTTGGTCAATATGCAGATTGTTTTTCTTGCCGACAAATGCAATTTTTTCCGAGAAATCGACAGAGTAAATAGCCGTCTTCACATCTTGCGGCAACTCTTCAAACTTTTTGTCCATTTCTTCGGCTGTAAGTGTCATGTGTTATGTAGCATGAAGATTGCTTGGGGTAAATGGAGGAGTCATAGGCGCACTGCCCATCGCACTGGTTGGTAGTCCGTGTAGAGTATCAACAGCATTATTGTATTTAGTCGCTTCGGGGATATTTTTGCGGAGCCAATCTTTTGCATCTTCATCCAAGCCCTTCCATGCACTTTTGGCGCCTTGGTATTCTCGTAACATTTTTTCTTGCAAATCAGATTTATCTTTAGTGGTTAGCCTCGGGTCTGTTAGGGCGTCACTGATAATCCTTGCACGACCCAATCGTTGCTGAGCCTCTTCGGCGAAGGTTTCGGCCAATTTCTTTGAGTCCTTGCCTCTGCCGGGCTCGGCTTCATACCCGGCTCGTCTGGTTGATGGAACTATGCTACGCTGCATTCCTTGGGTTAGGTCAGTCTTTCGTGTTTTTGCTTGGTCTTTTGCGGCCTTAACAGCATCGTCTGAAAGTCGGGTCGAAAGATCAGCGTCACTTTCGCGACTCCTGCGCGTAACCCCAAGTTTACCTGCGGCGGCGTCGAGATCAGCGCCAGCCTTCCCCATCGTAGCAGTAGCCTTCTGCCTGATATCGTCCTGACGGTAGTAATCCATCTCACCCTGACTATCGGCATAACCTTTGATAGCCTCCTTTCGTGCTTCGCGCGCTTTCATGAAACCACCAGCCGCACCACCGAAACTTGCACCCGAAACCTTGCCTAGTCCTTTATCTAAGTGGCGACCCATTCCACCAGGTATTTTGTTTGTTAAGCTCTTAAATCCTTCACTTGAACGCAAACGTTCTGCCGCGCGTCCAATGGTATTCCGTCCGGCCATGGCTGCGGCACCCTTGAGAACCTTGGTGCCCCATTCGCCTCCAGCCACACTGAATTTTTTGGCCAAGATGAGACTGCCAATAAGCATACCCATGGTTAATACATAATTAAAAACATGTTCCCACGGACTGCTACTCTTGGCGGAAACTGCGGCCACACTATGATTGACTTTCATGGCGATGGAGAACATGAGCATAAGCGCTGGAGCAAACAGGAGCTCACTCTTGGCGACACTCCACCACTCGCCACTTAGTTTTTCGGCAAAAGGAATAATTGGTGCGATATAAGCTACGGGTGAAAGAATAATGAGTATAATAAATTTTACCGCACGAACGGTAAGCATTATTGAGAAGATAAGCAAAAGAACGATGGTAACAGTGATAAAAGCAATAGCAAAAAGAATGCTTGCTATCGTGGTGATAGTGCCATCGATAGCACCATTAAACGGATTGCCAAACGTATCTCCGCTTGTGGTGAGATTTGAAAGTTGCAAGTCACCAACAATACTGGCACTTAAGCTATCCCCCCCACCGGCACTCGTGGCCTGCTCATAGAAAGCGACCGCGGTGAGGTTGCTGGCGTCAATCAGGATACGAGTAAAGGTGGCGCTAAAATTTACCAAGAGAGCTGCTATGACAATACTCGTAATCATTTTCTCGGCATCCACTTGGTGTAAGTTGAGGATTGTGCCGATGCCAACATATAATAGGACGAAGATGAAAAAAATGTTACCTGTGTCACGGATGACTGTCCAGGCTTCGGTAACAGCCGGTAAGTTGGCAAATGTTTGAAACTCCAACACGGTAACCCGCAGTACAAATTCGAAGATTCCGGCCGCGATCCAGAGTATGAATCTTGATACTTGTGAGATAATATAAAAAACACCACGCATTGTACACTTCATGCCGCCCACCAATACGCCATTCAGGACGGTATCAATACCACAATCGATAAGCATACTCGTGCCGCTAATGCCTAGAGTGTCAATCGCTGCCGCAGCACTCTTACTCTCGGCGGTAACATCAATAGTAATAACTGGATCAACTGCTTGCGCAACGCGTGGCGTAAGCATCCCTCCAACAAGTGAAGCAAGCAAAAACAACAGTATCACGCTTGCGAAAGTACTCTGAAGTTTTTTGCTAATCTTCCACATGGTTATGGGTTGTTACGGCATGCTCGTAAGTCATTTTGAGTTTGGCTGTTGCGCGTCGAGGCCGCACTTAGAAGTGCGCTTTGTTCTTGTTCAGCGCTTTCTTGGTCGTACTTGGTGGAGATGTTAGTATAGGCGGTTGTAACCGCGGTGAGATTTTCAGAAGTACCGGTCGTGTTTTGGTTAAGGAATGCTTGTAGGACAAGACGATCGGCTTGTGCTTCGGCAAGCTTCCTTTGCACCGTGTCTTTTTGCACCGTGAGATTGGTAATATCCATCTGCGTACGCGTAGCGCCGGCGCTATTGCCACTTGTCTGATAGCAAGCGAGCAACTGGCGCAAAAGGGCGAAGGAATTCTCCACAATCCCGACGCTTGTTTGCACGGTGGCAATGTAAGAGTCAAGGGCGGGCATATCGTTTGTGATGGAGGTACGCAGAGCAGTCGCCGTTTCATTGAGGTTCGGCTGGTCGTTGCGTACCTGGTCGGTATAGGATTGCTGGGAGCTACTGCGACCGCTGATTCCTGCCAAGCCCTTTGAAAGAACCTGTTGAGAAAGTTGACTGAAGAGCGCTGAAACTATTTCGTTTAACTCATCGGCTACTTGTAATCTGCCTTCGGCTAGGCCTAAACTTTTATTGAGACGATCTTCAATAACCGAGCCCGGCGTTTGGATTTTACCCTCGTCGGGGTCCATGCAATTGCCACCAAACACATTATCGTTATCATATTGATCCGGAGTGCCACCAAAGCCGCCATCTGCATCGTAATAGTTCGGCTCTTTTTTGTCTGGAGTGTCGTATTCACCGCACTTCTTCTTCCAGGACATAAAACCATTGCCGAAGCCCAACTCTTTTGAATCATAGGTCGCTGCTTCATTCTGCCGGCGCCACAATTCCTCTTCCCACATAATTTTAGCCCCGATTTCATTATTACTATCATTGATGGTAAGTAACCAAGCTGGCCAACCACCCTGCGAAAAATCATTTTTGAAAGCGTCTGCCGTACTGCCGATATTCTTCAAAGCCGAGTCAATGGTGCATTGTGCTTTTTTGAAAAATTGATTTTCCTCGGCTGTTTTACCGAATCGTCCGGTGTTGATGGCCAGTTGAATATTGAAACTATTTTTTAACCGTGCGCTAAATGAGCTACACACGAAATCTTCAATATCGAAAATTTTAAGCATGTCTTCAAAGGTGGCGTTGGCCAAGTCGTTGAAGTGGCCCTTGAGGTTTTGCACGAAAGCGGGACTCCCATCAAAGCCGTTATTAATCCAGTCCACCACACTTGAGGAGATTGACTGAATAGCCACGTTAGCCGCCACCCAGGCGAAATTGTCGAGGAAATATTCTTTAATACACTGCTTCTTGGCCTTTTTAGCAGCGTCTTTGCTTGGTTTTTCTATTTCCGGTCCTTGAATCTGTACTTTGGTAGGGTCTTTAATTACCACATTGAGTTCGGCGCAGGGAACGCCAACGGCTATAGCTTTCGGCGTACTTACCAAAAATCCACCCAGCACAAGTGTGCAGAAAAATAGGGCCGAGAGAAATTTTTTGTTGCGTGTTTTATGCCCCATGCTATAGGTTTATGAGCGCTGTGCCCGCGTCGGTCGGGTCAAAGGTGATGTTATGCGTGGAAAAAAACACTACCAGTGCGGTCGCGGCGTTACTCATGGCTTCATAACTCTGTTGGAAGCGAGTGATGCTTGTCATTCCTAAGATGGGATCATTCGGAAATTCTTTCATGTGCGAGACGGCTGAGGCTAGGGCGTAGAAATTGTTCATAAAGGAGAGATGAATCGAGGCCATTTCTTCCGGCACGGCAAGTGAGCGCAGTCCATTTGCAATAGCGGTGTAGGAATTTGCCGCAGTTCCGAGTTGGGACAAATACTCTGGATGATCATTGGTCACGGCTTGGTCGAGAATAGCCAATTCGTTGTACGTAAAGACAGCATCGTTTTGGTTGATAATATTCCCTACGGTATTGCCGTAGTTTTTCAAACTGGCGCTATCGCCCATCGGTACGCGATGTAAATCTGCCAATTTGTATACTGGCGGTAAGCCACTTGCGTTTGTTTGGTCGAGGATATTTCCAAGGGCAGCATCGATTTTGTCCGGTGTGGGCGCGCCACTATTTTTTATGGCCAAGTAAGCCGTGAATGTTTGACGGGCCAAGACGTCAGTAGCTGAAAGTTTCTGTACTTGCGTGTCAGCTTGGGCCAGTTGTTTGGCGCTGTAACCATCGCTTTCCTTTGGCAGAATATCCTTCGGGCCTTTCTTGGTTGGGTCACGTCCGGCCGTCACTTCCACGCCGTCATCTGTGCCATCGCCATCGGTGTCTTTTTTGGTGGGGTCGGTTTGCCACAATGTTTCTTCCCAATCTTTCAAATCATCACTGTCCGTATCTTTACTCGCCGTTGCCAGAAGCGCCGGGTCAACTTGTATGGGCGCGATGGTGCGCGTTTCCGCAAGTGGCAAAGTTTTATTTCCCGCGCTTCGGCCGATGTACCACAATACTAAAAGCGCCCCGAGAAGGAGAAGAAAAGCGATACGCAAAATGTAACGAGTTTTTAACGTCAAAAGAATCGCGTGTTATCGAGTGTGCCCAAAAACTCTCGACTACTGCGAAGTCCTGAATATGGCCTGCAAACGACGATTCGAAAAGTTCAAAATAGTCTTACTATATATCACTTTTCTCATCGCATTTTCGACTCATATCAGAACTTCTCGTTACGTCGGTAGTTTTTGTGCACACTCGGCCGTTTTGCTCTTCTATTCTAACACTTTTTCGCCCACTTACCGCTGTGTATTGTGTGTATGTGGATAAGAACAAAGAAACGGGCAACGGAGAGAGTAACGGTCTTTAATTGCGATGTTCTCCATCGGTGCTATAATCCCTTAATGGCTAGCCAAATCACAAAGAAAGACCTAGAAACCATCCTCGATCGCAAGCTCGGTGAATATCAGGAGGTTATTCTTGATGCAATAAACACTAAGTTTTCCGAAGTGGACCAAAGGTTGGGGAACATAGAAAAAACAATACAATCACTCGCGACCACACTCGATGCTTTTATGAAGCGGATGATGGATCACGAAGATGAATTTACGATTATGAAAGCAGAACTAAATTTAATTAAAAAAGTTTTGAAAGAAAAATTCGGAATAAAAATTTCCTTGCAGGATCAACCTCGCGTGAAATAATTACTTTTTCGCTAGAGCATGGTAGAGTATAACTATGCGCCTTACTATTTTTCTGTTCTTTTTTCTTCTCACATTCCCCTTTTTGTCCGTACGAGCCGAGGTGAGCTTCTTTTGGCGTAATCTAAGTCTGGGTGTAAGCGGAGATGACGTGTTGTTGCTACAAAAAATTCTTAACGCACGTGCGGAAACGCGCGTCTCATCTTTCGGTGTCGGTTCTCCGGGTAATGAGAGTCTTTTCTTTGGCTTAAAAACGAAAAATGCCGTAGCGCGCCTTCAGGCGCTTTACCCCAAAGAAATTCTTCTCCCGGCCGGCCTTTCTTCCGGTAACGGTTTCGTTGGCTCGCTTACTCGCGCTGTACTTGAAGATTTGGTGGCAAGCATCGTTCCCTCTTCCGACACTCCCTCCGGAAACATTTCCTCAAATGCACCGACCAACTCTCCTTCTTTATCGAGCAGTATCTATAACATCAGTCCCTTGAGCGGTCCTGATGGCACAATCGTCACTTTATCTGGCGACCATTTTGCGCTGACAAACAATATCTACACCAGCTATGGTATTCACCACGACATCTCATCGTCGGACGGCAAGACATTGCGATTTACGATTACCTCACCCGTGCCGGAAGCCGAACGAAAGTATGTTCCACCGCTTGCCATCAAGGTGTATATTGTAAATGTCTACGGCAAAAGTGGACCGATTGACTTTATAATTACGAATTAATGATAAAAAAAGAACAACTGAAAATTTTTTTAGCAATTATTTCCTCCATTTTTCTAATTGGTGGCAGTTTGTTGTGGACGCAAAATAATACACGCGCGGCCGGCATCATTAATTTCGGTGGGCGTATTTTATTTGTAAACTATTGTTGCAATGGTGGTGCTATGGTCCACGTTGGCCCGCCGAACCCCGGAACCTTTTATTTTCAAGCCGGAGTATCCAAGCTTTTTGACGCTTATCAAATCTATTCTCCCGGCGTATGGGTCTTGGGCAATGCCACATACGGTGGCGTATGCCAAAGCGCTGAAAGTGGTTGTAGCGCCACGCTCCCCGCCCAAGGCACGATTATGAACGTCGGCACTTCTCTGCGCTAGGGTTGTGCTGGCCCCTCGGAACCATTTTCACTAGGTACGATATATCGTACCTATATATTATATATTATCGTTGTTTTACCCCTCCCCGCTCTCTCCAACACCCCCCTCTTCCACGCATCCCCCACCCAAATATGTTTTCCACTTGTATTTCCACTTGTATTTTATGTTTCATTTAGATACGATATATCGTACCTAATCCCACGGTACTGGCTGGACGATTATAAGTGAAAAAATAAGTAAAATAATAAAAATGCCACACGTTTCAAGTAAAAAACTGAACGATAAAATATGGGCAGAGGTCTATCGCCAGTTTATGGTGGCGCTCGCCCACACCGAGCCCAGAGAAAAAAGGAGAAAAATATTACACGCTATTCTTACCCCAACCGAACGAATCATGCTTGCCAAGCGTTTGGCGCTCATACTCTTAATAAACCAGGGGGCATCTTGGTACGCTATTAAACGTAAACTTAACATTAGCCCATCCACCATAACTCGCATAGCTAAAGTCATTGATCGTGGCGGATATCAAGATCTTCTTGTTATGTACAAAAAACAAACAAAGAATCGTTCTTGGAAAATCATCGAAACACTACTTTTTGGTATTTTCCCACAGCGCGATGGCGAAAGTCGGAGACGATGGGTACAAAAAATGCGATCTGGTAAACCGATTTTTTCGTAGATACCTTCTGGGTATTGTGCCTTCCATAGATACGATATATCGTACCCATGGAAGAAAGCGAGTGTGTCGGAAGTCCAGAATTAATTAACTAGCCAGTCGCGGGCAATTCGAATCTTTCTATATTTCTAAACAGGGCGATTTGTTTCCAGGTTTCCAGCGGGACGTCCTCCGCACGGGTTTTTTCATCAATACCCAAATCGAGAAATATTTTGACGAGCTCTTTCTTGGAAAAGTGTGTGTTTGATAAATTGTTCAAAAGTAGTTTGCGTTTGGCTGAAAAGCCACTTTTAACAAGGGAAAAGAAACTTTTTTCTTCCGCTTCATTTTTAAATGGATTGTGAATGTTGGCGATTTTTAAAAGCACCGAATCTACCGCCGGCTCGGGATAAAAGAGATTGCGTGGCACTTCTCGCACGATAGTTGGCATGCCAAATACTTTTACACTGATGGACAGTATCGACTCTTTTCCATCACAAGCCACGATGCGCTCCCCAACCTCCTTTTGTACAAGTAGCACAATAATTTCAGGCAGATGTTTGCTGGTGAGCAGTAGTTTAATAATCGCGCCGGTGATGTAGTAGGGAATGTTAGCGATTACTTTGTAACCGCTAATTTCTGATTTTAAATTTCTAATTTTTAAAATATCACCATTGATAAGATTAAGTCTGCCAGAGGAAATTTCGCTTACAAATTTTTTCTGCAATTTTGGAATAAGCAAGTCATCTTTTTCCACCGCAATCACTCGACCCGCCTTTTGCAAAAGTGCCTCTGTCAGCACGCCATTGCCCGGCCCGATTTCAAGCACGCTGTCGACAGCCGAAACCTCTCCCGCCACGATAGCGTCATCCACGACCTCTTTTGAGAGTAAAAAATGTTGCCCGAGTGATTTTTTTGGGACCATAATCAAATATATCTTGATAGCACATAAAAAAGAAACCGCTTGCACCCCGGAGGAGCACAAGCGGATTTCACCGAGCATCCTTGTTGGGCGTGGATGAAGAGTGATGAGTGCGAAGGTGCTCAAGCCCATCCTTGCTCGCAAGAGCGTGCAGGCCTGCGTAGGCCAGAGTATTTCGCGCAGCTTCGTAGAGATTGGAGCCCGACGTGCCAAGATAATACAGTACAAATTCCTCGAGGGTAGCAGGCGTCCTCCCCCGAATCTGTAAGCGTCGCTGTCTTAGCATACCTTCGAGCACCTTGCATTGCTTCTCGAAGTTTTCATCCGTCTGTTCCCCGGAGTAATCAATCATACATGGAAAGTAGGCCAGTTTCTCTGACGGTCTCTTCTTCGGTGCAGTACCCGTTGCGGACATACATAACCCCTTTCTTCCAAAGAAGAAACTAGCATACTGGTTTTTTCCAGTCAAGTTGTCGTATCTTTCTATGCCACTTTCCTGCTGGCCCGCATATCGGAAATCCAATGCATAATTTCACTCGCGCTTTGGTCGCTTGGAATTTTCTTGCCCGCAAAGAGCCGTTCCTTCTCTGCAGTGCTTGCCCGAACATGTTTCAAACCGCCCTCCACCGCAGTTAGCATGATTTGGACACGCGCATGATTTGAGGTTGCAAGGAGATCGCGAAAGAAAGCAAGCTGTGTTTCAATTTCACGCAGTACTACCATTTGAAGCGGGTTGTTCGTAAATTGCGCCCTTAACTCTCGTAACTCAACGTTTTCGGTCTCAGTTCTCGCCCGTCCCGTAGTTTTCGGGTCAATGTCAAGCAGTTCTCTGGAGCGAGCCACTTGTCGCACAAGTTCCATGGCGCGCGCCGGTTCGAGCGCGACCACAATCGGAATAATATCCATAAGACGTTCGAAATGTTTTTCCCCCGCCTTTCCCGAACTAAAGTATTTTACTTCACGTGTTTCCTTGCCCCCAATCACCGCGAGTGTCGTGCGTAGCTTGTCTATTACACCGTTTTGACTCAAAAATTCTTCTTCGGCTTTGGTGTAGTCGGCTTGTGGCACGTAGGCACGTGTAACATCTATGCTGAGCGGTTGTTTGACTGTCCCCGCCTCACCCTTAGTTGTTGCTTCGGCAATCGCGTCTACTCCCCTGAAGTCGTCATATTCAGACGTGAGCATAAAAAAAACTCCTTTGCCGAACCAATTGCCATATTCAGCTAAGTGTCCCAAGCTATATTCAAAAGCGCTGGAAAAATCCTTCTGTGCCTCGGCAATTTCGCGCATTTTAGGACGTCGTACCGCCGGAATATTCTTCTTTATCAAATCCTCCTCCATCTTTTCGGCAAACTGTTTCCGTTTGCGAATAACCCACTGGCGATCCGCCTCCACTTGTTTTTCTCCGTAGAGCTTCACAAAACCATCTTGACGAAATTCTACCGCTCCTTTTTTTCGTTTGTCCGCGAGATAGCGCACCTTCTCGATCGGCAAGCGCTTGTATTCGTCTCCCTCGCTATCTTTACCGCCAGAACCAGGATAAAAAAGTAAGCCTTCCTTCATGTTTGCATTGATTAATGTTCCAATTGTAGCAATGTGTCATAAAAAAGATAGCGGAGCTTGTGATGCGAGCTTATTATGATGGGGAAATCGTTGCGATACGCGATGTTGCAGACTTTTGGCGATTCTGATTTAATTAGAGGAAGTCTTATCCGCTAATAATAAAAAACCATGTTTGGATTTGGAAACAAAAATAAGCCACCTCAACCGCCTTGGGAAAATCCGGAGTGGACGACAGAAGCACGTTTTGCCAAGTATTTGAGGCACATGGAAGAGTGGGTGAACGCTGAACCTTTCCAGACGCGATCGCTGGTCGACGGCTACCCCATGCTCCACACCGACAAAGGTCACCTTGAATTTTTTCTTCCCCGCAAAGATCGCGAGGAGATGCTGATTGAAGAGGCAAAACAGGCGGGCGTGTACGAAAAACATCAAGAGAGGTGCGAGGCCCTTCGCAAACATGTTGCAGAAAAAAACCTCCAATTTCTCCAGATAGCTTTGGACATTCTCAAAAGCGAGGGTGAGGGAGCACTCAAGAAACATGGGTGGCTGGATGTCACTAAAAGGGAATTTACCAAAGATATTATTGATCCAGCTAAAGAGCTGGGAATTGACACGACGACTGCTGAAAAAGCTTTTGAGGCACTCTACGTGTCGAAATAAAAAACAGCGGAGCCCGTGGTACAGGCTCCGCTTGATGTTGATGCGGGCAAACGATGTTATCACACATCCTCCTTTCGGATGGTGCGGAGTTTCTTCACTTCGCTCCGGCGACTTTTCCGTTCGAGTCGCTTATTCACGGCCCTGCGCGATGGCTTGGTGTCCACCCGCGGAATGACCGGGGCGTTTCGCTCGGCGAGCTTTTCGGCGAGTCGCTCGCGGGCCACGCGTCGGTTCTCCGACTGCGTGCGACGCTCGGTGGCCATGATCACGAGACCGGTCGGCACGTGAGTGAGACGCACACCACTCATTGTGGTATTGCGGTGCTGACCGCCCGGCCCACTGGCGCGGACGAACTCCTCCGCAAGATCGCTCTCGCGGAAGAGCTCGGTTTCGACGAACATTTTTTTCTCCTCATCGGGTAATGTTTGCGACATGCAAACATTATACCCTTTTCAAACGAGTCGGAGGTGCGCCGCCTCGTTTGAAAAGGGTGGCGAGTGTCGTACGCCATGCGTGCTTTTTGTTTGGCCGGAAGCACAACCGGTGAGAGGGGGTTACGGAAGCGCGAACGCCCGGCAGCCAATGATGCGATTCTCCCCGTCTCGCACGGCGTCGTCAACTAGCAGAACATCAGTCCTGCCAGCCACCTTAGCCGCGAGACCGGCGAGAGCCGAGACAATGTACCTCGTATCGGGCTCCGGGTCCGGCAAGCCCTCAATCGCACCGAGCGTCACTCGGGCGAGAGGAATCTTCATGTCACCATGCTCCATCTCGTCGATCACCTCCCGCCTGCTTGCGGCTCGAGCAATTGTTCCAGATGGCGGGATGCCGAGGTTCACCGAGCCGTCGGCACTAAGGATATTGATGACGTGCGGCGTGCAGTTGATGAGTTTCATTTCCTTCTCCTTGTGTAAAGACCACGGGTTGTCTCGCACAAAATATGCAGACGGACCCTTTTTCAAAAATCACAGTTTTGCTATTCTAGTATTCTATAGAATTCTAGAATAGGTAATTTCTGGAAAAGGGTGGCATGTAACGTATGCCAAGCGATGCTTTGACCTCCAAGCATAGGAGCATTCTCACGTAAATGCACAAACCGAAAGGAGTTACTCTTCGGGTATTGGCCGTGTCCACCAAGTGTTGCCGAGCTTTCTCGCTCGCGTGAGGCGCTCGCTTGCGAACACGACATGCCGGGGGAGGCCACTCACGAACGCGTCGCCGATCTCATCGAGCGTCTTGATGCAAAGAGCGGTCCCCTCGTCAAGACGTCCCTCACCCTGATGGAGGATGGCAATCGCGCACTGGACATTGTCCCTCCGAACCAGCGCCTCTTCCAGTCGTGCGAGCCAGCCTTCGTTTGAGTACTCGAGACCAATTCCGAGATCCACGAGATGGCAGTGGATGGCATCGGTCTCAACGGAAACGAAACTGTTGAGTGTCTCGACTTGAAGCTCCGAGAGCTCAACTGCCCACTTGGCCGGCTCCATCACCGGGTGAAGCTTCCCGGAGAGCGCATCACGCACGGCTCCCCACGCGGGAATCTGCGGAATGTTCCGCAGGCGAAGCACGAGCCCGGCGGCCACGGCGTCATGCCACTGGTCTTTGAGTGACCACTGGACGAGCACCTGCTCGCGAAGCCACGTGTCTCCCACGGCTTCGGCCCACTTGTTTGCGGGCGAAGGGAAGTTTGCCACGGGCGGAAGGTGAACGAACTTCTGGCCACATTCACCCGTGCACCCACGGGAGCAAACGAAAAAACCACCGGCGTTCGTCATGAGATTTTCCTTTTAAAGATCTCGGGTTATCTTTTGCAAATTGCGCAGACGGACCCTTTTTCAAAAATCACAGTTTTGCTATTCTAGTATTCTATAGAATTCTAGAATAGGTAATTTCTGAAAAAGGGTGGCGATTTATCGTAATCGCCGAACGCCTGATATTCAGGTGATTTCCATTTTGATGACCATTACGCGGATGCCATCGTCGACCTTGGTGGTCGAGTCTCCTGGCACGAGTCCGAGTCCGCGCATCCAAGCTTCACACTCCTCCGCTGACTTGAGTTCGTCGAGGTACTTGCCCAAGAGCCAGTACCTGCCGCACTCGAAGCAGACGTGAAGGAAGTTTGCGCCATGGAGGTGATCGTGCGCCGGGTTGCAGGTCTTGCAAGAGCGCGGAATCGGCTCCATGATCCTCGGGTTGTCATCGCGATCGAAGAGATCGCCACCAAGCCACTTCATGCGAACTCCTGTAAAAGACCGTTCGACTTGCGCTCACGGTAAACCACTTCTCTTGAGACACCAGCGGAATTGCTGATGCCCCCAGAAAGTGGGAGCTCAATCGTGGTTGTGAATCACGAGAGCCCCGCAAGCGTTGACCTCCACGCATAGGAACATTCTTTGATTATCCAGAATGTAGAAACTGGGAGAGCTGCACACTGGCCTTTTGGCTCTGCATTTGTCGGTCGCGGTTCCAGTAATGTGAGCAGGTCGCTTCTCGGATTGCCTTACTGTTGGCAGCTTGTTCGACTCGACCATAGTGAGTCAAACCCCTTATCCGCAAGGGTGCCCACTCGGCAAGCGAGAACAGCTAGGCTGCTCGGTCGAGCGTGCCGGTCGCCATGAAGTTCTCATAGAGAACCCTCATGGTGCGATGACCGCCGCACTCACAGAGCACTCGCCCCGCCAGAGCCAAGCCCGACGCCTGGATCATGAGCTCCTTTTGGAAGAGTCCACAATCACAGCCGACGAACGTGACCTTGGACGCAGGCAATTGCGCCGCAAGTTCGACAGCTCGCTCCGACCCGTTCGCACCGACGTACACGACCACGTGGTCGAGACCATCCAGTTCCTCTTGGACTTTGAATTACGAAACTCCCTAAATTTGATATTATATGCAAAGAGCCCGCCTAGGGCGGACTCTTGCTAAGATGAAAACCTTCATCAAAATATATGATGATATTG
>Ga0209541_10003177_pt1 | contig 30511 bp, 28 predicted proteins | sample RifCSPlowO2_01_FD_184027 | JGI IMG/M metagenome (GOLD analysis project Ga0209541, IMG submission 184027) | Groundwater microbial communities from Rifle, Colorado - Rifle CSP2_plank lowO2_0.1 (SPAdes) (version 2) | ecosystem: Environmental > Aquatic > Deep subsurface > Groundwater | place... | reverse complement strand
GTTCGCTTCATAGCTGACGACGCTCACTGTGTGGCGGGTTTTCTGAATAGGTATTAACAACAAAACAGTTTCTATCGGCGCGCTTGGCACGATCTCTCACATAGATAAAAATGGGCGCATTTACGCTTTCGGCCATCCTTTTTTCGGATCGGGCAAAGTCAAATATATTTTTCGAACTTGTGAAATTCTCGGGACGGTCATCAGTGATTACGACTCGTTCAAAATAGGCGGAAGGGATTCAGATATTCTTGGCTTGATTGACCTTGATTCCCGCTATGGAATTTATGGACAGATTAGTTCCTCCGGCGTATTGGAAGAATTACCCATGGTTTCAGTTGAATTCCGCAAGGAGGGAATTAGTGCGGGGGCGTATAAGATATGGGTTGCGGAGACTTCGTATGGGGTTTTATTCCTTGAGTACGCTCTTTCTGTGGTCGGTTCTTTAAGCGGAGCTCCGCTTGGGCAAGCCGTTGTTATGACCGATCTCGGTGGAACCGTTGCTTTGTCCGGTTTTGATTCCATAAATTTTCAGGAGCTGTATTCGCCGGTTACTTTTTCTTTTGGCGGCGAAATAGTCAGTGTTTCCTCATATTCTGTCGCTCTGCGGGATTTTCTGTACGGGGTCTACGGATTTATTATCGCCAGTAATTATAAATTCAAGATCCTTGGCGTTAATCTTGTCGCCGATTTTATTCCCGGCAAAAAACAAAATATGAAACTTGCCGCTTATAAATTTCCGGCCAAAGTAATTTATGGCCAGAATCCGGTGCTTGAGATACGTTTTGTCAGCGAGGATAATTCTCTGGCGATAGAAAAGCGGCTTACCGTAAAAATCGACTGGGATCAGGTGGAAAAGCCGGTTTATTCAAGGTCAACCAAGGATACGGAAAAAGAAGGGGAGAAAAGGGTTGGCGGTTCGTTAAGCCTTTTCAGCGCAAGCGGATATTACGGTTCTCTTTCCGGCAACGAAGCGCAGGTTGAAAACCCAAGCTATTTCCTTAACTCCAAAGAATATCTCGCCCTTTTTTCCAAAAAACTTCAGTTTAAAGACAATAGGGTTTTTCTGAAAGTTTCCCTTGACGCAAAAAGCGGGCTTTACGACCGGCGGATAAATTCCTCGGATTCGGTGGTATCGGACAAAGTTGATGACGAAACAAACGGTTGGCATCTGATGAAAGGAGGCGTAAAAGAGCGGAATATAACTATCAAAAACGAAGGAAATGTGTCTTTCCGCTTTGAACTTCCTGTTATACCAACCGGTTATGTCGTTGAACTTGGCGGAGAATATTTCGGTTTTGAAGTAGTTAATGAAGATACGACTATGTCAAAATAGCAAGCCGAATCCGAATATTAGTTGCCAGTTTTTTAAAGAGCGCTTCGCGCTCTTTTTTAATTCTTACAAATGAATTACAATTTTTTCTATGGCTGAATATAACCGTACAGAAGGGTTGCGCAAGATCAAAGAGGGGGTGATTAGGGGCGTAGGATTGTCTCTGCGCCAAGAGCGTCTCAAAAATAAGGTATTTCCGGTGATCGGCGAGGGTAGTCACTATGCCAAGATAATGTTCGTGGGCGAGGCGCCCGGACGCACCGAAGCGGCCACCGGACGGCCGTTTTGCGGAGCGTCAGGCAAGGTGTTGGATGAGCTTTTGGCATCAATTAATGTGCTGCGGCAGGATGTTTATGTTACCAATATTGTCAAAGACCGGCCACCGTTCAACCGCGACCCCTATCCTGAAGAAATCAATGCCTATGCGCCTTTTTTAGACCGTCAGATTGAGATTATCCAGCCGCAGGTTATAGCAACTTTGGGCCGGTTTTCAATGGCGTATATAATGCAAAAATTCGGATTGGGCCATGAACTTAAATCCATAAGCCAAATCCACGGCAAAATCTTTGAAGCGGAAACTTCGTATGGGAAAATAAAAATAGCACCGCTTTATCATCCGGCGGTGGCAGTTTATAATTCTAATATGAAAACTGCTTTAAAAGACGATTTTAAAGCATTAAGCCAATTTAAATAAGCATGGAATCCGTTCTGGCATTTCTACAATCTAGTTTTCCGTTCATTATCGATCATAGATATCTTTTTCTTTTTTTGGGAGCAACTATTGAAGGGATGAACACTATGGTGCTTGGAGGATTTTTAATATCGGCCGGAACAGTGCGCTTTCTGCCCGTTTTTTCCCTCTTTCTTCTGGGTTATGTCATCAACGGTTATGTTTGGTATCTGGTGGGCTATATCGGGGGCTCCAAGCCGATTGACAAATGGGGACGGAAAGACGAGAAGGGGCGGCGTGTCATTGAGCGGGTGGAACGGTATTTTGAGAAATACAGCGGCCGCGCTATCGTGCTTACCAAATTCACCTTTTCGTTGACGATAGCAACGTTGATAATGGCTGGCTCGCTAAAATACAACCTGAAAAAATTTACTTGGTATAATTTTTGGGGATCGCTCGGGTGGGTGGCGGCGACCTTGTTTTTAGGATTTTTCTTTGGCGAAAGCTTCAAGATATTTTTTGTTAATTTTTTAAGAAGCGTGACTTATTTCATCGTTTTTCTGGGTAGTGCCATTGCCTTGCTCTATATTTTAAAATGGTTGTTCAAGTCGGCATTCGTTAAATCTTTATTCTTGGCTGATCGGATAAAGTACTTCAGTGAGAAAATTAAAGACGGCTTGGACCGGTTTGTTTCCGATAAGAATTCAAGGAATCGCCAGAATCATTAAAAAAGTAATCCACAGGTGACTTGGCTTGAACCCTTTTTTGTGATAGTATAAAAGAATAAAGAATGAATACTAAAAAAACCTTATTTCTAGCGGTTTTTGTGGGCTTGGTAATTATTCTAGCCCCTATTGCCAAAGCCGAAGACGGAGGAAACCCCCGTTATTTTGTCCATACAACCAAAAGTTTTTGGAAGAATACGCTTGGCGTCCGCAATATATTTTCCGACGGTTTTACCTCTGACCTGTCTGGTTTTCAGCTCAAATTAGCCAAAATTGCCGGTCTGGAGCTTTCTCCCGTTAAGCAATTAAATATTTTACCGGAGGAAGTTCAGACCGATTCAATAATTTCTGGAAAGAGCCGCCCCAATCCCGGTCCACGGCCAACACCATCCGAAGCAGTTCCTTGGGGAATAAAGATGGTTTATAACGACTATACTCTTACCAATACTTCCGGAGGGTTGGGGATAACTGTTGCAGTGCTGGATACCGGTATCGCTAATCACCCCGACTTATCGAACAGGGTTGCCGGTTGCAAAGATTTTACCAATGCCAGACAGCCGGTAATAGACGGCAAATGTGACGATAAGAACGGCCATGGCACTCATGTGGCCGGCATAATTTTGGCTGATGGGGGCAGCGACAATCTTGGCATTTATGGAGTTGCGCCCGAAGCGTACCTCTTTGCTTACAAAGTTTGTTCGGCTAACGGTTCATGCTGGTCGGACGATATTGCCGCGGCTATTTATGCGGCTACCGATAATGGCGCCAATATAATTAACCTTAGTTTGGGTTCCGACTCTCTTAGTTCGTTGATTGGCGATGCAATTTCATATGCTGTCCAGAATGGCGTATTGGTGGTTGCGGCCGCCGGAAATGACGGTCCCTACATAGAAAGCATTGATTACCCGGGAGCTTTGGTTGATGTTGTTGCTGTCGGCGCTCTTAATAGCAGTGAAAATATCCCCGATTGGAGTTCCCGCGGCGGCAATACGCTGACCACTCCTTATGAGGTTGAAGAGAAAGATATTGAACTCGCGGCTCCGGGAGTTGGAATATTGTCAACTTGGAAAGATGGCGGATATGCGACTCTGTCAGGGACATCTATGGCCTCTCCTCATGTTGCCGGTTTAACCGCAAAGTTTTGGTCAGATCATCCTGCGAGTTCGTCGTTTGACATACGCAGTCTTTTGCATCAGGCGGCGCACGATCTTTCGCCGGTTGGCGACGATAATGCATCAGGATTCGGATTGCCTACACTGTAACAGAAACCACTGGTTGTGGACTCACAAGAACCCTTGCCCCGCACTTATGAGGCATAACATGCCGACTATTTCGGGTGCTAACATGTTGTTTAGTAAGATTCCTAGTTGAAGAATATCTCTTCAAATTCGTCACTACCTGCATCTTTGAGAAATAGATGCTTCGTAAGTGATGGGGCTTGAAGGGCTTTTTGGTTTAGTGATAAAATTAAGGGATGAGAATTAATAATGTTATCCGAATTATGGTCATCGGCGATTTCCTGACTAATGCGGGCTTTAGCGTCTTTGCGCCGATATTCGCCATTTTTTTTACCGGACAGATTGAGGGCGGCACTTTGGCTCATGTCGGTTTCGCGGCGGCTATCGTGCAAATTTTTAAATCCGTACTGCAGATTCCGATTGCCAGATATTTAGACAAAAACCATGGCGAATATGACGACTTTTATTCATTGATATCAGGAAGCATTGTTGTGGCCAGCGTGCCGTTCTTGTATATTTTTGCTACTAATGTTTCCCATATTTACATTATTCAGGCTGTTTATGGCATAGGTTTGTCCTTTGTTATTCCTCCGTGGTATGCAATATTTTCAAGACACCTTGATAAACACCACGAGAGTATTGAGTGGTCTTTGGACTCTGTCGCCATCGGTATTGCCGCATCAAGCGCCGCGGCGCTTGGCGGAATTTTGGCTTCTAAATTTGGTTTTCACCGCGTTTTTCTGTTTGGCGGCATTCTTGCGATTTGCGGCACTTTATTGCAAATTAAAATTTTCAAAGATCTTAAGGGTAAAGTGGCTCAAGGCGCAGTGAAACCACTGCCGGACAGAAATCCATAATAACCAACAGCAACCCTCGCTGAGGCGGACTTCTAACGGGATGAATTCAGAACTGTCAAAAATCTTTTTTGAGATGTCGGTTTTAATGAACATGAAGGGTGTCCAGTTCAAGCCGCGCGCGTTTGAAAAAGCGGCTCATTCTCTGGGGGTATTGGAGGAAGATGTCCGTGAGATCTATAGTCGTGGCGGCATCAAGGCGCTGGAAGATATACCGGGAGTCGGCGCCGGCATCGCCGAAAGGATAGAGGAATACATTAAAACACGTCATATCAAGGACTATTCCGGTTTAAAAAAACAAATTCCGGTTGATGTTGAGGGTCTGAAGGCGATTGAGGGTGTTGGTCCCAAAACGATTCTGCTTTTATATGAAAAACTGGGCATCAAAAACCGCGAACAGCTAGAAAGGGCCGCCCGAGCCGGCAAATTGCGGGATATTGAAGGGTTGGGAGAAAAAACCGAGCAGAAAGTTTTAAAAGGCATTGAATTTTTAAAGCAGACACACGGGCGGTTTATTCTCGGTTTTACTATGCCAACGGTGCGAGATATTGTTGAGAGACTTATAAAGGTTGAAGAGGTAGAGAGGGTGGAATTTGCCGGTTCAATCCGTCGGATGCAGGAGACCGTCGGCGATCTGGACATACTTGCAATCTCAAGGCATCCGGAGAAAGTCATGGATTTTTTTGTCTCAATGCCGGAGGTGGCCCATGTTTATGGCAAAGGCGAAGTAAAAACATTCGTGCGGTTAAAGAACGGCATGGATGCCGACTTACAAGTTGTGCCGCCTAGGTCTTTTGGCGCGGCTTTGCAGTACTTTACCGGCGATAAATACCATAATATCCAACTGCGCGAAGCGGCGATTAGGCAAGGTTATAAATTGAATGAATACGGACTTTATGAAGGTGAGAAATTTGTTGCCGGAAAAACCGAAGAAGAAGTATATAAAAAACTTGGATTTGAGTGGATGCCGCCGGAGTTGAGAACTAATTATGGTGAGCTTGAAGCATCTGCTTCCGGAAAACTGCCGCACCTTGTCGGCTACGGTGATTTAAAAGGTGACTTGCAAGTGCAGACCGACTGGACGGACGGGGAAAATTCTATTGAAGAGATGGCTAAAGCGGCCCGGAAGCAAGGCCTTGAATATATTTGCATTACCGACCACACCAAGCGTCTGGCAATGACCGGCGGTTTGGATGACGAGAAGGTTTTAAGACAGGCGGAGGAGATAGACAGAATTAATGCAAAACTCAAAGCGCAAAATGAAAAATTTAGGATTTTGAAAGGGACAGAGGTGGATATTCTCAAAGACGGATCGCTTGATTTGAAAGACGAAACGCTGGCCAAATTGGATGTAGTGGGCGCTTCGGTCCATTCTCATTTTAATCTTCCGGAAGAAGAACAGACCGAACGCATCGCCCGCGCGATGGAAAATCCCAATGTGGATATTATTTTTCATCCCACCGGCCGGATTATCCAAAAACGCGAGGCCTACAAAGTAAATGTGGAAGCATTGATTGCGGTGGCCAAGCGGACCGGAACTGTGCTTGAAATTAACGCTTATCCCGACCGATTAGATTTGAAGGACGAATATATCCGTAAGGCAATTGATGCGGGGGTTAAAATGTCGGTTGACTCCGATGCCCATTCAACTGCCCATTTCCAGTTTTTGGAATATGGCATTGCCCAGGCCCGCAGAGGTTGGGCGGAGAAGAAGGATATTATCAACGCCCACAGCTGGCAGGAGATGCTGAAAATGCTCAAATAAGCACACAATAAAACCCGTCAGAAGACGGGTTCAAAGATAACAACGCGGGTAGGCGTGATATCATTTTTTGCTTGACATATGTTGGCGTAACCTTCGGTGATACAGACCAAAAGCGCGCCATCAGGACTTTTGCGCAGATAGAGGGAGATATATTCCAAAAAGGTAAATAGGTTTCCCTCGATAACGGCATCGCAAGACCCGGGGTCAATATTTGGAATGCTCACTCTCGGATACTCAAAGGATTTCTTGCTGATTTCCGCCGTAAGAATTTTGCTTAAAGTTATGTTAATGCAAAGCGCCAGCGCATTTTCGCGGCCTAAATTCATGTGTTCCGCAATTTCTTCAAGACAGTAGAGGAGCTGGCCGCTTATACTGAAATTCGTTTTGCGCATTTTTACCTCCAAATTCATTGTCAAAATAACACTTCGCATATGGTAGCATTGAAATAATAATATGTCAATGTTGTACGCCGGTCTATCTGACCGTGTGTGGATTTGCGTTGGCCACCAATAAAAAGGTAAAATTACTAAGAAGCGAGGGGGTTTTAATTGAAGCATGAAGCATGAAGCAAGAAGCAAGGACTTTTCCTTGATTCCTGATTCTTAATTCTTGATTCTGTAAAATTCGTGAAACGAATTTTACTTGTGGGTGGCGGTTCGGGCGGGCATGTCTATCCGTTGGTTGCGGTTGCTAACGCTTTGCAAAAAAAAGCCCAACAAGCGGGAGTGTCTATTGAGCTGATGGCTTTGGGTGAAGGAAAATTTTTAAAAAGAGCCGCCACCGAAGCTGGCCTAAAATTTAAGCTGGTTGTTTCGGGCAAAATGAGACGCTATGCCAGCGCTTTTAACCTGCTGGATATTTTTAAATTGCCGGTCAGCTTCGTCCAATCGCTTTGGCATCTGTATTGGTTTATGCCGGATGCCGTTTTTGCCAAAGGCGGCCACGCTTCGCTGATGCCGGCTGTCGCGGCCAAGATATTCGCAATTCCTCTCTATATCCACGAGACCGATTCTATTCCGGGACAGGTAAATAAATTTTTGGGCGGTTTAGCCGATAAAATTTTTGTTTCTTTTCCAAGTTCGGCCAAATATTTCAATGCCGTTAAAACCGTCGTAACCGGAAATCCGGTCCGTTCTGAAATTGCTTCGGGAAACCGCAATGCCGCTTTAGAGTTTTTTAAACTTGATTCAAGCAAGAAAACAATTTTTGTGTTTGGGGGCAGTCAGGGAGCTAAAGTTTTAAATGGCCTGATTATGAGTTCTCTGCTTGCTTTGACTGCTGATTACCAAATCATTCACCAATGCGGCGAGGGCAATTACAGCGACATGGACGTTGAGATAAAACGGCTTACCGAAGAAAAGGCCAATACTTTAGGGGAAGCCATTCGGAAAAACTACCGGCTATTCGCCTTCTTAAATGCAAACGAAATGGCCTTTGCTTATGCCGCCGCCGACATAATCATATCTCGCGCGGGCGGTTCTATTTTTGAAATGGCCATGACAGGCAAACCGAGTATAATAACACCTCTTGAGGATTCCGCTTCCGACCATCAGCGCCAAAATGCCGTTGAGTTTTCCAACTATGGAGCGGTAATAATAGAAGAGCAGAACTTAACGACTCACATTCTGCTCAATGAGCTTCAGAATATTTTAAAGCTCGATAATTACGCCGCCCTGTCGCAGAAGATAAAACAGTTTGCAGTTCCTGATGCAGCTGATAGAATAGCAATAGAGTTATTAAAATTCTAAATCCTAATTTCTGATTGCTAATAAAAAATTAGAAATTAGAAATTGGTAATTGGAAATTTGTTAAATGTATTATTTAATAGCCGGTGTGGTTTTGGTAGTAATAGTTATGTTGCTCACGCGCCGTGGCAGAAAACAGCCGGAAGAAATGGCGGCGATGCCGCATATGGAACAGAATATGCCCGCCTCTTCGGAAGATGTTAATTTGCCAGTACAGGCAAATTTACCGCCATGGTCACAAAAAACAGGATCAATAGTTTCGGGCACACAATTAAACAATAAAGAAATTCCGACAGAACCAGATCGGGACTCTTCCCAAATGCCGCAACAATAATGCGTCAATGGTCAGATGTCTAATATCGTTGGTTTTGATAAGCAAAAGAAATACTTCAAAGCCCTCCTTGACGGAGGCGCTTTGTCGCATGCCTATCTTTTTCACGGTCCGGAGATGGCTGGCAAGAGAAGTTTTGTTTTGGAACTTTGCGGCAAGGTCAACGGGCGCTGTTTTTCAGCCAACGACCCTGATATAAAATTTATCTCTGCGCCGGATGCGGAAATTCCCATTTCCGCGATTCGCGAACTTAAATCTTTCTTTTCATTGAGACCATATTATGGGCCCTATAAGTTCGCGGTTATTGATGATGCCGAAAAACTTAATACAGAATCTTCTAACGCTCTTTTGAAGGTACTGGAAGAACCGCCCAAGTTCGGAATAATCTTTCTGATAACCTCAAAACCGCAGATGCTTTTGCCCACCATCTTGTCGCGCTGTGAAGCGGTGCGGTGTCTGCCCCAAGGTGATACGGAAATTTTAGAATACTTGGGCGACCGAAGAATAAACGGCGAGGACAGGGCATTACTAGTGGAACTGGCAGGCGGACGATTGGGCTGGGTGGTTAGAACTTTGGAAAACGGTAATTTGCCGGAGATAAAAAAAACGATTGAGGAGTTTAGAAAAGTGGCGCGGCAGGGGATTCCCGAAAAAATGGAATACGCCAAAAAATTAAGCGAAAATGAAAATCGTCAGGAAATTTTTATTGATTTGTTGAACTGGCTCTATGCCCAGCACAAAAAAGGCAAAAGTGCTCCGCATGCTTTGCGCGGACTGCTCAAACTTCAAAACATTCTCTCCAAATCTGAATTCAACCCCCGCCTCGCGATAGAGAACTTTTTACTGCACATTTGACAAAGAGCCACTTTTTGTTATGGTGTGAAGATTGTTTTTTAAAAAGCGAGGTGAGATGTGGACTACTGGATATTTTTTACTCTCAACACTTTTAAGGCAGTTGGGATTATTTTGGTTAGCTTATATTCTCCACCTGATTTTTTAGTTGGCGTTTTAAAGAAAACATACAGATATCTCATCGCCTTATTCTTGATTACTCTAATCACAATTTTTTGCAGGCAGATGCATGGTTTATTGTTGCTTACTGCAATATTTACGGGTTTGTCCTTGAGCATGATGGGCCTAATTTACTGGCAAAACAAGGTATCGTTTAGTTTGCTTACCCTTGGTATCGGTGGTCTTATGAATCAGGCGGCAATACTTTCAAATGGATTTAAAATGCCGGTGAAGGATTTATCGCTTGGTCTTGTTGATTTAGAGTATTGCTCCATGACCGATACAACCAGATTAAAATGGCTGTGTGATATTATTCCGGTTTGGCGCGATGGACATATTATCGCTATTATGTCAGTGGGCGATCTGTTTCTTGAGCTGGGACAGCTTTTGCTGATATTCGCTGTAACCAAAGAACTTATTACGTTTAGAAAATTAAAACAAGCCGCTAGGCAACTTTGAAAAAAGTTGCTTTTTGTTACTGTCCAAAAAACACACGCATCCGCCTACCGGCAGGTGGGTCAGCTTTTGAAGGATGCGCACGAAGTGTGTGAAGCTGAAGTTGTTATTTTGGTTGCGTACGCAACCAAAATAACAAATACAGAATATTGATTTTTCCGTCCTATTTGTTATTCTTTAAATATGTATAAGGACCTAATCCAACAACGCAGGAAGGACTTTGAGGCGTCTTTTGAGCGTGCCAAGGTTGAAGCGGCGGCGATTCGGACGGGGCGGGCGAATTCCTCCATGGTTGAAGATTTGGTCGTAGATTATTTAGGTTCAAAACTGCGTGTTAAGGAACTTGGCACGATTTCCGTGCCTGAACCGCGGCAGATATTAATCCAGCCGTGGGACAAAGGCGCGCTACAACCGATTGAAAAAGCCATCAAGGGAAGTTCACTGGGTTTAAATCCGGCCGTTGACAGCCAAGCGGTGCGCCTGACGATACCGCAGCTAACCGAGGAACGGCGCCGGGAGTTTATAAAACTTCTTCACCAAAAAATGGAGGAAGCCCGCATCCGCATCCGCCAAATCCGCGAAGAAATTCTAAAAAAAGTCCAGCAGGAGGTGCACGCCAAAACCGCCCGCGAGGACGATCTCCGCCATGCTAAAGAAGACCTCCAAAAAATCATGGACGATCTTCACAAACGTTTAGATGAGTTGACAAAGAAAAAAGAGCAGGAACTTATGAATTAATGATTACATTTATTATCTTTATTGCGGTCATTGGCGTTTTGGTCCTTGTCCACGAGTTTGGGCATTTTATTACAGCCAAAAAAGCGGGAATGAGAGTGGAAGAGTTCGGTTTCGGCTTTCCGCCGCGAATTTTCGGCTTCAAGCATGGAGAGACAACTTATTCCATTAACCTCATCCCCTTTGGCGGATTCGTAAAAATTTTCGGCGAAGAGGGGGAGCATCGCAACGAGCTCCGAAGTTTTTCTGCCAAACCGATTTCTAAGCGCCTGAAAGTGGTGGTAGCCGGCGTAGTGATGAATTTTTTGCTGGCGACGATACTGCTTGTTGCTGGTAATTTTAGCGGTTTGAGGGTGGCTATTGCTGATGAAGAAATTGCAACCAGCGCTCGCAATCAGAAAATCCAGATCATACAAGTCACTTCCGGCAGTCCCGCCCAACTGGCCGGCATCCGTTCGCTGGATGAAATTATCGGCTTTAAAATGGCTGATGGTTCCAGTAAAACCGTGACTCGTCTCAAAGAAGTGCAGGATTATATTGCCCAAAATGCCGGCCGCGAAGTTGTTATGGTTATCGCGCGGGGCAGTGAAAAGCTGGAAAAAAAATTATTGTCGCGCGCCAATCCGCCTGCCGGGGAAGGTCCTACTGGCATATCATTAGCGCTGACAGGCGAGGTATCTTATCCATGGTATGAAGCGATATGGCGGGGCGGTTATGATGCCGTGATTTTGTTTGTTAATACCGTAATCGGCTACTGGAAGCTGTTTGAATCTTTATTATTGCGCGGTCGTTTGCTCTCGGATATTTCCGGCCCCATCGGCATTGCCACCATGACCGGCCAAGCGGCGCGGATTGGCCTTAATTATCTGATGCAATTTGTAGCCATGATCTCCATGAATCTGGCCGTGCTTAATATTATTCCGTTTCCGGCGCTGGACGGCGGGCGGGCGCTGATGCTGATAATTGAAAAACTGCGGGGCAAGCCATTGGCTCGGAAAGCTGAAATTTTAATCAATACTTTCGGGTTCGCCCTCTTAATAATTCTGATGATTTTTGTTACAGTTAAGGATGTGGCTCATTTTCTATGAAGTTTTCCAAACTTTTTACTAAAACAATCAAAGAGGTTCCGGCCGACGAATCATCCGTTAACGCCCAACTTCTGATAAAAGGCGGATTTATCTCCAAAGTAATGGCGGGGGTCTATAACTATTTGCCGTTGGGATTGCGGGTTTTGAATAAAATAAACAATATCATCAGGGACGAGATGAACGCCACCGGCGCGGAAGAATTATTCATGTCCGTTCTGCAATCCAAAGAGACATGGACGACGAGCGGCAGATGGGATACGGCCAAAGAAGTAATGTATCAGTTCAAAGACGGCTCCGGCAAGGAGATAGGCCTTGGTTGGACTCACGAAGAACCCCTGACCGAAGTTGCCAAACACTTCATTAGTTCTTATAAGGACTTGCCCAAAGCGGTTTATCAGATCCAGACCAAATTCAGGAACGAGCCGCGGGCGCGCTCGGGTCTTTTGCGCGGCCGCGAATTTTATATGAAGGATTTGTATAGTTTTCACGCCGATGACAATGACCTTAATCGCTACTATGAGACCGTAGCGGGGGCGTATGCCAAGGCATTCTCCCGCATAGGTCTTGATGCCAAAAGAACGGTTGCCTCGGGCGGGCTGTTCTCAAAATATTCCGACGAATTTCAGGTTTTGTGTGATGCCGGAGAGGATACGATTTATTACTGTTCGGAATGCGGATACGCGGCCAACAAAGAAGTCGCCGCCGAACTTGAAATCAAAGACAAATGTCCCAAATGCGGCAAAGGCATCGGGGAGAAAAAAGGCATAGAGGTCGGCAACATATTCAAGCTGGGGACAAGATATTCGGAACCGTTCGGGCTTTATTATACCGACAAAGACGGCGCCAAAAAGCCGGTTATCATGGCCTCTTACGGCATAGGGCCGGGCAGGGTCATGGCGACGGTAGTGGAAGTGTCGCATGACGGAAAAGGTATCATCTGGCCGGAAACAATAGCGCCTTTCAAAGTCCACCTGATTGCTTTTGACGGTAAAACCGAAGAAGCCGGAGAAATATACGTGGAGCTGGGCGAAAGGGGAATCGAAACTCTTTACGATGACCGAGAAGATAAAACCGCCGGAGAAAAGTTCGCCGATGCCGACCTTATCGGCTGTCCCATCCGGCTGGTTGTCAGCACCCGAACTCTCCAAAATGGCTCCGTAGAAATAAAGCGCCGCGCAAGCGACAAGGCCGAGCTGGTTAAGATTGAGGAGATTGGATCTCTAGCAAGATAGATTATAGTTCAAGAATAACTGTAAAATTAACTTCAAAGCCCCATCGTGGGGATTTTTGACTCTTTGACTAATTCATGGTATCATATAAGATACGGGGCTAATAATAATTCTGAACAAGTTAAATCGCTTCAGCTTTTTCTTAACGAGAATCTTGACATTAAGCTTTCGGCCAACGGCATATATGATAAGCCGACATTTGATGCGGTAAAAACATTTCAGATGAAGTATCGCGACGATATCTTGAAACCTTGGGGTATCAGCGAATCAACCGGTTATGTCTACAAGACAACGCGAAGAATGATAAACAATTTGAAATGTTTTGACCTCAATCTGCCGATGCCGATATTGCCGTAATCTCAAGAGATTCAATCAAAAAACGATGTCATATGGCATCGTTTTTTGATTGACAAATTATAGTGTTTTAGTAATATTCTTGTATGTATAGGCCGAAGAAAAATTTTGTTGTTTTCTTGCTTTTGGTTATCGCAGTAATCGGCGGAGGATTTTTTATTTTTCCCCGAAGCGCTCAAGCGATAAATTCAGATTTTTATGTTACTGGCGGATCGGATGTCAGCGATGGAACGGCTCGCGCCTTTATCGCCAGCGACTTGGATAAGATCAGTTCCAGCGATGACAGTCGGATGCAAAGCGACGGCAAATGGCCGGAAGCGGGAATCTATGATGAAGGCAGATACATTGAATTTCTATTCAGTCCTTCTGTGCCGACTGATGCGACAATAAATAGCGTCACCATTACGCACGAATATAGACGTAATGGCTCTTTGGAAGCGGCAAAGCTTGAAGTATGGAACGGGAGTGATTTTTCGGACTTTCCGTTACTATTGCCCTCAACTACAAACTCTGACCTTGTAGAGTCGGTGGATATCTCTTCCGTTCTTGATACTTCGGTAAAAGTCAACTCGGCTACTGTCCGCTTTTTAGCGTACCGCAATGATTCAGGCAATACTAAAACGAGCCATGATCTTATAAAAATTTCAGTTGCGTATAATCGCGCTCCCGTTGCCGTCGATGACGAGTACATAACAGACGAAGACACCAAACTCGTAATTGATGCTCCGGGCGTGCTTGAAAACGACACCGACGCCGACGGGGATGCTCTTTACGCGTTCGTTGTTGAAGAACCGGCTCATGGCACGCTTGATTTTTTTGGTGACGGCAGTTTTACTTATATGCCGGAGGCCGATTACAACGGTTCTGACTCGTTCACCTATAAGGCCCATGATGATTCTGACGACAATAGCGATGAAGCAGTCGTTACTCTTACCGTCAATCCGGTCAATGATGCTCCCGCGGCGCAGGATGATGCCGCGACCGCGGATGAGGACTCGTCAAATAATGCCATAGATGTTTTAAATAATGACTCCGACATTGAACCGGATATTTTGACGGTTACCGGCGTGACGGCTCCGGTCAATGGAACTGCGGAAATAGCTGAAGAAGGAACGGGCGTCAGCTATACTCCCAATGCCGATTACAACGGGCCTGATTCTTTTGAATATACGATATCTGACGGCAACGGCGGGACAGCAACCGCAACGGTGACGATTGACGTTAACGCGGAAAGCGACGCGCCGGCGCTTGAAGCCATTGATGACCAGACCGTAAACGAACTGGACGAACTCACATTCATCGCGTCCGCGACTGATGCCGACGGAGACGCCGTGACATATTCCTTGGACGGCGCTCCTGACGGCGCCTTGATTGATTCTAATTCGGGAGAGTTTTCTTGGATTCCGACGGAGGAGCAAGGTCCGGGGGACCATGAATTTAATGTCGTAGCTACCGACGGTAGCAATCCGACTTCGCAAACGGTTAATGTGAAAGTTGAGGAAGTTAATACGGCTCCCGTCGCAAGCGATATCAGCGAAACCGCCGTTTCCGGCGTCGCAAAAACAATTATTCTCTCGGCGGCCGACTCCGATATTCCGGCTAATCTGATTTTGTTTGGGATTATCACGGGACCATCTTTCGGTTCGGTTGTGCTGACCGGCGATCAGGCGGTTTATACGGTTTCGGTGAGTTACAACGGCGCGGACTCATTTACTTATGCGGCCAACGACGGATTATCAGACAGTAATACGGCCATTGTTTCAATCACTGTATCAACACCTACGCCAACACCTACGCCAACACCAAGCGATACGCCCACACCGACTCCTTCGCCTACTCCAACGCCCACTTCTACTCCAAACAACAACGGAGGAAACGGAGGCGGAGGCATGGGAGATTTCATCAGTGGCCCGTTAGCCAATGGCGGAGGGCAGGTAGCCGGTATATCAACAACTCTCATTCCCGTTCCAACCCCAACCCCAACCCCAACCCCAACCCTATCAGCTAACATAAGCATAAGTCCAAGCGCCAGTCCGGTTTTACCAACTGCCAAACCCAGTCCCTCTGCTGTTTTGCTCAAACAAGAGAGTGTCCCCGATGTTACTCCTGCCCCATCCGATATTAGTGGCACCAATTCTCCATCACCCGCCATGTTGCCCGAAGAATTGCCGGAAAACAGCATAATGGCATGGGCATCCATATTTTCTTTTGTTTCCGATTCGTGGCAATGGTGGGCTCTGCTTTTCCTGTTCGTTATTTTCTTGTGGTGGTTGGTAAGGCAAAAATAACGGCAGTAAATAAACCAGAGTCCGTATAGAATGGTCTATCTAACTGATTCCCCATGTTTAATAAATTCTTGGGATTTTTCTCAAAAGATATCGGCATAGATTTGGGTACGGCAAATACTTTGGTTTACGTCCGTGGCAAGGGCATTGTCATCAGCGAACCATCCATCGTGGCGATAAATCAAAAAACCGGCAAAATCTTAGCTGTGGGTTCATCGGCTCGTATAATGGCAGGCCGTACGCCCGGATATATTGTTGTTACACGGCCATTGGTTTCAGGAGTAGTTTCCGATTTTGAGGTCACGGAGCAAATGCTCCGTTACTTTATTGATAAGGTCCATCAGGAAAGTTTTGCTTTGATACCAAGGCCGCGAGTAGTAATAGGCGTGCCTTCGGGCATTACAGAAGTTGGAAAACGGGCAGTTGAAGACGCTACGCTTAATGCAGGCGCTCGCGAAGTTTATCTAATTGAAGAGCCGATGGCGGCGGCCATGGGAGCGCGTCTTCCGGTTCAGGACGCCATCGCAAATGTAATAGTTGACATCGGAGGCGGAACGACTGAGGTGGCCGTTATTTCCATGGGCGGAGTTATCGCCTCACGCTCACTGCGTATTGCCGGTGATAAGCTGAATGAAGATATCGTGAGATATCTAAGAGAAGAAAAGAATCTTTTGGTCGGTGAAACTACCGCTGAAAATCTTAAAATATCACTGGGTTCTGCCTATAAGTTGGAAGAGGAATTGGAAGGACGGGTTCGGGGCAGAGACTTGGTTACCGGTCTGCCCAAGGAGATAGGCATTAACTCCGAAGAGATACGGGAAGTAACGCAAAGATCCGTTAACAGCATTGCCGCCGCTGTTAAGGATACTATTGAAGAAACTCCTCCGGAACTGACCGCCGATTTAATCAATCGCCACATATTTCTTGCCGGCGGCGGAGCGCTACTGCGCGGTTTAGATAAGTTGATCGCTCGGGAAACAAAACTTTTTGTAAAAATAGTAGATGATCCTTTTACCGCGGTGGTCCGGGGCTGCGGTTTTGCTCTGGAGAGCATCGAACAGTTACGCTCTGTTTTTGTTAATGTCAACAAGGACAGTTTTATTTAATCAGCTCTCAATGAAGCGACCTTCTTTTAAATTAATCCTCTCACTGACGCTTGTGGCTGTTTTTTTTATTCTTGTCAACCGATATTTTTTACATGATGCCGTCAATGAATTGGCCGCTTCACTGATAAAAAAACCGGCAGTCGCGCTTTTCCGGCAATTTAACAAAGCGAGGTCATTTACCGATGCTTTAAAGAACTGGAAACAGCTGGCTAAAGACAACGAACAGATTAGAAGCAAAAATGCAGACCTGACTTATGAACTGCTGAAGCTTGAAGCGATAAAAGATGAGAACCTTTTTCTGAAAAAAGCTCTCAACTTGCCGACTCCCGCCAACGCGCAGTTAATTTACGGGGGTATTTATAGTTTTAACTTTGACCCTCCCGGCTATAGTCTTTTATTAAATCTCGGCAGCGCAAGCGGGGTGAATGTCGGCGATATCGTTGTAAATGGTGAGGGTGTTTTAGTGGGACAAATTAAAGAAGTTTTCAAGAATTACAGCAGAATAAACTTTGTTACCGACCCAATGTTTAGAGTGGCGGCAAAAGCGCGGGGTTCTAAAACCCAAGGCATAGCCAATGGCGCCAGCCAAGACGGTTTATATCTAAATTTGGTTACCAATGCCGAAGAGATAAAAGAAGGCGACATCATCGTAACGAACGGCAGTGACATATTCCCGGCGGCCTTGATAATCGGTACGGTAGAGCATATAGAAATCAATGAATCCCGGATTTTTAAGAAAATAAGAGTTAAACCGGCGGCTGACGGATATTCTTTGGGTAAGGTTATCGTTATAAAAAACAATGCGCATCAATAAAACAATGGCCGTGAGCTTGTCCGCCGCATTTTTGGCGGCAGACTTTTTTTTGCCGCCGTTATTGGGTTTTAAATACAATATCTTCATCTTTTTGTTTTTGAGCGTTTTGTTGGGTTTTTATACTGCATCATTTCAGGCGGCTATCTACGGTTTCGCCTATTCCGCAACGGCTGAACTCATTTTCGGCTACAGATTTGGTAGTATTGTTATTCCGTTCCTTGCCATTTTTATTTTAATTTTTTGGTTGAATCGTTTTTTTAGCCTTGGGCAGTTCTTTTCACATTTGGGATTGTCGGGTTCGTTATTTTATAAAGTATTTTCCCTCGTCGGCCTTTTCTATGCATTGATAATGCTTATCGCGCTGGAACGAAAGTTGGCTTACTTCTCGCAACTGCCTTGGGAAAACGAATTTTTGTTTTTGTGGGACCCGGGACTGCTGGCAACAATAGTAGCAGGCGCGTTTATTGCTTCTATTTTACTGTCCGGTAAATCTTGAGGTTAAGAATAATAATGCAAAAACACAAAGAATATAGAATATCGGTGGAAAGTGAGGATTGGGTTACTCCCGAAGAAACTCTGCTTGATTCTCAAAGCAGTTATTCCGATGTGGAACAGCCCATTAGCGGCGTTGTTTTCAAGCTGGCTTTTGTAACCGTCACCGCTGTTTTTGTTGTTATTTTGGGATATGTTTTTAAAATGACGGTTATTGATTTCGGACATTTCTCCCAATTGGCTTTACGCAACAGGTCTGTCGATTTTTTTATACCTCCGCCAAGAGGTATCATTTATGACAGGAATGGGGAGCCCTTAACCAAAAATGTTCCGGTTTTCAATTTAATCGCGCTTTCCCGTGAGATTAAAAACAATCCAAATAAAGCGGAGATCAATATTAAAAAGTTGGCCGGCATTCTGGGCATTAATGAAGTTGATTTTCAAAACAATATCAACGCAAACATATCCGCCAACTCGGTATTTATCGCCGCTTCGGATATTTCAAAAGACAAGGTTTTGGCAATTGAAACATTGGACCCGGGCGGTTTTTATACCGTTGCCAACACAAAAAGATACTATCCTTGGGGAACTTATTTTTCCCATCTTATCGGATATATCGGCAAGGTTGGCAAAGACGATCTGGCTGATGATTATTACCGGCCTACGGATACGATCGGGCGCTTGGGAGCAGAGGTCTTTTATGAGAAAGTTTTGCGAGGAGAGCATGGCCATATTTTGTTTGATAACAAAAATGCAAGGAACCAACTCAACGAACTTGAAACAATGCCCGGCCGGGATTTAGTGCTTAACATAGACGGCAAATTACAACAAACGGCAGTTAGGGAAATGGATAGCGTTCTGCGGGGAGCCGGCCTTAGTCGCGGCGCGATAGTTATTCAGAATCCACGCAATGGCGAAGTTCTGGCAATGGCCAGCTTCCCGTTGTTTGACAATAACACGTTCAGTTCGCCGATATCAGACAAGGAATTCAACAGTTTGTTTTTAAACAAACGGAAACCGTTATTCAACAGAGCTATCAGCGGTCTTTATAATCCCGGTTCTACAATTAAACCGCTGATAGGGCTTATGGCTTTGGAAGAAAAAATAATAAAGCCGCAAGATACGATACAAGACTGCGTCAGCATCAGCTTTCCGAATCCAAATAATCCTGAAGACCCGTATGTGTTTAAAAATTGGCGGACGGAATACGGTTTATTCAACTTGCGGCGGGCAATCGCGAATTCCTGCAATATTTTCTTTTTCATGGCAGGCGGCGGCTGGGGAGACAAGAAAGGACTGGGGATAGAGCGCATCGCCAAATATCTGAAACTAAGTTCAGCCGATAAAAAACTGGGGGTTGATCTGTACGGAGAAGGACGGGGATTTGTGCCCGCCGCCGACTGGAAATTAAGAGAAAAAAACGAGCAATGGTATACCGGTGATACTTACAATGTTTCTATCGGCCAAGGCGACCTGCTCGTAACGCCATTGTGGTTGAGCGCCTATGTTTCAGCGATTGCAAACGGCGGTACGATATATAAACCGCGGATTGCCGGCAAAATACTGGACGACAAAAAACATCCCGTCAAGCTGTTTGAGGAAGAGGTCCTAGGAGAGTTGCCTTTCAAAAAAGAATATATTGATGAAATGAGAAGAGATATGCTGGAAACTGTAATTTCCGGCACGGCTCGATCATTGCAGGACTTACCGGTCAAAGTAGCGGCCAAAACTGGAACCGCCGAAGTGCTCAAGGGCCGTTCAGTTAACTCCTTATTCATTTCTTTTGCGCCCTATGAAAATTCGCAGATAAGCGTTACGGTACTTATCGAGGGATCGGCTTCAAACGAAGGTTTGGCCACCAAAATAACCCACAATATCTATCATTGGTATTTTAACCAAAATACCGCAATTCCGACTCCCAATCCGGCGTTATCGCCCCACACTTAAAAGCTTTTAAGTGTGGGGTTTACAATCCCCATAAAAATGCTATTATGTTTCACTACGTTTGCTGTTAAGGAATGCTTCTGTCCGGCGCCAACTCAAGATACACGGATTTAAATTAGCGCTGGATTTACAGGATATCAGCAGGTGATATAATGTAGAACATACCGGCAAACAACAACAAAATGTCTAATCAATATTTCAGTCGTGAGGGCTTAGAAAAACTTAAAATGGAACTTGAGGAGAGGACCTCAATTATCAGGCCCGAATTAGCCCGTCGGATTCAAGATGCCAAAGAACTGGGCGATCTTTCAGAAAACGCCGAGTTTGACGCGGCCAAAAAAGAACAGGAATTCAATGAAGGCCGGATTGAGGATATAAGAAATATTCTTGATTCGGCGATTGTAATTTCGGGTAACACTAAAAGCGGAATAGTCAGCGTCGGTTCGTGCATTCAAGTTGATTCAAAAAACGGAAACCAGCATTTTACGATTGTCGGCAGTTCCGAGTCAAACCCCGCAGATGGCTTTATTTCCAATGAATCGCCGCTCGGCAAATCGTTTTTGGGACACAAAAAGGGCGACTTGATTGTGGTAACCACGCCGAGAGGCGATACCGAATATAAGATAATTGAGATTACTTAATGGCACTAGAAGAACTAAGAACAATACGGCTTGAAAAAATAAAACGGCTGATAAAAATGGGTGCTAATCCGTACCCGCCTAAATCTTGGCGCACCCATAATATCGGTCAGGTTATATCTGACTTTGACGGCCTTTCGGCCGACCGAAAGACAATCGTGCTGGCCGGACGGATTTTGGCCATCCGCGAACATGGCGGCTCCACTTTCGTTGATTTGGATGACGGCAGTGGAGCAATCCAGCTTTATTTTAAGAAAGATGCTTTGGGTGAAAAAGAATATCAGGTTTTCAGCGAAACGGTGGATATCGGCGATTTTATTGAAACTTCAGGATTGCTTTTTAAAACTAAAAAGAACGAGCGGACGCTGGAGGCGGAGAGGTACCGCCTCTTGACTAAGTCGCTTCTGCCTCTGCCGGAAAAATGGCACGGACTGCAGGATGTTGAGGAACGGTTCCGCAAGCGTTATCTGGATTTGATATTTAATCCGGATGTCCGCCAACGCTTTGTTTTGCGTTCCCGCATTATCATGGAACTTCGCAGTTTTTTGAACAGCCGTGATTTTATGGAAGTTCAGACGCCGACTTTACAGTCGCTTTACGGCGGAGCGACCGCGCGGCCGTTCAAGACCCATATGCACGCCCTTGATATGGATTTGTTTTTGCGTATCGCTCCGGAGTTGTATCTAAAGCGTCTGCTTGTCGGCGGTTTTGAAAAGGTTTTTGAATTTACCACCAATTTCCGGAACGAAGGCATGGATCGCGACCATAACCCTGAATTTTCGGCGCTTGAATGGTACGCGGCCTACAAAGACCTTGAGTGGGCGATGCCGTTTACCGAGGAGATGTTCTCAACGGTAGTCAAAGCGGTCTTCGGCAAAACGGCTGTCGTTGCCGGAGACAGAGAGATTGATTTCAGGGCGCCTTACCGGCGCGCGCGGTTCCAAGACCTTCTGAAGGAACATACCGGCCTAGATTACGACTATGCCGATGAAGATACTCTCCGGGCCAAGGCCGCTGAATTGGGCATAAGGGTTGAAAAGCATACCACCAAGGGCATCCTTGGCGATGAGATATTCAAAAAAGTGATCTGCCCGCGGTTAATTGAGCCCACATTTGTTACGGCCTGGCCGGCCGAGATACTGCCGTTGACCAAACGGCTTGAGAACAGTCCCGAATATGTTGACGCGTTCCAGTTTTTTGCCGGCGGAACGGAGCTGATAAAATCCTTTACCGAATTAAACGATCCGGTTGACCAGCGCGAGCGTTTTGCGGCGCAGGAAAAGAACCGCGCTAAAGGCGATGAGGGGGCGCAAAGAATGGATGAGGATTTCGTGGAAGCGTTAGAATACGGCATGCCGCCCGCCGCCGGCTGGGGTTTGGGACTTGACCGGTTTGTGATGCTTTTAACCGGTGCGCATTCGGTCCGAGAAATTATATTGTTTCCAACGATGAAACCCGTTCGAGAAAAGTCGTCCTGAACGACTGAAGTCGTCCGCTTCGCGGAGGACGTTCTCGAACGGGTTGAAACCCAAAGAATATTATCCCGCAATGCTGGACATTAAATTTATCCGACAAAACGCAGATTTAGTTAAAAAGAATAACGCTAGCCGGCGGGTTGAGATTGATATTGACCGGCTATTATCACTGGACGATGAGCGGCGGGAGATAATGCAAAAAGCCGAAGGACTGCGGGCGTTACGTAATCAAAAATCCAAAGGAAAACCGAGCGAAGAAGAAATATTAAAAATGCGCGGAGTGGGGAATGAGATTGTCAGAACAGAAGAAGAACTTAAAAATACCGAAGCCGAATACCGCCGACTCATGCTTAAAATTCCGAATCTGACCCACCCTGACGCGCCAATAGGCGGAGGGGATGATTTTAAGATTCTTGAGACAGTCGGTGAAGTGTCAAAATTTGATTTTAAGCCGAAAGATCATGAGGAACTGGCGTTAAAATTGGATTTATTGGATTTTGAACGCGGCGCGAAAGTCGCCGGCAATAAATTTTATTTTGTAAAGAATGATCTGGTTCGGCTCAATCAGGCATTAATCAACTACGGCATTGATGTTGTCACAAAACATGGCTTTAAATTGCTGGAGACACCCGATCTGGCCAAAGACGAAATTTTAGAGGGCATCGGCTTTAATCCGCGCGGGCCGGAGTCGCAGGTTTATTCTATTGAGAATACCGACTTGAGTTTGATCGGCACTGCTGAAATCACCGTGGGCGGTTATCATGCTAATGAGATTTTAGACCTATCCGCCGGTTCCAAAAAATATATCGCCCTGTCGCATTGTTTTCGCACCGAAGCCGGCGCCTATGGCCGTGAATCCAAAGGTCTTTATCGTGTCCATCAGTTCACCAAATTGGAGATGTTTGTTTTCTGCAAGCCCGAAGAAGGCGAGAAAATACACCAAGAGATTTTAGATATTGAAAAAGAGATCATTGACGGATTAGAACTGCCGTACCGCGTGATTGATATCGCTTCCGGCGACTTGGGCGGTTCGGCCTACCGCAAGTATGACATTGAAGCGTGGATGGTTATGCGAAATGGCTATGGCGAGGTTACCAGCACCTCTAACTGTACCGACTATCAATCCCGCCGACTTAATATCCGCTACCGCAAGGGAGATAATGAAACTGCGTTTGTCCACACGCTCAATGGCACCGCTCTCACCACCAGCCGCCTCCCCATCGCCATTTTGGAAAACTACCAAACCGAAAAGGGAACTATGAAAATCCCCAAAGCCCTTCAGAAATATATAGGCGGGCAAGGGGAAATAAAATAAATGTTCCACGGCTATCACTAAAAAGACCGGAAGTGCTAACATAAATATGGAACAACCCAAAACGCCAGCCAGCGAATTCGTTAGGGAACTTCAGCTTTCGAACAAAATACCGCCCAAGTTACAAGTAACTTTTGACGATGAAGTTGAAGCGGCGTTAAAAGCTCTTGACGAATTAGAATCTAAGGAAATATTGCCGGAAAAAAACAGCGCAACTTACGTAATGGCTAAAAGGAAAAGATCTTCATTCTGGCGTGTCCTAGGCTTGCTTAAAGACCACAAAAAGACGGTGGTTGTTTTGGTTTTTTTGGCGATTATCATTGCGGCGTTGAATATGGTTGTGCCGTTTATTATAAAATATCTAGTGGATATTTTTACCGGATTTTTTATCGGCAAAAGTACGGCTACCATGTCGGTATTGATATGGGCCGCTTCCGGCATACTGATCGCAACCGTATTGGGCCAAGTCTTTGAAAGTATTTACGACTATAAGGACTATAAGCTCGCGGTGATCATCCGCAATCATATCCACAATATGGCTTTTGAAAAATACTTGCGCCTACATGCCTTGTTTCATCACGAATCAGGCAGCGGTTCAATTATCGGTAAAATTGACCGTGGTGCCTCGTCCACTTACACCATCATTGAGGATTTTATGTTTCAGACCGTTCTACCTCAATCACTGACATATATTGCCGTGGTATCGCTGTTGTTGTGGAAGAATATAACTATTGGCTTTTTGACAATGGCGCCGTTGCCGATTTATTTGCTTGTTACACAGTTTTTAGCTTCAAAAGTATACAAGATACAGCGAGAATCGAATGATATCGCCGATACCCTATCCAAAGAAGCTTATGACGTGGCGAGCAATGTTTTTACCGTCAAAAAATATGGGCAGGAAAATGAGGAGATAAAAAATCAAATTAAGTTACAGAATCGCATTTTCCAAAAAGATCTGCAGCTGGACAGATACTGGCGCTGGATGCGCAGTTCGCAGGCGGTGATCTCCATGCTAGGCCGACTAGCGGTGATTATAGGGGCTGGTCTCCTTGTTTTTTATGGTAAAAATACGGTTGGCGATTTTGTGTTGTTCGTGACCCTTTATGGTATCGCCTACGGGCCAATGAGCCAGCTGTCCCTGGTGGTTCAGAGAGTTAGAAAATTTTTGGCTAATGTGGAGAAGATGTTTGATATTCTGGACGAGCCAATAAAGATAAAGGACAAGGACGGTGCGACGGCGTTAATGCCACTTGAGAGAGAGCTTGAGTTCCGCGAGGTTTCGTTTAAATATTCCGAAGATAAAAATTGGGCGCTCAAAAATCTTTCCATCAAAATACCAGCCGGGCAAATCGTCGCTTTGGTCGGTCGCAGTGGTAGCGGCAAAACGACTTTTGTAAATTTACTTTTACGCTCGTATGACCCCCAAAAGGGCTCAATTTTAGTTGATGGTCATGATCTTAGGGATATCAAACAGGCGAGTCTGCTGGGGCAGATTGCGGTAGTGCCGCAGGAAGTAGATCTCTTTTCGCGCACAATAAAAGAGAACATTGCCTATGGGAATCCCGATGCCAGCGAAGCCGATATTGTTAAGGCGGCTAAACTGGCCCTGTGCCACGATTTTACTATTAAATTACCTGAAAAATACGATACGGTCGTTGGCGAGCGTGGCATTAAGTTATCTGGCGGTGAGCGTCAGCGTGTGGGCATTGCCCGGGCCATTTTGCGTGATCCCAAAATATTAATATTAGATGAGGCGACTAGCCATTTGGACACGGAAAGTGAAAGATTGATTCAGGAAGCTACTGATGCGGTAATCAAAAATCGGACGTCTATTATTATTGCCCATCGTTTCTCCACAATCCTAAAAGCGGATATGATATTTGTATTTAGCAAGGGGGAGCTTGAAGCTGCCGGGACACGCGACGAACTATTGCACAAGAGCCCCACATTTAAACGGCTTTACTCATTGCAATTTAGTGAATAGCTAATAGAAATATCTATGCGGGCGGTTAATGTTCAAAATTTAAATCGGCATATTTTACCTAAAAAACATTCATGGGTACGCCGACTGCGGTTAATCTGGCATTTGGCGCTGACAGCCGCAATAACCGCCGGGATATTTTATTTTTTGTTTTTTGCAGACGCGCTGGCGGTTAAAACAGTAGCAATTGACGGCGTAAGCGACGGTTTGCGGGTAGCTATTTCAAGCGTGATTCATAGTACTATTGAGAACAAGCCGTGGCATTTAGCAATCCGAAAAAACATTTTATTCTTTCCGGCTAACCGGGTGCAAACGGAGCTGATCGAACGATTCCCGCAACTCAAAACCCTATCCATAGAAAAAAAATATCCGCACGAGCTGGCAGTAAACGGGCAGGAAAGACAGCCATTGGGCATCTGGTGTTTTGCGGCTGATAATTCCTGCCGCTATTTTGACGAAGACAAAGTATTCTGGGGAGATCCGCCTAAATCTTCCGGATTTTTGCTGACAACAATAGACGACCAAAGGGCCGATATTCAGACGGAAACCGTTGAAACCGTCCTGTTCACAGCTATCAGAAAAATGCTGAAAACCATCTCTACCGCCGGCGTAGTTTCAAGGGGGATAACTATTCCGGCGGAAAGCGTCAATGAATTTTTCGTTGACACCGATAAAGATTTTTATATTGTTTTTAATCTGGACACTGATATTGCCGGACAAATAGGTGTTCTGAAAATATTTCTTGACCAGAAATTCAAAGACCCAAACTTTCACCCCTCACGGATTGACTTAAGCATTGACGGGAGAGTGTACTATAAATAATTCAAAAATCAAAATTACAACTCAAATTTTATGGCCGGAGCTCCCAGACGAATATGGAATTGCCGACCCCGTTAGAAATTACCGCTCTTTCGAGCGGATTTCTAACGGGGTGAATGACCTATGGTTCAAGATACCACACAAAAATTGAGTTTCCAATTATGGTTATCGGTTTATATGCGTCCAGCCACGCGTAACTTTTGTCGGCGTCGCCTCGCGAGTTCATATAGTAATTGGCCGATACGACAAGGTATCCTCCCTGCGGATTCTCGCGCAAAAAATCAGCCGCGCTTTTGAATCGTCCGCTGACCGTCCAAATCCAGTCGTGCTGTAAATAATACTGCTGGTCGGCCCAGCCGAAATAATCCAGATAAATTGTCTCGATATCATTTTTTTCGCGCCATTGGGCCAGACGCTTTAAGTCCTGTCCCCAGTCCAAATTGGAATCCACGACATAACGGTATCCACCTTGGGGGCCGCCGACCATCTGGTTGAAATAGGTTAAATAGTAGGGGTAGATGCTCAAACTTTCCCAAATGTACCAAGCAAGGAGAACCAAAATCACAAAACGTAAAACATAAAACTTTTGAAAGAAATTTTTAACTTTTGATTTGTAATTTTGACTTTCCCTCGACATGAGCTCGGGACGAAGGTTGACTTTCCCTCGACCTGAGCTCGGGACGAAGGTTGACTTTAGACTTTTGACTAATCCGGCTATTTGGCCGCTCACCAGCATTATTGTGAACGGATACACCGGAAGCAAATGCCGCAAACCGATATTTGTTTTGCTGTAAATACTGATTGTCCAGTAAAGGCCGACCCATAAGAGCATCGCGAACTCGTCAAAATGCTGCTTCATTAAACTCGAATCTTTTAACTTGAAACTTTTAACTCTCGTTGTAATCGCAATCGCGGCCAGCGCGATTGCGACGAGTCCCCACCACGCTAGGGGTTCTTTAATGAAATAAACGACGGGAAAATATGCTTTGCGGCCGACAGTGGAAACCTTGCCAAGAAAATACACAGGATTGCTGGGCGAGCTTATCCTGATATTGGTAAGAGCAAGTCCGAAAAAATAATGGCCGAGAGCCCGCAACACCGGTTTGTCCGACATCCACACAACCGTTTCGGTGATAACGGTTTTTTTATAGGACTGGAGACGAAATACGGTGTCGCTATGCTGTCTTTCGGCTGAATAGTTGTAGGTATGGGCGAAATAAACCGGCCAGACCACGGCGATAAAAGCTGTTATGCAAATAAGCAAAGCCGGTGCCGCTGATTTAATAATTTTTTGCCCGTTGGCCGCGGCGTAGGCGACCGCCAGAACCAGAAAAAAAGGCAGCAACAGGAATGTTGAGAATTTAACAAGCAGAGCTACGCCCAGAGCCAAAACGCTGAAGCAAAAGTTTGCCGCTCTGCGCTTGCGCAAATACGCCAAGAAATAATAAGAAGCCAAAACAACGCCAAATAGCGCCGCCATGTCCGTTCCGACAATGCGAGCATGGGCCAAAATCAAAGGCGAAAAGGAAAATAAAACCAACGCCAGCGCCGCCCCAAATTTCCCGTAGAGCCGATGAGACCATTTGAAAATCAAAACTGCCGCCAATATGAAGAAAATCAGCATCGGCAATTTGGCCAGACGGGTTATCGTGTCGGCGTCGTTGCCGCTATTATAAATAAAATATCTTCCAAATCCCCACTGATTCAGGTTTGCATCCAGTCCCTGCCAAGGGTCAGTTTCAAAAACGCTTTGATTCAAAGAGAGGAACATTAGTGGCAGGGCGGCAAGATCTTTAGCCAGCGGAGGATGCTCCGGATTGAGGCGCATCTCTTGTTTTACCAGATAGGAATAACCCGTCCCAACATGCGGCACCTCGTCAACAATCAGCGAATCGTCCCACAAACTGGCTATAGCAAAAAAACAAGCCGTCGCGATAACGGCAAAAGCAAAAATTTTGAGTCGTCCACGCATGTTTTAAAGCCAATCCTTAAAGTAACGAGCGTATTCGGCAAAGGATAAGGCCCCCAAAAAAATAAAAATAACGATCGCGGAAACAATGGCGTGTTCTGAAACCCGCTTATGGACGAAGCTGAATTCATGGAGATCCAAAACCCCGTACCAACCGTCAAGTTTTTCAAATAACCACCACAAGCCCTCGGCCGCCAAAATGCTTATTACAGGCGCGAGAATAATATACGAAGCGGGGGATGCCTTAAACAACAAGATCGGCGCGCCGCCGACAAAAAGCCAAGCTAGCAAAAGAACATGAACGCTTGAGAAATGGCCGTGAGACCCCAGCATTTTAACCATTTTAATCAAACTTTTTATAAAACCTATCGCAAAAATAACCGCTATCGGCCAATAGATTAGCGCGCGCCCCGATAGCGCCTTAGCTGTTTCATCATTAAATACGCTCCTGCCGCTTAAACCCAATATGCCCACAACAACAATTACCAGAACGCAAACAATCAGGCGGTGAATCAGCTGGTTTTTTGCGTATTCATGTTTTTCGTGATGGAAATCTTTTTCAACTGACCACCAATAAGCGGCGGCGGTCAAAACTATGGCAATCGGCATAAGTCTTAAACTCGGACTGACATAAAATTCAGCCCCCAAAGCTAATCCGGCAAGAACAAAATAAAAGTAATTGAGATGTTTGAGTCCGATCCATAGGAAATAAATGCCCGTAACGAACAAGAACGGCCCCCAAATATCCGGAGAAACCGACCGCGAAAAAGCCGTATGCCACGCAGAAACGGCCAAAAGAAAACCAGCAATACCAGCTATCTTCCAGTTAAATAACTCTCTCGTCAGAACATAAACGGCATAAACGGTAAAAACGCCTATCAGTGCGTGGGGAACTGCCACCAAAGCGTCAAGATGGTAAAACCGGAAAAACACAGCCATCGCCATTATAAGGATAACGAAAAAACTCTCGCTTGGCTGACGGTAATTAAGTAAACGAGTGTGCATATTTCTATTTTAGCATAATTATCTTTTGTGGTATATTGATAACTGATAACTAAACAGATGGCAGAAAATATCCAAACAACTTCTACGCTGGAAAAAGAGATAGCCGCGTTGGAAAAACAAATCCAAGAGAAAAAAACTACGCTTCAAGCCGGAGCGGAGGTTGTTCCGTCCGAAAAAGAAGCCGTCAAAGAGGCAATCGGCGAGAAAATACAGAAACAAGCGTCTCAATATCAGCCGGCTCCAGCCGCGCCAGCGCCGGCAATACCTCCGCTCTCCGCTGCTGGCACGCCAAGTTATCTTACCTCCGAATTGAGAGAAACCGTCCAACAACTCGTCAACATTGCCTTTACCAAGTCACTGGAGGAGGCGGTTAAAGAAGCGGTTAAAACCAACAATGCCGCCCTTATAGACGCTTTCCATGACGTTCTGACCGATCAGCTGTATTCTACGCTTTTGGAAAGAAGAAAACTCAACGCGATAAAGTAGATGCCGATTTCCCTTATAATTGCGTCCGCGATCATCCTGATAATAATTTTTATTGCCGTTTTGGTTTTGCTTAATTCATTAAAAAGCAAAGGCCACCTTGAAAGAGCCCTCAACTTGTCCTTATTTTTAGTCAGGTTGCCCCGCGGTTCAAGCGTAACCAAAGAAGGCCAGCAAAAACAGCCTAAGGAAGAAATTGCCGCAATGGAGCAGTTAATTTCCGCTTTTGCCAATATTCATGCCAAAGGATGGAACAAGTTTGTTTACGGCGAACCTTATGTCGGCCTTGAATTGGGAGTCCACCATGTCGGAGAAGAAATCCACTTTTATCTGGCCACACCCAAAACGCATGAGGAGATATTTGTAAAACAGATTCAGGCGCTTTTTCCGGCAGCTGAAGTGGAAAGAACCATGGATTACAATATTTTCAATCCAAACGGGGCTGTCTCCGGCGCTTACCTTACTTACACGCAAGACCCGATCCTGCCTGTCAATACATATCAAAAGCTTGGGTCCGATCCGGTGGAAGGGATTTTAACATCGCTGTCCAAGTTAAACATTGAAGGCGAGGGCGCTTCAATCCAAATCCTGCTCCGGCCAAGCCATTCCAAACTTAAATCACTGGCCGCGAAAGTCTCGCGGGAAATGAATACGGGC
>Ga0209541_10003174_pt1 | contig 30523 bp, 41 predicted proteins | sample RifCSPlowO2_01_FD_184027 | JGI IMG/M metagenome (GOLD analysis project Ga0209541, IMG submission 184027) | Groundwater microbial communities from Rifle, Colorado - Rifle CSP2_plank lowO2_0.1 (SPAdes) (version 2) | ecosystem: Environmental > Aquatic > Deep subsurface > Groundwater | place... | reverse complement strand
GAGCCATAACTTTCAGCCAGTTTGGCCAATTCCCCAGCTTGTTTGGGCTCCTGTTTATCAGGATCTATTAGTGTAAAATGAAGCGGCTTCTTTTTCCTTTTGTTTTGGATATATTCTAGAACTTTCATAATGCTGGTTGAGAAACCCTAAAAGAGTCGATGCTTTTTTGGGTAAGCGGTAAAAACTGGTCGTAGTTTTCTCCAAGAGCAACATACGCGATTATATACATTGTATCACCCTTTGGAACAAAAACCTGTTTGCTCTTTGATTTATAATTGTTTATGTTGGCTGTGTAGACAACTTCCTTCGCTGCTTGATTCCCTATTGTCACAGTTTTATAAGAAACAAGTTTGTAGTCCTTTACAAATGGGTCTTGAGGCCCACTATTAGCAAACTGATCGACGCCACCTTCACTTACATACCCAGTTCCAACATTAACATTAGTAATGAAATCTCCAAACTGTGGCCCCACAAACATTACCCTCAGACCAAGACTTCTTGATACAGCGATGTCCTTTGTCCAACCAGCAGGGGAGTAGATGGAGTAACCCCTTTCCGTATCTACAAACTCGACTGGTTGTGGTGTTATGTTTAGTCCAGATGTTGGCTGTGGCCCAATACTTGGTAAACCATTATAGTAAATATAAATTCCACCAAAGCCTACCACAAACAATACAATAATTATTAGAACGGCAATCGCAGCATTCATAGAATACCAGTTGTCTTGCAGATTTTTAAAGCTGATTCCTTATTTAGTGGTTTTTGGCTTAATATAGTATGCCTATCCCTCACATCCTTTGCCTTCAGAAGCGCCTCTATAATGATATCCTGGCTTAATCCCATCTCCTTTGCGGTTATTGGCGCGCCAATTTTTTTCAGTGTATCTTTTATTTTGCTCCAGTCGTTCCCCTGTAAATACGCGAAAATTATAGCCCCTAAACCAACCTGTTCCCCATGCAAGCATTTGCTGCCCAAGCCGTCCAGTGCGTGAGAAAACATATGCTCGGCCCCAGACGCAGGAGAAGAACAGCCTGCCAAAGTCATCGAACTTGCTGAAAATATTATTGCCCATGAAAGATTTTCCAAAGCCCTGTCTTCCAATCTTTTTATTCCATCAGCGTTGTTTGAAACCAAATCCGCGGCCAATAAAGCAAGCCGTCCAGGATACTCCATATATTCACCAGAAAGCTTCCAGTCCTCAAGCGCAGTGTAATTGGAAATTATGTCAGCCGCCCCAGCTGCAGTCAGCCTGTATGGCGCTTTTTTCACAATATCCAAATCAACAACCAATCCATAAGGTGTGGATGCCTTGTGTGATCCAAATTTTCCATTTGTTGTTATAGAAGCGTTCGTAGAGACCACTCCATCATGTGAAAGCGCGGTTGGCACAGATATGAAAGGTATCTTCTTGTTGTGCGCTGCAAGCTTTCCGACATCTATAACCTTTCCCCCACCGACAGAGATTATGCAATCTGCTGTTTCTGTTTCCAACCTCTTAACCTCTTCCATCGTAGAATTGTTTATCACAAAAAGTTTCCCCCCAACCTTCTGGTTTATAGCGTCGCCTGCTATCTCTTTTGTGATCTGGTCAACCACAACCACAAACTTAGGACCCAATCCCTTAACAACATCAGCGATCTTGCTTGCCGCACCCTTCTCCACCAAAACCCTTCTAGGCAACTCCGCGTACATACAACTTATTGAAATTTTTGTTTAAAAAAGGCATTTCCAGGAAAACATTTACTATTATCCAATAATGTAAACTGACATATAGCTGCCATGCGAGGTTCAAAATCACGCAAACAGGGCAAATGTTTATAAATACAAAAAATATATTTTAAAAAGTTCAATGCGCTGAGCTGAACTAGGGATGAAAGTGACCGAGTCACTTTCCGGTTATTCGCTCAGGCAAGTGGGAGGAAAATAATCTATATGGCAAAAAGAAAAAAGAGTCCTAAAAAATATTACTCCTTGAGAAAAGGAAGTAGGGAAAACAGCGTTTTCACAGGAAGGTCACCAAGGCAAGCAGCCCTAAAAGCAGCAGCAAGAGGAGAAGGCGACATAGTGTTGAGAGAAAGAGGAAGAAGAAACAGGGACGGTACATACACACTCCACAAATTCAAGGGTGGAAGGAAAAAGGTTTCTTCTCCAGCAGACAGGCCAAAATGGCTTCCAGCAACTGTTTGGAAGGCAACTGTCAGAAAAACCGGAATACAAAGAATCAACAAAGTTTAACTTTTTTTCAATTAGTGGAATAGGTAAACCAAAACACACCCAACCTATTTCATCTGTTTCTTATTTTATTTTTTCAACCTAGCAATCTTTATACAAACCAAACCAATGCTCCAAAAAGCACGGTAAGCAAAAAGGTTATCAGGAAAACCGGCGCCAACCTAATGCCCTCCTTGACAATCACATACTTCTTCCTTATTTTTTTGATATCCTGTTTTGTTAACCCTCTCCATTTGCCACCCAAAACAACATCACCTGGTCTCAAATTCTTTGTCAAAACCTTTTTTCTGAACACATGTTTCTCCATTATCCTTGTATAGTCAGTGAAAAAGACAAAAAACGCAAAAAGTGGGGGCAGCAGAAGAACATATGCTGCTGTCCATGTGGAAATAGAGCTCAAATAAAAGTAAACAGCCAAAAACGCAACAGCGACAACAATAATAGAAACAATCTTGTATCTTAAGCCTTTCTCAGCCTCTGAAAAAAACCTCTTTCTTGTTTTAACATCTCTAAAACCAAGCGCAATGGAATATACAATTGTGTAGACTAAAGCAACCACAAGAAAATTGAAAAACAAAGCAAAATAAAAAGGCGTAATGCTCGCCTGTTCTGGGAAAATCAACCTTGATGGAAGGGCAAACCCCAGCGCGCCCAGAAGCCACGCATCGCCATCTCCCCATTGCCTAGAAAAATATAAACCAAGGCCGATTGCCAAAAAAACCAACCCATATAAAACAGAGTTGGTGAGTAAAGAAAAACCACCGGTGATCAACCCATCCAGAGAAAAAACCAAAACAGAAGCCGCTATAAGCCCATATGGTATCCACCCTGGAAACTCTGTCTTTTTCAAATCCAAATAGCCTGCCAAACCAAACCCAATAACGCCAATGGCAAATAGAGCCGCTTCTATCATGTTAATGATTTGATTTGCCTACTTTTTAAGCAAAAAACAAATATATACAAGAAGCATAGTATATAGTATAATATGAAAGCTCATTTTTTCCTCACAATAACAGTATTAGCCCTCCTTCTCCTATCGAGTACAGCTCTTGCGGAACCAATAGAATTGAAGTTGGACAAGACAAACATCACGCTAAAGATGGGCGAGGAAGTCAACATACCATTTACTGTGAAAAGCACCCTAGACTTCGCAACCCAGAAAATCAGCCTTTATTCAGAGGCAGCGCTACATTCAGAGTGGTTAACATTTGACAAAAGTGTAATAGACTTAACACCAAACACATCCGTGTATAATGGCACATTGACAGTCTTCGCATCCAATGATATAGGCCGTTTTTCCTTTAACATAGTCGCAGAGAACCGGCAGACTCCTGATGTGAAGTCCGTATCTAAACTTAATACCCTTTCAATACCCCCGGACAGTTTTTTGGTCACAGATTTCAAAGCTGACAAAGCAGGCTCTCAAATACAATTCAGCCTCAGCCTGAGGACAGTTGACACAAAAACAGCAGATGTCTTGGCCCAGTTGATAAGCTCCCAAGGTACAGCTGTAAAAACAGTCAACCTCTCAAAAGAAATAGTATCTGAGGGCGTGGTTTCAGACACATTTGATTTGTCCAACCTCCTTGCCGGCAATTACACACTAAGCTTGAAAATAGTCGGAACCAACCATGTGAAGACAAAACAATTTGAGATATCCAAACTAGACAACATCAACCAAACACGCTCTGTGTCCAAAACCTCTTTCCTTTCTGAGGATGTGATAGTCTATATAACCAACAAAGGCAACAAAGAGGAGTCAGACATCAAAGTTTATGAAGAAGCCCCAAAGAGCGCAATAGTCACACTGTTCTCAAACGGCACAAGAGTTGCAGACAGAGGTGACAATGCGGTGTACCAATTCACAATAGACAAGCTCAAGCCAGGCGAGACAGCATCAATCTCCTATAGGATAGAGAACTGGCTCATTGTAATAGAAGTTGCTGTAGCAGTGATAATACTCATAATACTCTTGGTCCTTTTCACAGTACGCGCTTCCAAGCCTTTGATAAAGAAAAAGCACATAAAGAGGGGCACACACAGCTTCACGGTAGTTGTTGAAGTCAAGGCACCAAAAACAAGAGGCCTGAGCGAAGTCAAAATAAGGGACTTTGTTCCAGCAGGTTGCAAGGTAAGCGAAACCCACGGCGCTGTCAAACCAATAGTCAGGGAAGCCTACAATGGGACAGAAATAATCTGGGATGCAGGATCCCTAAAAGGCGGCGACCACAGGATTTTCAGCTACTCAGTCACATCTTCTGTACAATCCCTGAGATTGCCAAAGACATACATGGACTTCAAAGACGGCAAGAAAAGGAGCAGGCTTTACTCCAACGAAGAGATTGTGGGTCAATAAGAACCATAACAGCTACTTTATGCCAACTGTAAATATCTACACTAGAAATAGAAGTACAATAGACCAATTAAATAAAATCTTACTGAAACTTAAAGAGTTTATTGCCAAAGAGCTTTCTTGTGGCGACAGAAAATTAGCAAGTGATGAAATAAGCATCCGAATATTGGTTCCAGAGTCATCTTCTCAAATTGCAGATACAGAGCTCGAAATCAAAGTCCATTCTTATAAGGAAAGAGTTCAGAGACAGGATGATATATGCCTTTCAATAAAAGAGTATGTCCAGAAGGTTTATCCAAAAGCAGGTTCTGTATATGTTTGGCTTCAGTTGAGTGAGCTTGGACATAGTTTGAGAGAGTAACTGTTTAAATATACCTTCACTAATTCTAACAACTCAAATATGATTTTATGATAGATTTATCGGTAAATTTCCCTTTAAGCGAAAAAATAAGACAAAATATTATGAAAGTTGAAGACGAGTTAAAGAAAGTAGATTCAAAACAGAAATTTGTGCCAAGATTGAAACTACATTGTACTGTTAAATCGTGTGGTTTGTTAGGAAAACAGATCAATGAAGATGTGGTTCCAGAAGTTATAGATAAAACAGAAAAATTGTTAAAGAAAGTTAAACCATTTGAAGTTCAATTACAAGGAATGGGTAATTTTCCTGGAGCAATTTTTATCAATGTCGTTCCAAATTCTAAACTTTTGGAGTTACACAATTTGTTAAATGATAATATTCCTTATAGTGAATATCCAGAATTTGAAGGGAAGAGATACAAACCACATACAACAATAGTGGAGTCGGTAGATTCGTCTTCAAAACTTCTTCAGGTATTAGATAAATACAGAGGTTATGATTTTGGAGAAATGAAAGTTGAAACGGTAGATATAATTTTAGGTGGAGATGCATCACCCGGAGATAAATTCAAGGTTTTGAAATCGTTCAAGTTATAATCCGAGTCCGAGTAGTATTCCGACTAATAGAATTATTATGAATTACAGAACCTTCGGCTCAACAAATGTAAAGGTCTCAGAAGTAGGAATGGGTTGCTGGGCAATTGGCGGCAATGAATTCGGCAATAGCTATGGACCAACAGACGACGCCCTGTCCATACAAACAATCAAGAAAGCATTGGACCTTGGCTGCACATTTTTTGACACAGCTGATGTATATGGCCATGGCCACAGCGAAGAACTTCTCGGTTTTGTTTTGCCTAAAGTTAGAGAGAAAGTTTTCATCGCCACCAAAGTTGGTTATGATGTTAGTACAAATAGCAAAAACTTTTCAGAAGAGTATATAAGATCTGCCTTGGAAAAAAGCCTGCTTAGATTGAAAACAACCTATGTGGACCTTTACCAATTGCACAGTCCTTCTATACATGAGATAAAAAAAGGCGAGGTTTTCAATATACTCCGCGATTTCCAAAAAGAGGGCAAAATAAAATATATTGGTGTTTCTGTGCACACTCTGGATGAGGGCATTGCAGCTTTGGATAAAGTCGACTCTATACAATGCGTCTTCAACATGCTCGATCCAAGGAATTACGAATTGATCGAAGCTGCAAAAGTAAAAGGTATCGCTGTCATAGCTAGGGAACCGCTGTGTAATGGTTTTCTAACAGGAAAAATAACTCCAGAAACAGTTTTCGAAAAAGGTGATATAAGGTATTCAATGCCACCAGCTTACAAAGAAAACCTAATATCCTCAGCTGAACAGCTAAGAAACATATTTTCCCACAGAAAAGAGCCGCTCTCCCAACTCGCACTGAAATATGTTTTAGCCTCCAAAGCCGTCTCAGTTGTAATCCCAGGAGCAAAAACACCCCATCAAGTCGAGCAAAATTTACATACATCTGACATTCCAGAGTTGACAGAAAAAGATTTGGAGTTGTTGGGAAGCTAGCCTTGACACACAAAACTTATGCTTGGACTATCATATAAGCCAGTTATACTAACACCATAACTAGTTTGTGAATCAAGCCAAGCGCCTGTCGCTGTCCAGGAAGTTTCCGATGGCTCGCCTTCTTTTCTTACACAGGTAACACCCATACCCTTACTCCAAGAGCTGCAAGTTGGAGTGAGAGAAGAATACAAAACAGTACCAACAGAACCAGAAGCCCTACCACTCACACTAAGTGTTGTTTTTTGTACATAACCATATTGATTCCTTTCATTAACACAGCTAGCGGAATCAATAGAACCTGTAGATGCTTCTTCTGGTGTTTGTGTGGGTGTCGGGGTTGTTGGTGTAGCAGTCACATTTGGTGTCGGTTCAAGCGGGGTTATTGGTGTAATGCTTGGCAATTCCTTTAATTTAAATTTAGCAGCCACAGTTTTGTCCTTATCCATTGTTAAAACACAGTTTGTGGTTCCAGAACAATCACCGCTCCAGCTATCAAATTCAGAATCATCGTCTGCTTTAGCTGTGAGGGTAACCTTTGTACCAACATTCACAGTGCACTCGCTTTCACATTTGCTTAAGCTTGATATAATTTCACCGTAACCGCTACCAGTCGTGCTTGTTGTAAGAGTAGCTAGCTTGACTTCACTTGCAATCTCTATGTGAAAATGAACAGGCTTGTCCTCATCTATAACATTGCCAACACCTTTAGTAGATTTTGCACAGTTTTCAAAGGCGGCCTTATCTGTTGCAGTCATTCCTTTTTGGCTAAAATCAACTGCGCCAGAGATTAGATGCCTGGAAATATACACACCTTGACTAATCTGATCATCAATAACATCTGTCATGTCAGCCACGATTTCAGAATCTTCTTCTCCTGCAGCTACACCATCATTATAAGCCTCTACAATCTCATCTCTTGCGACCTTATTTTTGTAAACACTTAGATTATCACCAAGCTCCAATTTATCAAACATAGCCTGCGCCTGACTTGTTGAGCCTCTGGTTCCACTTGTCACAACAAGTGGCTTCTGTGTTTTTGTGAAATAACAATCAGAAATTTCTCCTACCTTGTTCTCAACATCACTAGTTAAACTTATACCAGATGTTTGTTTTGTGAAATGCTTTTCAGGAGTTGTTGGAGAGGGCGAAGTTGTTATTGGAGAAGCAGAGGGTGTTGAGGTCTGTGTTGGTTGTGTCTGTTGCGCAGCACAACCGCTGATAAATAAAACAGCAATAATTGCCGATGCTAATATCCAAATGCCTTTTTTTGGTTTCATTACCATCACTATTCGATTATTACAATATCCCAGATATAAAGAGACGGGATTGTGAATGTTATTGTTTTTCCGGACTGGCTGAAATTGATTGTTGTTTCGCCAGAATCAGGAGATACCAACTTCATCTTTTTTCCATCAGCAAAGAATCCTGATGGAATGTCCATGGAAATTTCAACATTGCTCTTTTTTTCGAAGTCGACACTTTTGAAATCATAATTCAGGACATGGGTTACAAGCCTGCTAGCATCGTTTGAAATATACTGTATCACCTGCACTTTTTCTGGGGATTTGTATGATGTTATGCCGTTCGATTTCAATGCGTCCAGAACTTTCTGGCCAGCAACGCTGTCCAGCTGAGCCCAAACCTTCCACCATGTATAATCGTCAAAGAAAATAAATTTACCAGAGCCAAGAACATGCACACCATCCGTTTTTAGATCCTTCAATTCTGGTCTACTCACATCGTTTCCGTCTTCATCTAGGCTTGCAAAGCGTGAGTCGCTTGTAATTACTATCCCTCCAGCTCGAACATAATCGAGGAGTTTTTTTATATCAGAGTCACTCCATACAAAACCTCCGATAAGAATTACCTTATAGCTTCCAATCTTGCTGAAATCGACAACATCGTGAGGTATGTTGTTTTCTCCGAGAAGATTGGAAGATCCCTGTACAGTTTCAACACCACTTGTCTCTTGTGATAATATGATAGGCGGGTTCACGACAGCAACATCCGATTTCGATGAAAGGCCGTTAAATGCTTCTGGGTGTAAGCGAACGAAACCGTAATAGTTTGAAAGCAAAGTTCTCTCTGGTTTGAATGTCATTCCTAGATAATCAACAACATCTCCGAACATATAATATCCAAGGTTTGCATAAGATTCCGCAAACTCGTGAAGCAGGAGTATAGTTCCTCCAAGGCCGGTTTCATTTAGTAAGAGGGCGTCGTACAAGCCGTACATTGCAGTAGAGCGCTGGCCGCGGCTCTGCGCATATCTCAAATTGGAGGAAACAGGGGCTCCTGCCACGAAAGCGCGGTTGTCGTCATTGGTCCTCCAAACCCCAAACCATTCATGCTCAAAGACATAAAAATCAAGCTTATCATAAAAAGGAAATTCCTGGAATCTATAAAGTGGATCGGCATTGGCAGAGAAAAGCAATTTTTTCCCTTTTTGGCTTGCGTAATTCTGGGCATAATCGATCAAAGAACTTATAACAGTGCTAGAGGCTCCAAAAAGATATTTAGAATAATCCTTCATGAAAGGCACTTTTGAGCGGTCGTCTTTTATGTAAAGATCGCGAAAATCTCCGTTCACAAGAAAGTCACGATAGTTAAATGCAGTAATATCATTCACGCCTTTTTCTTTTAGCTGGTCTGTTGTATATTTGTTTTTTAGATATTCACGAAAACCGGAAATGGCGTAGTCATCAAAAGGCCCGCCATCACTGCCCATGGCAGCCTGCGTTGCCCAATGCTCATCAAAGGTAAATCCGTCTGTTCCCGCATCGATGTGCTCGGCCATCTTTTTCTTTGCCCATGCCTGCCATGCAGGGTCAAGTATATTCAAAAAAACAGCATTCTGCTTGTAAAGAGGCTGTCCATCAAATCCTTTGACATAGGCGGTTTTCATTTCTGTCGGAAGATCCTCTATTTTTTTCCACTTGTCTTCATTCCATAAGCTGACCCCGCTCATAACTTTTGCGCCTCTGGCTTTAGGCATTTTTATCCAGTAAAGGTCAGTCTGCAGAGAAGGACCAAAACTGTAAATGGTTCCAGTCAAATTTATGTCCTTGGGATCAGAATAAAAATCACGGCCAGGAATCTCTACATCAGAAGGCAAATAATGCTGGATGGTTTGGTTTTCGCACAGCTTAACGCATGCCGCCTGGGTTCCAAACTCATTGCAGTTAATAGGCCATTTAGCAGATGTGCCTGCCCGATAGTTTTCGCAAATGCCGCGTATTCTTGGATCCTTTATTTGAGAGCATGAGGATGGGAAACAGTCATCGATCTTGACTATGGATGATTGTGTTGGCTGTGCAGTTGATGTTGGTTTTTCAGTTAACTGTGATGATGGAGAAACAGATGCTGATGGTTGCGTCTTTTCACTTGGTTTTGCACCTGGTTGTTGCGTGGCGCACCCACTGATGAACAAAACAGCGACAATAAGAAAGACAACTAAGAACTTCATGATAATGTTTTTATTCCCTGTAATATAAGTATAAGATATGAAAGTAATCCTCTACATGGCCACCACAGCCAACGGCATGATAGCAAAAGAAGATGATAGCGCGCCATGGACAGATATAATATTCAAGAGCTATTATTCCTTTGTAAAGAAAGCTGGTAATATTGTTGTTGGACACAAAACCTACAAAATAATGGCTGAGTTTGATGAGTTTAAAAAATTGAATAATCCTGTAACTGTTGTATTGTCTTCTTATCCGAAACCAGAGGAAGTAAAAAACAAAAACCATTTCTTTGTCGACACACCGCAAAAAGCCCTTGAGATATTGAAAAAGAAAGGTTTCAAAACAGCTATAGTTGGAGGTGGCGGAAAGCTGAATTCTGCATTTATGACTGAAGAACTGGTAGACGAAGTTATTATACAAATTGAACCTTTCCTATTTGGCAAAGGAATCAAACTATTCAAAGATGCCGATTTTGAGGCAAGCCTGGAACTTCTGGATGTGAAAAAGCTCTCCAAAAACGAGATACAATTGCACTACAAAGTAAAGGAAATTGTGGATGTTGTGAAGGAGATAATTTAAGACTTTTATGCGGTGAATATTGTTATAAGTTGTCTTAGTTTCTCCTGCTAACGGTCGAGCCTAACCAAAAATAGAGGGCGAAGAAGTTTGAAATGTGCTCGCAAAAATATCCAATTATATTATCCGTGACTATAGTCTTCTACATCCCTTTTGAAATCCTCTATATCCAATAACCCACTTAGAGTTCCAAAGGTTTTCCGATCCCACTCACTACAAGCGATGTCTGATTCTGCAGCTACCCAACGCGGAATGGCAAGTCCAGAATCTAATTGAACATAATCTTTGAAGTCTCTATCTACTATAACAACTATACCTGGACGTGGTGGGGTGCCATCGCCATATGGTTCCAATTCTACTGGAGCAACTGCTGCCAAATCAGTATAAACAGGAACATCATTCCAACCATAATGACGAAAAGCCTTGCCTATATCAAACTTGTATCCTCTCCAACTACGCGGACAAATTTTGACAACTCCATTAATATCCTCTGCAAGTCTTCGTAAAGCGTCACCCATTGCTGAAGTCATATACGTAATTTAACACAAAGAAATAAAAGCCCAGATGCCCAGTTCAAATTAAAGTAAGAAAGATTTAATTCAAAGGAATATAACATTGTTATATATATTTACACCTTAGTAATCTTTATATACCTACTAATACCAAATATTTATTAGCTAATAACTGGATGATTGATATGCAACAACTAGAACACTCCCCAACTTTGAATACTGTCCTTATGGTAGAGGAAACTATCAAGAACATGGAAGATAGCATTGTGACTCTGCCTGAGCTTAAAGCCAAGCTACCAAAGCAGGTAAATCACAACACTCTAAAGATTATACTTATTTATCTCGAGGAGAGTAACAAGATAGCTGTGTCAATGAGGGGCATTACATGGATACACAATCCAAACCCTACCCTTAGGGAAGCTATCAGAAAAGGTCTTGAGCTATGAAGAGTGTGAAGGTCATACTATCCCCAGAAGCAGAAGAAATCTACAAATATCTCAATCAACAAGCCCCCAATTCAAAAATCGAAAAGTCTATCTTGAACTCAATTAACAAAAAAGTGGAGCTTATCAAATTCAACGTCCATTACGGGGATTCTATTAAGAAAGACCAAATACCCCAAAAGTACAAAATTAAGTATGGTATAAACAATCTTTTCCGTGTCGAGCTCCCAAACTTTTGGAGAATGTATTATACTTTAACAGACGATGAGAATCAAGTAGAAATAATTGCTTTTGTTCTTGATATTTTAGACCATAAAGAATACGATAAAATAAGGAAGGAATTATAAAAGTCCCGAGGGGGAGACAAAAGCAGCTTAGTTAAACTCTCAACTTATAGATATAATATGGCAGATCATGTTTATATTTGTTCTTTATGTTGCTGGACTATTTAGTATAGTCAGCAGTAAGCTACTTAAAACTCTTTCTTAATACATCACCACCTAATCTTCTTATCATATCTTTGATTCCATGAAGCTCGGTATATAGAGTGAGCATGGATGCATTTATATCTGATGACTGTTGTCCCCTATTCAACATTGTAATTAAGTTGTCAAAACCGAATGGGACTATGGTCTTCATTTCATGCCTTAACCAATTATTAGGTTTCATATAAAGCTTTTCTATTGTAGTTAATCCTTTCAATGTAATGGCATTGGCTCCATCAATCCTCATGCCTGCATAGTCCCAGTTAAATTCGGCTGTGGTGATTGTTATGGTCTCATCGGGTGGAGAATAGCCAAACAGTTGCTTAATTTCTTCTTTGAAAACGCCTATAAAAATTATAGCTTGCCTTATGGATATGGGTGGGTTGGCTGCTAGCCTGAAGGTTGCTTTGCTAGATGCTTGTCCTATCTGCAAACTAGCTGTCGCTATTTTAAAATCGTATGGCCTTTCTATCCGTTCCTTAACAGCAGCTTCTATCTTATGGATGACTACGATGTTTTGGATTCGTGGCTCTTCCATACTGTGCATCAAATTTTTGGCTATTTTGTATGGACCTCTAGGATATTCCTGATAGCAAATTCCAATATTCTTAAGTAAAGCAAGGTACTGTTTGCAGGATGAAATAGCTATCTCAGCATAGACCGATATTGACTTTGGTTGCAATCCTTCTGGGTAGCTCTCAAGGACTTTTAATATTTTCTTGGTCTTCTCATGTGTTAAACCACAGTGGTTGAAGTTATGTCTTGACATACAGATATACGCCCCTTTTAGCAAATTTCAATAGTCCCATTTGTTTGAAAGAAACTAGAACTTGTTTGGTTGTATGTTTATTGAAACAAAAACGCCGCCCCAAAATCATGTTGCAGGTGCGGTAGGCGAGGAATCCCGAATCGGATTTGTATAGTAGGTAATTATAAATCAGTTTTTCAAATTTGAATGATCCATCTTTATCTTTTTCAAAAATAATAGGATTTGTTGGCGAGTCAATCATGTTTTATTACCTCCAGTGACTCGCCACTTAACCCTATCTCATGAGCCTGATTTTCATTCTTAATTTTTTCCAGAACTTCCAAAATTTTTAAGATCCAAATTGGTTCATTTATCATAATTGCCATCAATTCTCATCGCTTTCGCTTTTAGTTCGTTTAACAGACTAATCCTATCCAATTCTCTTTTTACCAATTTTCTAACAAAACTCGAAATGGTTTCCTCATCTCCACATATTTCTTTTAAACGTTGCAAATCTGCTGCTTCAAATCTAACTCCAAGATGTTTCGTTCTCATCATTGAAACTTCGTGAAATCTATTTAAACCCGTTTTTGAAACAATGTACAATAGTCTGTTTTAAACCGAGCACAGCAGACGCAAAAATAATGTTGATGGTGTGTTGCATGTCTAGCACAAAATCTGTTGAGAATGGGAAAGTACTTGATACGGCATTAAAAGGTTATAGAGAATTACTAGAAATATCTTATGGAAATGCAGCTGGAAGCAAAATAGCGAGAGCTTTAGGTAAGGATAAGGGAACTGTTTCTAGGGTATTAGACTCTTTGAAAGAGAAAGGGCTAATTAAATTAAAATGTTTAGTTGGAAAAGAAAAACTGTATGAACTCACTGTTGTTGGAAAAAACATAGTTTATATAATAGACCTATTCACTAGATCAGAAGATGATATTGTTAATGAAGTAGAAAGCTATTTAGCTAAACTCGCCACAGAAAACAAAACCATAACCATTAATGTAATAGCAGCACATATAGGGCTATCCCCAGAAAGAGAGGATGTACAACAACTTATATTAGGTTTATTGAAGAAAAACGGATATAAAACAAACAATCATATGCAAACTGGGGGAATATCTTCTGCTATTTATCATAAAGAACAAACATAGACTTATATCCTGTTTTCCACATTTCAATAGCTTGAAAGTTACTAGTTCTTTTTCAGGAAAGAAGGTGCTTTCTGCTCAGATAAATAAAGGTTCTTGAAAATCAGGATACAGACACCTCATGCTGATTCCCAACCAGACCCAACTGCTTCTTGAGTTCGACATGCCCTAAAATCAGCTTACTGAAAAGCAACAAATCTCTAGCCAGTGTTTTGCTTCTCTCTCCTGTTCCTTGGGATTGCTTAAATGAGTCTTCCAATTGTTTTTCCAACATCAAGATGGCCTTCGCATGTTTACTGACTGCATCAATAATCTTGTCAAACTCAGCTATCTTCAAGGTTGCGTAATCGCTTGTATTTGCTTGTAAAGCTTTGCAAAAAAGCAATATGCTATCATAATGGATAGAAAACCCACATTCTTCCTTTAGCCTCTTTTGTATCGTCCTTCCAGAAAGCCCTCCTTTGAAACAACCAATGGCCTTATCCCTATACGGACTCTTCCAGATTTTTGTCCTCTCTATGTTTAGCGTTTCGGGTTTACTTTTTGGCATATCCCATCGCTTATTTTTTGACATTGGTTAGTATTTAAGTGTACCCTAAAATCGGATAATTCTTGGCATTTATCCCTACAAAAATAGCCAACTTTAGCTAAAAACATACACAGAACACATGGATTTTGACCCTTAAAACCGCCTCTCAAGAAATCCTAACAGAACACATTTTGATCAAAGTAGGTCAACTCCACTATATAGTTATACAAGCAGCGAATGTTTTGGTGTTTAAGTTTCGGAGTAATTGTCTGTTGGTTATCTTAAATTTGGTGACCTACTATCCGATGTAATGTAATAACTAACGCCTAAATACTAGCTGTGATGTTCCTTTCAAATCCTATAGTGTTTCCATCAATCACTATGGTCAAATTAACTAAACCAACTTCATATGCCAATAAAGTTTCTTTTATCGGTAAAAATACCCAACCCTCAACCTTCGAATTTGGAGCGATTTGTGTATAGGTAAAGGGTTGTTTATCTGATTCGGATGATAGAACTGTCCAAGCAAAATTGGTTCCCTTAGACTTTCCAGTGAGCAATATCATTCCGCCACCGGAAACATTAATTTCGTTGTTATTGTTGTTGGTTATAAGTATTTTCTGGCCTATCCTCTCAGTTGAATCTGAAAGTCTGACCTTTTCTAGATCGATGTTTACAATTACGTTATTTATGCTGTTTGTATTTTGCTGGACTGGTGTCTTGCATATAACATATGCGCATCTACCCTGTGTGATGTTAAAATAATCTACTGTGGTAGTATCACCATCGTTGCAAGTAGAAGGACAGTCAGAGCTCTGTACCAATGAAACAGGTCGCGTATTTCTTATTGTATTTCCACAGATCGGTTGGATTTCTACACTTCCTGTAGGGACTTCTCCCTGTTCGCAGACACCATTACCATTACATGGATATTTCTTTTCGTGAATACATTTATAATCTGTTAGAGAAGAGTATTTCTTAAGAACATCAAATGTGCAGGGATCGTTATCATCGCAAACGCTTCTATTTTGCAGTTCATTATATAAGGATACACAAGCTTCTGGGCAACAAAAAGAATCGCTAGAGTTTGTCCATTTTTTGAGGCAGATTTCATCTTCTTTACACATAAAGCCGTTTAACTCTCTGCAATTGAGTCTTGGCGCCGAAGAAGGCGATTGTGGACATTTAGTAAGCGTATCAACTGTTACGCCATCTGAACAAACATATTTTATAATCTCTGTCGCAGCAGGTTTTGGTGAATCTGTATTTTTTGGTTGCTGGTCTGTTGGAATATTTGTGCACCCAGAAACTAAAACAATTAACCCTATCAAAGCTACAATAAAATAGACGCTATTTTTTGCCTTCATTAATCTCCTCCGCAACATCATGCGCATCCACTATATTGAAAATCCAAAATACAAGCCATATCAGACCTGCAAAAAATAAATAACCTCCAAAGATCGAGTAAATAACGAAGATTATAAGGAAACAGCTTACAAAGAATATAGCTATTCCCTTTCCCAGTTCGCCATTGTATATCTGACCTAATCCTGCGTAAAGGAAAGACAGCACAGCTGCAAAGCCTGGATTTAGGACTTTTTGTTCTTTTACCCTCACACCGCATTTTGGGCATATCTCTGCTAATTTATGTATCTTTTTCCCACAAGTTGAACAGAACTTAGTAAGCGCGTCTGTTTTGACTGAGCGTGTTTTTTTGTTTTTTAAAAGAGGCGTAAACTCCTTAGTCCATTCATCTGATAATTCCCCAGAGGAGTGCCTTTTGCTTAACTCTGAAAGAGGGTCAATATTAGATTTCAAGAGCTTAAGACAACACCCTTTACAAGTTAAATCTTCTCCATAATACTCTAAAGAATCGTAACCAACATTCTTTTTACAGACTTTACAGACATCGATGTTTGCCATTTACACTCCCACATAACTCAATCACATTTTCCATATGATCTAAAGCCCATACAACACTCATCTTAACATGTCCCGCTCGGCATAAAAATTGACGTTTCTCCATTTAGATATGATTGAAGACCTTTGCTTCCTTCAGTATATTCTATACCATAACATTGTCCATTACAAAAGTCTATTATGCACCGAATATCAGTATCTTTTCCGACGCATTTGGTTTTGCACGATTGAAGTAGAGTTTCGGATGGTTGTTGTGTTGCTATCGCAGTTGGAGTTAGATTTTGACTTTCGGTAGGTGTAACAGTAGCTGTTGGTCGAACAGTCGCCAATGGGGTTGGCGTTGAAGTTGTTCCAGAAATTATTATATTACTCGGTATTTCAAAAACATACTGCGGATTGTTATTTATCATATCGAAGTATGTACCGCAAATCACTCTATGGGACACAAAATCATTAGGAGTTTTAAAGGCTAGAGCTACAATCTCTTTCTCTTTTGGCTGTGTATTAGAGTTACTGAATTCGTCGATTTTGGGTGATGTTCCACCCGAAACGACATAGTCATATGTGTAGCCTTCTTTATCCTGTATTTTACATGTAAATAATAACCCTGGACTATAGCTAGTTTTTTGATTGTTTTCAATTTCAAAATCCACAAATACCATTTTCCAACCTTCTTTATACTCATAATAAAGACCTTCGTGTCCATCTGTTATTTTATAGTCATCTTCATCACCATATTTTCCTTTCTCACTAAAAGACACAATTTGTTTAACTGTGATAAAAACATCTTTTTCTGGACTAATGGTTTTTGATAGTTCTGTACTTTGTGTTGATGTGGGTGTTGGTGTTATAGTTGGTTGTGTCGTCTGTTCTTGCCCTGTCCCAGAAGGAGTTTCTTTATCCGTATTCACAACATTACCTGTTTGTGCACATCCCGAAACCAATAAAACAGCTATTACAGATAAGAGCAGCACTATTGCAATCTTCATAGACTCAGATTGGGCTACAGATTTATAAGTCCAATTGTTATAGTATATTGTACAATACGTATCACATTATGAAAAGAGACATAGACAAGGAAATTCTGAAATATATGGATAGTTTGCCATTCTCGGCTACAACAGAAATGGTAGCCAAGGCTCTGGGTATCGCTTGGTACACAGCACAGATGCACCTCATGAAGTTGAGAGATGAAGGCAAGTTAAAGTTCTTTAGAATAGGCAGACAAAACCAGTTTATCCTGGCTTCAAAAATGAAGTAGCCTAATCACCTAATTTATATGGTGCTTTATCCATATCTAATTTATATGGTTAGAGCAAAGCCGAAAGACCACGAACATCATGACATAAGAGAGAAAAAATCAGATGAGGCCTTTTGTTCTTCATGCGGCGCAATAATAAAAAAAGATGCAGAGATTTGTCCCAAATGTGGTGTTAGAAATAAAAAAGATAGTGGAAAACCTAAAGGGGGTGCTGGTTGGTTGATATTTTGGATTATAGTTTTTTTCCCAGTAGCCATATGGTACTTTTTAACTAGAAGATGGGACTAATAGATTTGATTTTTTAATTACTTTTATGGAAAACTGATTAACAACCATTCCTTATACTTATTAATCTTAGTGGGAGAATCATATTATGAAAATTCCCAATAAGTTTCCACTAATACTTGTATTGTTAACTGTAATTCTAATATCTGGCTGTTCACAAACAGGAAAAGTAATCACAGAACCAACAACAGCACAATCTAAAGATGTGGCAGTTTCGGAGAAGCTGATAGTTAATCAGCTCACTGTTTTTGTATCTAAAGTTATAGATGGAGACACAATAGAACTAGAGGATAAAGTTAGGGTTCGACTGCTTGGAATTAATACACCCGAACGAGAACAGCCATATTATCAGGAAGCAACAAACAGACTAAAAGAGCTTGTTGAAGGCAAGAACGTTGTCCTAGAAAGTGATGTTGTTGATAAAGACAAGTATAACAGGCTGTTAAGACATATTTATGTTGGAGATGTTTTTGTAAACTTACAGTTGGTTAAAGAGGGGTATGCGACTGTGTACATAGTGCAACCAAATACACAACACGAAGCTGCTATGAGAGATGCAGAGAATGAAGCGAAAACACAAAGGTTGAATCTTTGGGAGCAACCAGCTGGAGAAAATGTTTGCGATAACAGGTGCATAGGTGTTTCTTATACGCATCCAAATGCGGAAGGTGATGATCGTAACAACCTCAACGACGAGTATATGGAATTTAAAAACACTTGTTCGCATTCTTGCGATTTTACTAATTGGACTATCAAAGATGACGCCAACCACATATATACATTCCCTTCGTTTGTTTTGGAAAAGGAGCAAACTGTGACAGTATATACAGGTTCTGGAACAAACACAAAAACAAATTTGTATTGGGGAAGACCTACAGCAGTCTGGAACAATGATAAGGACACTCTTTATTTGAGAAATTCGGATGGTGAATTAGTTTTAAATTATCCGTATACTGGATCAGCAAAATAAATATTTCGAGTGATTCTTGGAAATATAACATTGATATAATTCAACGTTAAGAACTAATAAGGTGAAATCTCAAGGCGTCCAACACATCTTTAGCTTTGGATAAATAATCAAATTCAGATTGGTGATATAAACTAGATTGATGATTGTGTCCATTATATGAGACAACAGCTAGTGCCTTGTTTTTCGGCATATTATTAATCAATGTAAAAAACTCGTCTGTGGGAAATATGTCCAATCCCATATTCCTGTTATAGCAAATAAGAAGTCCGAAGCTGTCGTCCGGTAGTTGGTTGAGTTTCTTTTGGATTGCTCTCACATCGTTTTGCAAGTCCATTTGTACCCCACCTTTAGGGTCTATTTTGCCCCTTTCTATGTTATGATTATGGGTGCTAGCTCCATGCCAAACTTGTATGCTTATACTATTGTCAAGTTGAATGTCTATATCATGGATTCCTGTAGAAATTTCTACTCCTGTTATTTGGAATCTCCCATCTTCAACAAATCTCTTAACAAAATCTGCGTGAACAATGTGTTCTATTGATGGGTCTTTTTTCAGTTTTGTAAGAAGTGCATTGATGTTGGGTATTTTATTTCCGTTCTTTTCTAAGAAATCTATATATTCTGGAGCCTTTTGTTCGAACTCTTGTCTTTCCGCCTTTGGATTTTTTATGAGCATATTGCATAACATTGTTATATCATCTAATGAAATAAAGGATTTATAAATTCAGAAGTTTACTATAATAGTATATGGCAAAACCAATAGAACCAACACCAGAACTTACTGGTCAGGATGCAAGGAGATTTGTTCAGAGAATGATAGAAAAACAGAATTCTCCTCCTACTCAGAAGGAGATTGAGCTAGCCAAAGAACTGCAGAAATTGGCAAAGATTTTCAACGCTTAGGTTCTTTATACAAAGGCACTATATTCAACAGATCATAGTACATAGTAACTGTTTCTTTTTCTTCTTCCCTCAATACCCAAAAACCTATTTTCTTGTAAAACTCCACAGCCTCTTTCTTAGAGTCCAAGACAAGGAACCGACAGCCGACCTCTTCGCCTATTTTTGAAGCTTTTATCATTGCAAATTTTGTCAGGAATGTTCCTATACCTCTCCCCGCAAATCTCTTATCTACACAAAGCCTTCCTATTTTAAGTGCAGGCAAACTTTTGTACAAAATGCCTTTTTCAACAAATATATTTTCCAGTTCTGTCTCCCTTATTCTGAGAGAGTCGTTTAGCAGAGAGACATAGGCAACCAATTCTCCAGTCTTTTTGTGAAACCAGAGGTATGTAGTCGATATTGATAGTTGTTGGTTTTTCATTGAATCCTCAACTAGAAAGGCCTTCAGCTCTTTGTTGTCTGTTGAGAAATTGGTTAAAATGTTTGTATGTATTGCTCCCATTTTTTCTGCCTTAAGATACTCTGGTGTTATTTTTTCTAACATAGCTAATATTAGCTTTCTTATATTTTATCCTTTCAAGAGTATATCAACAATCTCAGGCTTTTGTTCAGCAATGTTTTCCTTTCTTATTATCTCCTCAAGTAGCTTGAGCATCTCAGGATATTTCACAGCCACATCCATTATCTTGTCAGCCTTTTCTCTTCTAGCATCTCTTTCAAGAGCAGATTGTAATGTTAAAGGTTTACCGCACCTACAACAAAAGTTTACAATATCTTTGTTAAACCAACCGCAAACAGGGCATTTAATTGGTTGTAAAACAGATTTGTGATTGTCGTCTTTCTTAATGCCATATATTCCTAAGATTGCATCTTCAGTTCCTCTCATTGAAGCCTTGACATAAGTTATAACTTCTTTAGATCCTATTGACCAACCCATATAATAACAAAGCTGTGATTCGGTCAAAAAATTTGCAAGATGAGTTGCTCTAGACTTTCTGAAAGAATGTAAATTGCCCCTCTTTTTTACGCCAGATCTAACCATTATTTCTCTCACTAACTTACACAAAGCACCATATTCTAACCTTCTTTTTGAATTCCTATTTTCAGAAATCCAAACAAAATCGTCTAAGCTTTCGTTTCTGTGGTTTTCTAGCCAATTAGACAAGTAAGGGACACAGGAAACTACCCTCACATACCTCTCGCCAGTCTTTCCAACAAGTCTAATCTTGGCTCCATTATCATCAAATTCTATATCTTTTTTCTGTAGTGTTAAAAATTCTGAGGCTCTTGCTGAAGTTTCGTAGAGTGTAATTATAATAGCTTTATTCCTAATAGAACCAGCAACTGAAATCATCCTCTTTATTTCCTCTTCGCTAAACAATTCTTCTGGAGAAGGTAACTTTGTTCTCTGTTTCCTTGAAGCCGTTTTTAGTTTAAATGGGTCTACATCTACTTTCAATAACCATTTGTAAAACTTTTTTATAGCAATTTTGTAATCATAAATTGTATTTATTGTATAACCGTTTGAATCTATATGATCTGCAACTTTCATTATATCTTCTTTTTCAGCTTTGTCAAAATCTTTTCCCAGCCATCGACCTATAAACTTCAGGTGATAAAGATACTTTGATACCCTCTTGAAGCCTATTCCATCTCTCCTTAAAGCAGTTGCAAATTCTAGAACAAGTTGCTTGTTTCTTTCTGTTAAATCGCTATCCCTTACGTTTTCCAGAGCTGCTCTGTATTTCTCTTCGTCTCTATAAACTATAATATGTTTGTCCAACATAGTTCGTCATTCTCCCATCAATATTTAAGGATGGATGAGAGTCTAACTATGCGACTTTTATCCCGAGGGGGAGAGTCGAACTCCCGGCCTATCGGTAACTGCAACTCATTTTTTGATTAAACTTTTTCTAAAAGTTTATGAGCGACTGCTTTTGACAAATACGAAAATATATTTCCGTAAGCGACTACAGCCGATCGCTCTACCATTGCTCACTAAGCTTTTCTATCTTAACAAAGTGCTATAGTATATGCCTTTCTTTGGATAGACTGTAGACTTTCTTTCGCGAAAGAAAGGCTTAGGTGCTGAGCTACCTCGGGATAAAAAGTATTGGTGGCGGTTTATATAAATAACAAAAAGGCAGCTAAACTTGTCTACTTTTGTGAGTTCTCAAACAACATCTTGTGCGTTATTGAAGAAAAGTCCATCTTGTTCAACTTTATTTGCTGTATTGGGAAAAGGAGCGAGGAAAGCGTCCCCAAGATGTCACCATTCTTGTAAAAGCTGAGCATGTTGTTGTGTATGTGCGTGTACTCTGTATAATTCTTCATGATGCAGAGAGCAATCGATTCCATGTCCCCGCTGACTTTCAGTATTGGATAATACATCTCCATCATCTTCTGCGACTTCTCCTTCCTCACTTCAAAAGGACATTTCGGGCTGAACCTTGTGTAAAAAAAGGTCAGCAGTTCGCACCCAAGCTTTTCCATCGATGGTATATTCACAACCTTTATCAAACCGTTAGACAGCATCTCCTTCCTTATCTTGCTCACTGTGCTCCTTGTTTTGCCAGTCTTTTTCGACAGCTCAATTGCAGTGGCCTCCGGGTATTTCACCAGCGAATCCAGGACAACCTTCTCTATATTTGTCAACTCCACCCTTTTCGAATCCTGCGACCATACCGGCCCCACAAAATTTTCTCGGGTATCTGCGATCCCAAACAACGTGCCCAAAAGCGGACCGAAATCAAAAATCGAGGTGACAGAAGACAGTTCAAATGGGTAGTAAACAGCATTGAATTCCTCTATAAAACCATGCGCCTCATAATCCAAATAAACCTTGTCCTGCACCTTCCTTATATCTGCAAGATGCTCTGCAACATATAGGTTGATAAATTCAGTGTCACTCGACCTTGCAAAAACCAGTTCCGGTTGTTTTACCCTCTCCTCAAAGGTTGACACCTTCATCCTCTCTGTCCTTGGTGTCAGTGGATTGTATTTCCCATAAGCCACGCCAAGAAGCCTGCATCCAAGCATTGGTAAATTAGGCACAACGATTGTAGAGTAAAACCCATCCTTCTTCAGCCTGTTCCTTATAGCAGTGATTGTAGACCTTTTGACTTGTATTTTCCCAGAAAGCTCATTGTCATTCAGTTCAGGATATTTCACAAGGTTGTAAAAAACAGTTTTCTCCTTTTTTGTCAATTGTGAGAGCATATAATAAAACTGAATTCTGAACTTAAAAAGTTTACATTTTGACAAGTTATAGACCTTTTATCAACCGTGGAACTTCGTGGACGCTTTCAACGTTATAATCAACAGAAGGATCCACACAATCACCTACCAAAACAGTTGTCATCCCCAATTCTTTTGCAGGTCTTAAGTTTGCTAGTTCATCATCCACAAAAACAGTTCTTTCTGCTGGAGTCTGAAGCCCATCTAAAACTTGCGTGTAAGCCACTCTATTCGGTTTCTTAGTCCCATGGTCACCAAACCAATAACCATTAAATAAATCATCTATTTCAAAAAATCCCAATACATTCCCAGCCCAAATAGAAGGTGAAGAAGTTAATACTGCTTTTTTTTGCTGTATGCCTGATATAAGGCCCCTCATCTCAGGGTCAGGGTCCATATATTTGCTTGGGTCAACATTCCATGCTGCAAAAAAATATTCTTGAATATTTACTCCAAACCTTCTTTCAAGGCCAGCGCCAACACTCCCATAAAGTGCAATGTTGTCTTGGCTTATTCTAGCAGCCTCTTGTTCAGAGACGCCTAACCTGCGGGAAATAAATCCAATCCCTCTGCTCAATACTTCTTGTCTAATAGGGAGTATTATCCTTCCACCGTTCTCTATTCTATCCTTAAACTTATAAAAAGTCCCGTCTATATCAAAAATTATCAACCCATAATTTCTACCCATAAAAAAATTATCAGCTGACAAGCTTTATATCATCTGTGCTAATTCCAAGATTCATTCCTTGCCCAATCAACTGATGTTGTATCTTGAGCGATCCAACAACCACAATCTTTTTGCCTGATGGAGATTTCCTAGCCACTGCTTCAAGAGAATCTCCATTGACCTCACAGAAAGTTTCCCTATGATCATCATTCAAATACAGGCAAATACCAAGCGCATCGACAACATGATCCTTAGGTGCACACACTAAATAATCGCCTTTTTTTGAGCACAGCTCGCCGACAAAATTTTCTATCTCTTTACTCCTTCTGTTAATGAGGCTGTTTGTTGGGCCGTTGCGCAAATCTTCCACTGTTAATTTAAACATTGGATTGCCATCTTCCCCCATCCGTTCAAATGTCCATTGATAAACCTCTTGCGCAGTCATAAACTGGAATGGCGAACATTTAACAAAGGCACAGTCTCCCAGATTGCAAACAGGCTTGCCAGACTCCTTGTCTATCTCATATGAATATCCAAGCATCTTTCTGGCGGCGACAAAATTTGGAGGAAGCCCAAAAAGGTCATAATCTTCAAAACTTTCATCAACAAAAAGAATCCTTTTCCTTACGGGTAGCATATCTTTGCTAATAGAGCCTAATCCATATCCTGTTATCTTGCCGTCGGCGTCTCTATTCTGAACAGGATAAACAGTGTCGACAATTCCCTCCCTAAACCTCTCGCCATTCTCAGTCTCTTCGGAACTTAAGCTTGCTGCAATTTGTCCAGCGTATGGGACGCCCCTATACTCAAAGCCAAAAACCAAAAAGTTTTTATCGCCAACAAACTTGACTATCTGGTCCATGTAAGTGTTGCCTATATCAAATCCTCTAAGCAAGTTACCGCGCTCTATGGGGGTCAATTTTGATGTAAGAACTACCCTTTTTAACATAACAATACAAACAATAACAATAAGTCTTTTAAGCTTTTCTGGCCCAATATCAGAGAAACAACCGTTGCTGCGATAGAAACCCAACCGCAAAATTTACAAACCAAAAGCACGGTCTGTTATGCGCCTAAGGAATAAACCAATCCTAATCTTAAGGCTGTCCCTATATTTTTCTTCGAGGTCAATCATAGAAGGTGTGGCGACCTCTATTCGCAGTGTTCTATTAGACGCGGTTTTCTGGCCTCCCATGGGATGTTCTGTATACCGAACCTCTGATTGTGGGACAATTCTAGTTGAGCTTGCGGCGCTTAAATCTACTCTAGCGCTTTCTTCAATGTTGACCCTGTCCTCTCTCCAGCTCTCACCCAGCCAACCAAATAATGTGTGGTCATAAGGGTTCTCGGTGGAAAGGTGTTCAAAACTATCCCTCACAGCGACAATATCGTCAGGCGGGGCGAGCAATTCAATTCCCCTTGCCGGACCCACATAACTCGTGTCTATGAAAAAAGTAGGCACAAATGAATAGTTTGCAATCCCTTTATTGTCCTTAATGGCAACAGAAAGCACTTTTTTTGGCCCTATTGATTGAAGGTTTTTAAGAGCCCATACATTTGCCCCAACCATTGTCCCACCGTCTTCTATTATGCCGTCAAAAAGCATAAGTATTTCAGCATCGCTTCTAAACCCTTCAGGATCGGCAACAAAAGGCCTATAGTTGCCGCCGCCTTTTTTATCTATCTCTGGCAATAGCCTCGCCTCATAATTTATTCCACACCTATCAAACCTCTCCCTGACAGCAGAGTCAAAGTGTTTTGTTCCTGTATAACCAATTGTGCAGACTAAAATTTTTCTGTCACCAACCGACCTTTTAAGTCTATCTAAAACTATACTGCCAACACCATATCTGTTATCCAATGCTTCAAACTCTTCAACGTAATCCTTTTTAGGTATCATAGATTATTGTGCTCCAGTATTTTTGCATCGTCAATAATGCCATCGCCATTTGTATCCAACCCCTCAACAATTATGTTGAAGTTTGAGTGTGGGTCTGATATTTCTTTAAGTTTAGATATAAGTGCCATATTTGCTGCGCGCATGCTACGGCACGTGGTTCCGCCAACCAGAAGCATTTTTTTGTTTGTGTTAAATGGGCTATCGCACTTTATAATAATGCCGACTCTGGGATCATTATATTCCTTATTGGTTATTTTTGATTTGATAGTTTCGTGGTTAGTGAAGTAGACAGGTATTTTATCATTAATGCTCTCAATTATCGTGTTGCTCATATTGTTCCCTATTAAAATAATATTGTTTTCTTCAAGTTCGCCTTTCTTAATAAAAACATCAATTTCATAGGATTGTGTACTTAAATTGTTTATTCTGCCCCCCAATGTAAGGAAAAAGTCTATTAGGAATAAGGAGAATAGGTCAGGCTTGTTATATTTTCCATGGGGATAAGTGTCACCGACTATTATCTTAGCATTTAATTTACCATTCTCGACGAAGGGGCTCAATAATTTGTGTAGGTGGGGATTTTTGCCATTATTACTAGAAGTTATAATATCACCATCATCATACAGCTTTGTCGCAGCGATGGGGCTCACGGATGTATACATCTTCGCGATCATTCCAAAGCGTCTTTCCGTCCCCACTTTCTTTATCACGCCCGCCTCTTCCAACTTCCTTAAGTAATAGTATATCTTCTGCTCATGCTGCTTTAGTTCCCGTGACAAATCCATCGCGCACGCCTTTGACTGCGCAAGCTTGCTAACAATTTGAAGCGCAAGGTCATTGCTTAGTATGTTAACGTGCTTGTGCTCAACAAAAACCGAGTTATACACCTTCTGTTCCCCGCTATCCAAATTCTCAACCAATTGGAGGCCATTTTGCTTGCCGTTAGAAACCATAAGTACCAGCGTTGTATTAATATAACAGCAGGCTTTATAAACTTTTATATGTTTTATTACAAGCACCAACAAATTTTCAAAGTATTATAAAATAAGTTATAGTAGAATGTGACTATTGTAGCAAAAAACATTGTCAAATTGATCATTTTAACAGGAAAATTGTAATAGTATTTTTAGGAGTTCTTTATATTTCACGAACCTTTTGTATAACTAAGGTGAAATGAGGTTGAGATGTGAATTGAGCCGCTCATAAACCTTGGTTGAAGCAGAAACTTGAAATACAGTGTGTTTCTGCCTCCAGCTGGGACAGGCTACTGTTTGACACAACCAATCAACTGAAAGTGACAAAGTCATTTTTGGTATTAATGGGGGTGAATGGGGATTGTCCCCAGGTTATGGATCAAGACGCAATAATTTGTCAAATATGTAGGGAGCCTGTATGGAATTTCCTTTGTATAGACTGTATATCAAAAGATGTGGGCAAGTGGCTGCCAAAACCTGCAACACACCAGTTCTCTAAGTTCCACAACGAGGTGAAGTCGCATTTCCACACGCTTGTGGCAGATAACTATGAACCGTGCCTAAACTGCGAAATGCTAAATGAATCGCCGATATGCCCGTACTGCTACACACATGAAGTATACCACTGGCTGGCGCAAACAAGCCCAGACCTGGCAAAGAGCTTTGGGAAAATATTTTTCTTCTACCCATTCGAAGGGTCAGAGCACATAAAAAGCGATAGGGGTCCAATAGAAGCCACAAAAAATGCGGTATCCATGGTTGGGGTCTGCGACGGCTGCGGGGAATATTCTGAAACACTGGTGCAAGCTGCTACCGAGCCAGGAGGTGTTTACTGTGAGACTTGCAGGGATGAGTAGGTTGATCGTCAGGGAAGAGTTTAGGATATCAAGCACTGATTCAAACGTGCTCAGAAATTTCTCCATGAAAAAATACCAAACACTTGGGGACCTGCTTACACTAAATCCAGAGGACGGAGCCAGCGTGATGTCCTCTGTGCAAAAGCTGGTCTCCTTCGGCTTCCTTCAAAGGGACTGGGAGCTTGAAGACAGGTTAAAACAGGACGTGATTTACGCAATAACAAAGGAGGGCAAGGATCTTGTTGTAAAAGAGGTGGAAATAGACCATCACGATACCTAAGTTATCAATTGATGGGAGGATCTAAGCGACTGGCATTATGACTCAGCCTCGCCGTTATTTTTTATATATCAGCATCAATCCATCGTCAAGATCTAAAAATTGAGAAACTACACTAACATCTTTTTTGACTTTTTCTAAAAATGGTTTAACGTGGTCTTCGAATTTACCGACATCATCTGCGACAATCAAACCCCCGCCCTTTAACAACGGTAAGACCAATTCATAATATTTTTGGTAGTCCTCTTTTTTTGCATCTATAAAAACGAAGTCAACTTGTCCATGGTTCCAATTAGCCAGCACTTCAAAAATATCTTTTTCATAAAGCGTGATATCTCTGTTCAGTTTTGTTTCAACCAAATGTTTTTTTGCCAAATGCGCCCGCTGTTTGTCAATCTCTGTAGTATAGACATGCCCCCCATTTTCTTTGGCGGCGAGCGCCATCCAAATTGTTGAATATCCAAGGGAACAACCAAGTTCCAGCACCCGCTTCGCCTTTGTGGCCAGAAGCAACATATGGAGAAATTTACCCGTTGAACGTGGGACTGAACCAAAGCTTTGAGACCTTTCAAGGTTCTCAATTTTTTCCAAAACTTCATTAATTTTCTTGTTCATGTGTCTAGTAAATTTTATCCCATTCAAATTAAGTTATCAGCCCGCCCTCGTTGACAACATTTGTCTCTTTGCCTTTTTTATTATATTTTTCAAGGATTTTTTTCTGCGCAGAATTAAATGCCAGTTCGACATCAACACCCAGCTCATTTGCGAGCCTGCACAAACCAAACAACAGGTCGCCTATCCCATCAACAAAAATCTCCTTATTTTCCTGGGCAAATTTTACCCTCTCCTCTTCTGATTTGTATCTCAAATATTGTGACATTGCAATAAGCTCTTCATGCAGGTGGTCAAACTTGTCTATATTAGGCAAATCCTTCCACCCATTCCTCAGCGCGAATTTCTTCACAAGGTTTTGCGCGTCCTTTATTGATATGATTTTTTCTGCCATGCTATTTCTTATAATCTCTCATTCATTTGGTCAAATAAATATCAATTAATAAATGGGAGATTGCAGACTAAATAGAACCCTAATCCACATCATGTTCGCCTTTCCATCCGTCACCATCTTCTTTGTCCCAAGGCCTGGAAGATCCACCATCCTGTTCGCACTCACCATCATAGTCTTCGTTGTCATAGTCGCTTTTCTCAGGGTTTTCGGTAGCGTCACCATCAATAAGCTCCTTTGGTCCAAGCTCCTGATCACACTCTTGTGAGCCATCTGAACTAACGTCTCCATCAAGTCCAAAGCCGCTGTTCTTGAAAATCTCATCAATCTTCTTACCAACTTCAATCTCCCCTTCAAGACGTTCCCCAACGGCCTTTCTAATATCAGCACTATTTTTGTTAACCAACTTCTCCATATAGTTGAGTAATCTCCTTGAATAACAGCCATACAACCAACCGCTTCCCATCTCAGCCATCCTCCAAGCCTCCGGTGCAGCAAGCCAAAACAAATATGATGGGTTCCATGTGAACAAAGAAATAGCGCCTATTACCAAATCAGCGGTTGTGGGTAAACCTTTGCTTAAAAAATTGTACCCCTTCTCGGTTTCGTCCAGTTCCCTAAGACTATTATGAAGATCTTCGCCTTCTAGACTTTCTCTGTAAAAAGTCCTTTGCTCCTCAAAAATCTCATTAGGGGGCACCAGAAAATACCTTGAAAGATGGGTTAGTATTTCCATAAAAGAGAATTGTACATTAGAAATAAAAGCTCAGTATCATATTACTCTATGCTTGAGTCTCCGCCTTTCCACCAATCACAATTCCTTTCCCAAGCGTCTTCAACCTCTTCCTCATCCTCAAAAAAATCTTCCATCAGCTGCGCGCGGTTAGAGGCCATCCTCCTCTCTAAATGTCTGTAAATAAACCCTTTTTTAATTTCAACAAACCTAAAAACCTCCCCTGCGGCAGATATAAGCAGGTATGTAGGATTGCGTGTAATCAATGAAAGCCCGATGCCGGTGACATATGAGGCATTTGGCAGCCACCTTGAAAATATTGCATAATCCCTCTTCATCCTCCTAATCTTATCAAACTCAATTGATTTTTCCTCGACATCCAAATTCTCACTGCAAAAATCCATGTGCCTGTCGAAAATCCGTTTGTCAGTCTCAAATAGATACCGCGAGAACATATGATAGAAGTTCATAATATAATTAGCTTTTACAAAAAGTATAGAAATGGCAGCTATCTAGGCTTCCCACATACACAGGAAAGAAACTGATTGATATCAGTTTCCAACTTTCTGCAGTACAACCTAGACCGCCGGGGCGTTTAACTTCCGTGTTCGAAATGGGAACGGGTGTACCACCCCACTTTGGCCGCCTGATAATATACTACAGGACGAATTTATAAAGGTTAACGGGCCCGGTGGGAATTTCAGGTCGAAGCTGAGTCAAGGGTTGACATATGCTTATCCAATTTATTAGGGCATATGTCGTCCTTTCTTTCAGCTTCCAACTCTTTTGAACCCACGACCATCCGGTATCTTCTATTACCAATGAGTCTACACCCATTTGTTTCTGTCATTGCGGAATTAACCGCTAAACATGCTTTTAAAAATACAGTTGGAAACAGGCCGCGCCTATTTCGGTCCTTTAATATTAAAAGCCGGGTGCTCTACCAGGCTGCTCACCTTTTCCGTGAACGCTTTTTGACCAACATCACCGAAAGGGGTTCTGAGCTACGGGCCCTGGTTAATCTAATAATATTCTTAACATTATTTAAATGTGTAATTCCACTGGTCTAGTGACCAGTGGATAGCATGACGAGAGAAAGCTTATTCTGTGAGAAAAAAATAATAAACG
>Ga0209541_10003173_pt1 | contig 30530 bp, 38 predicted proteins | sample RifCSPlowO2_01_FD_184027 | JGI IMG/M metagenome (GOLD analysis project Ga0209541, IMG submission 184027) | Groundwater microbial communities from Rifle, Colorado - Rifle CSP2_plank lowO2_0.1 (SPAdes) (version 2) | ecosystem: Environmental > Aquatic > Deep subsurface > Groundwater | place... | reverse complement strand
TTCTGACATTGTTTCAAGCCTGCAGTTCGCAGCAACAAAGAAAGCAGCAACAACCGCAGCAGGAACTGTTGCAGTTGAAGGCGATGCTTGGCAAGTAGGAACATCAAACCACCTTGAATTAAGCGAGGATGGCTCAACAACTGACACAATAGAAACATTAAGAAATATTACCACATATGTTGATAAGAATAATTTAAAGGCATTAGCCTCTGGCTCTGTATCAAACAACAAGCAAACCTCGCCTTTTAACCAATATTTGTATTTGTTAGGGCCAGGATCAGGAACTACATTGGATAATGGTTATGTTGTTTACAGTGAAAATGATGATGATGTCTCAGCAGATTTCCTATACTTTAAGTCAGGAAGAGAAATAGCAAGGTACTTGATTGAATTTACAACAGCATTAGAAAGCGATGTTGATGACTCAGCTGGCTCTGCATCAACAACTGGCTTGTTCCTGACAGACTACCAGGATGTTGATCTTACAATGTTTGGCAGAAAATATACCATAGTAACTGCAAAGAGACAGACTACAGGCGGAAGCGAGATGGTCTTGACATTAATGGGCGGAGCTGGAAAAGACACATTGATTGAAAAGCAGACAAAGACTTATACAATTGGCGGAAAAGACTACGAAACAACTTTAAATTTCGTTGATGCTGATGAAGCGCAGTTTGTCATTAATGGCCAGACTTCAAGAAAAATGAAAGATGGAGACACTGACAAGCTGTCAGACGGCACAACAATTGGAGTAACAGATGTGCTGTACCAAGATTATGCTGGAGGCATCCATAGCGCAACATTCTTCATTGGCGCAAATAAATTGGAGATAAAGGATACAGGCGTAACTGATGTTGTGTCATCCAACCAGCTAAAAGTTGACGACAACACAATTGATGATGCATCAGTGATAATTGAAGGTACGACTACAAACACAACCTTTAAGATAAACAGAATTCATGTCAATATGACTTCTGATGATAATTTCTTCGTTCCAGCAGGCGGCAAGCTAAGCGAAGCGATTAAGACAGAAGGAGGCACAACAGCAGAGCCTCAAGTGTTGTTTACAGAGAACTGGGACATTGAATACAGGGGATTAAAGAAAGTGAATACAGAAAAGATAAAGCTCAAGACCAGCGGCTCAAGCCAGTACAACCTTGAGTTTGTTGATGGAGATGGCAACAAGGTTGATGTGTCTATTGGAAAAGCCACCGCAGCAAATGCATTGAAATTTGGCGATGACGGCAAGCCTTTTATCAACAATGAAAATTCAAGCATAGCAAAGGATGCCTATTTCGTTGTGACAGACGGCAGCAGAAAGAGAGGAGAAAGAAAGACATATGTGCTGCAGTACAAAGGGGCTGACAAAGTAACAGCAGACAATCCTGTGCTGAAGTTCAAAAATATAGGCGGCAGCAAAACAATAGAGCAGACTTTCGCTGCAGCTGAGGAGGGGACGTCAATAGCAACATTGAAGGTTGGCGGCGCTGACTTTAAAATTTATAACGCCACAGGAGTCGCTAGCGATATGAACGCAAATGACTTCCCAATAAGAATTGACTTGGATGCAAGTGGAGGCATTAATGGAGCTAATCTGTCAATTATCAATATTACCACCAGATACGGGGCAGAAATCCAATTAGTAAACTCAACAATTACAGATACTGCAGCGATGTCACTAAGAATGATAATAAAAACGCCAGATGAAGCCAGGGATGGAAACGCAAAAGATTCTGTGGAAAATGTGCAGGCACTAGACTATGCAGTTAACATAACTGCAGATTCAAGCACAAAAGTGGCACTTGCCGTGTTAAGCGGTTATACAACTGCTCAAAATGGGCAGAAGATAACTGAAAGAACACCAGATGGCGAGACAAATGTGCAATACGGATACACATCCTATGGCACATTTATAAAAAGAGACTCTCCATCAAGCGAGCCAGGCACCTTAGACATTGACTACCCAGAATCGCAGAGGTACCCATTGGTTTATATCACAGCCAAAGGAACTTCATTCAGCGAAGTAGGAGCATCAACAACAGATGCAGTGACAGTCCAAAGAATTGAGGTTGGAGCTGCAAAGCTTGCTTCAGAAGTAGCAAATGTCAATGCGCAGAACACAATAATCGTAGGCGGGCCGTGCGCTAACACAGCAGCTGCCACAATACTTGGCAACCCAGTAGATTGCACTGCTGGATTCGAGCCAGGAAGCGGCAGAATTGAGCTGTACGAGAACGCAAACGGCAACGTAGCAATGCTAGTAGCAGGATACGCAGCTGTTGACACAAGAAATGCAGCAGCGGTTGTTGCTAACTACAAGGACTACGCAGGCAAGCTAAAGGGAACCAAGGTAAAGGTTACCAAAGGCGTTGGCAACGTATTAACTGTAGCATAAGGGCTTTAAAACCCTTTATTTTCTTTCTTTTTTGTTATGTTAATTTTATAACCAAAAGAGAAGTTACTACTAAATCTATTGAAATCAAATAGAAACATTTAAATAAAACATAAGGCTTAGCTCATTCATGAAAAGCAAAACTTTTGATGTAAAGGCGTTCTGGAAGGAAATGAAAGAATTATTCCCGGATATAGATTTAAATTCTATTAAAGAGGACTCTGGACAATGGGCGATAACAAAACCGATAATTCTGAAGAGACTGTTTTAAGATTTGGTTTGAAGATAGATAAGATAATAAAAGGCAAGAATGTCAGATTTCAAATAGGTTTTCATAACGAGGGCATTCCTGATGCTGAAGTTATTCTACTTGCGGAAGCATGGCTAGAAAGGATGAAAGAAAATTTTAAGCAGCCCATCAAAGACGGGTTTACTTTCTTTCAGCCAAGAAAAGATGACGATGATGGAACTGATGACAAATAGTACACTAAGCAGATATAAATACGCAAAACACATACTTAACCCAATAATTCCCCCAAGAAAATATTATGCTTTGTCCTTTTAATCCTTAATTTAACCTTCTCGCCAATGTCTTTGTGGCAGTCAGGAACTGAAATAAGCCTGTCTTTTGCCACAGCAAGCTTTTCATTGCCAATCCTGCCGGGCAGGGCTATCACAGTTTCTATAACCTGCCCTTTCCTGAACGGCTTCGGCAGCTCAGGCAGCTCTTCAACGTTAAAGGCTGACTTGTCAAATATAAGCCTGATGCCGTGCTTCTGCTCAAGCTCCCTCATTTTTGAATAGAACTGCTCCATTGATGCTTCTTTGGCAGGGTTCCTTCCAAACCTATAATTCATCATGTTTTGTATTCCTATCGGAGGGCAGTTTTTCCCTGCTCCGATTTCCCCGGCAAACTTGGCAAGCTTCACCAGTTCTTCATCGTTATACCCAAACATCCACACAGGAACTATTATCAGGTCCATTTTTGAAGGTATGTACTTTGCAATCTCCAGAACTTTGCTTAGATTATATGGATGCCCTGCCAATTGCGCTGCAAGCCTTGGCTCCATGGCATGAAGCGACAAATTGATCCTTGTCAGGCCTGCATCCGCAAGCTCGTCAATGTACTGCTTTGTCAAAAGCAAGCCATTTGTGTCGATTGAGCTTGTCTTGACCCCTTTTATTGACATTATGTCTTTCACAAGCCCGATCATGTCAGCGTAAAGAGTTGGCTCTCCCTGGGAATTTATATGTGCATCAAGGCTGTTGCTGTTTTTGAACTCGGCTATTTTCCTGAACTCCTCAACAAGGTAGTCTTTCTCAACGACAAAATCGGTTTTTCTCCTTGACAGCGGGCCTTCATCAACTGAGCAGAAAACACAGCTTATGTTGCAGCTTGTAATCGGCTTGACTTCAATTATGTTCGTGCCCACTCTTTCAAGCCCGAAATAGTTTGTGCCGATGAGCGGGATGCCTGAGCTTTGGTGGATGTAAATTGTTTTCTTGTTGTTCAGCCTGTTTTTCAAGTGCTTGAAAGAGTTGAAAAGCAGAAAGTCAAATTTCCTTTTTGCAGCATTTTCTGATATGTCCTTAAAGGTTATTGAATTTTTATTTACCTCGAACGGCGCTATTTTTTTAAGGCTGCTTTCTTCCAGGTAAGTATAGAACAGCCTGAGGAAATCAACCCTCACATTTCCCTTGCCTTTCTCAAAGCTTATGTCCTTGAATACTAATTCTGCCATGATATGCGGCATAAGAAATGATTTTAAAAAGGTATCTGAAGGTTTTTATTGTGCTCTGCGGAAACATATGTCACCTGCGTGTACACGAGGTTTTTAATGAAAACTTATTTAAATACGCTGCCCTAATCCTGCATATGTGGGTGGAAAATGCAGGAAGTTGTAATCACTTATGAAACCCTGTTCGAGCTTTTGAAGAGGGAGAGGGAAAGGGTAGATTTGCAGAAGATTGAGCCCGAATTCTTCAGCAACACCATCAGCTACATAAAGGACAAGAAAAAGATCATTGAAGCCAAAAGCGACTCTGTTTTTGCGTCCGAGGAGCGCAAAAAAACAGAAAGGCAGCTTGAGAACATATACAAGATTCTTAAGGAACTTTATGAAAGGAGGGAAAAGAAGATAATAAGCTTAGCGCTTGACAAAAGCAGAACCAAATCAAACCTGATAGACACCACAGCGCTTCTCAAGGAAGAAAAAGTTGTTTTTGACGCATTGACCGGGCTTCTGGACAATTACAGGGAGGCAATACTATACAGCATTTTGAACGAGAAGATGCCGTTTATGAATCCTATAGAGGCAAAAAAGCCAAGCGATGAATTCAAATCCGCATTGGAGCTGAAAAAATCCACAAAGCTTGTCAGGTTTGCATCTCCTGTGCCTAAGTTTGTCGGCACAGAGCTCGAGGAGTACGGCCCTTTCAGCGAGGAGGACATTGCAAATCTGCCCTCTGAAATAGCCGATGTGCTTATCGGAAAGGGAAAGGTGGAGGAAATTAAGGAAGAATAAAGCAAAACAAACATTTTTAAATGACTTAAAAATCCACTTTCTTATGAAAATGCCTAAATTAGTTAACAGGTACTGCCCTTACTGCAAAAAGCACACAGAGCACAATATCACTATTACAAAGAAAAAGAGCCCAAGCAGCCTCAGCTATGGCTCAAAGGTAAGGGCAAGGAAAAGGGGAAGGGCAAGGGGAAAGGGCAACCTTGGAAGATATTCAAAGCCCGCAATAAGCAAGTTCAAGATGACGGGCAAGAAAGCCACAAAGAAGACTGATTTGCGATTTCAATGCAAGGTGTGCAAGAAAATGCATATCCAGAGGCAGGGCTTCAGGGCAAAGAAGATAGAGTTCAAGTAATTGAAAAAGTTCTGATTTAGTTGCATTTTCTGAATTTATTTAAATCAAAAAACACGAGAGCGTCCTTTAGAAGCCAATCATGATAAAGGAGACCAGCTTTTAATGTATTTGCGCCGAGGGGGGGTGCTAAAACGAACTACCTCAACATCACAATGCCGAGGCGCCAAAATGTTGTGCCGAAGGCACGGATTGAATATTAAATAAAATAGTTTTCAAATTCCTATTTTAAACTGCACCAGTAAACAAGATAGCTTCCTTCCATTTTGTCGTGAAAGCTGCTTAAAATCCCGCAATTCGCGCTCGGGAATATATTTATTATCGTCTTAAATCCTGTGTCTTTTACTATTGCAGGGGAAAGGTATATAAATGAACCAAAGTTACTTGCTAAGGCTGAAAAATGGCAAAAATAAGGGAATCAACGAGCAAGTTCATCAAGGTAAGATGCCCTAAATGCAAGAACGAGCAGATAACATTCGGAAAAACCGCCACAAAGGTTGACTGCCTGGTTTGCGGCAAGGCGCTTGCAGAGCCTACAGGCGGCAAAAGCAGGGTAAAGGCAAGAATCCTAGAGGTTCTAGAGTAATAGCTGAAAATGCTTCTAAAGAAACAGGGCTTCCCGGAAGAATCAGAGCTTGTCTTATGCACAGTTACAAGCGTCCAATACCATTCTGTTTTTGTTGATATTGACGAGTACGGCAAATCAGGATTGATACACATTTCTGAAGTTTCCCCGGGAAGGATAAGGAACATAAGGGACTTCGTAAAGGAAGGGAAAAAGGTTGTATGCAAGGTCCTGAGGATAAACCAGGAAAAGGGCTACATTGACTTGTCCTTGAGAAGGGTCAACGAATCCGAAAAAAGGAGAAAAATCAATGAAATAAAAAAAGAGCAGAATGCCGAAAAAGTAATAGAGATTGCAGCCGGCAAGATCGGGATAAAGACAGAAGAGCTGTATAAGGAAGTATCTGAAAAAATCACAGGCTACGGCTCGCTTCATGCTTTCTTCGAGCAGGCAGCTAAGGACGAAAGCGTGCTCGAAAGCCTTGCCATAGACAAGAAGCGCCTGAAAATTATCGGCGATACTGTAAAGCAGAGAATCAAGCCAACGGAGGTTGAGATTGCGGGAAAGCTTAAAATAACAACATATGCCCCTAATGGGATTGCCATAATAAAAGAATCGCTAAAAAAGGCTGGAGACGCCTCCAATGGCAGGATAAGCATAATCTACCTCGGCTCAGGGCTCTACAGGTTTATGGTTAAGGCAGATGAGTATAAAGAGGCTGAGAAGCTTTTAAAGAATGCCACGGAAAGCGCCATAAGCCATGTCACAAAATATGCCGGGGTTGCGGAATTTGCGCGTGAATCAGCATGAGGCAAATTTTTAAATGCAATAATTGCAATAAGTACACAATGAAAGATACCTGCGATTGCGGAAATAAAACAAGGGTTCCCAAGCCCTTAAAATACAGCCCGAATGACGGGCTTGGCTCCTACAGGAGAAAGGCAAAGCTTCATGAATACGCCGAGAGGGGCCTGATATGAGGGACAACTATTGGAGAATAATGCAGATTGGAAAATCCCCAAGGCTCAATAATCCTGTTTTTATAGAGGGTTTGCCGGGCATAGGGAATGTAGGCAAAGTGGCTGTTGATTTTCTCATAGACGAGCTTAAGGCAAAGAAATTATATGAAATAACATCCTACACATTCCCGCATTCTGTGTTTGTAAACGAGGACAATCTTGTGGAGCTGCCGATTGTTGAGATATTTTACAAGAAATGCGGCAAGAGGGACATTTTATTGCTTGGGGGCGATGTGCAGCCGATTGACGAGATAAGCTCTTATGAGTTTTCAGAAAAAATTCTTGATATAGTGCAGAAATTCAACGGCAAGGAGGTTATCACGCTGGGCGGCATTGGATTGGCAGACATCCCGAAAAAGCCGAAGGTTTACTGCACAGGCAACACAAAAAAGATTATTGACAGGTACAAAAGCGATTTAGTGAGCAATAACCTTTATGGCGTTGTCGGCCCAATTGTGGGAGTTTCAGGGCTGCTGCTCGGCTTGGCTTCAAGAAGAGGCATAGATGCCATTGCGTTTTTGGCTGAGACATACGGGCATCCCATGTACCTTGGAATCAAGGGCGCAAAGGAAATCCTGAAGGTTATTGACAAAAATCTGGATTTGCATATCGACATAAACAAGCTTGACAGGGAAATCAAGGACATAGAAAGCGAGATAATGAAAAAGACAGAGCAGCTAAGCGAGGTTACAAAGCAGATTGCGCTGAAGAAATTTCAGAAGAAGTTTGGAAGGGACGTGGATTATATTGGGTAAAGATTAAATGTAATAAGGGTCTATTCTTCCTTTCTCTACCGGTACCCATTCCTTTTTAGAATTATCAAACAAAGCGTGTGCTAGCGTCTGTATATTTTTTTCACGTAGAGATTGGTTTCCATCATATCTTCCACCCACATACCAGCCCATGATTTGACCAGGACCAATTACCAAATCGATTGCTGGCACAGCTACGCCATTTTTTCCATCAGCTGTCAATACAATTAAACTCCATAAATCGTTGTGGAACATACGCAATGATTCTGCTTTGATTTGTGGGTAATTCTCACTAAGCCATTGCTGTAAATTTGGTAATCTTGAAAGGGGGGATGCATGTCCTTGTGGTGCTATATTTTTTAATATTTTATAGCCTACTTCTTCTATTTGATTATATGTCAATGGAGATTCTTCGCCCTTTAAAACTTTTAAGAAAGAATCATAAGCCTTTATAATCACATTAAGCTGTCCATATGAAGGGTGTCTTTGAGGAATAGATTGCTCTAAAGATGTAAGCTTTGATTTTGCTTCTTCAGCTTTTTCAAGGATTTGCTCTATTTGACCCATAGTAGGTTTGCATTGGCAAACTTATATTTAAATCTTTCTATTTTTGTTACTAAGAAGTAATTATTCTTTATAAACATTGATATATTTTCCATATTGAAAATAAAATATAACAACTTGTTTAATCGAAAAATATTTAAATATAGTATCTAAATAGACACATATGTATCAAAAAGGAAACAATAAAATTATTTTAGCATTATTTTTAGGGGATTACTCCAAGCAATTTTATTTAAGAGAAATAAGCAAATTGACCAGGATACCGCTCAAAACAACCCATAGGCTGGTTTCAAGCCTTGAAAAGGATAAAATACTAAAAAGTACAGTAAGCGGCAAAAATAAATACTTTAAGCTAAATTTTGGCAATCCTCAAACTAAGCTTTGCTTACTTGAAGCAGAAATATATAAAACTTCCATTTTTATCGGTGAATATCCATTGTTTAAAACATTTTTGAAAGAACTGAGTACTAGCAGCTTATTAATAGTTTTTGGAAGCTTTGCCAAATTTAAGGCAGAGAAAGATTCAGATTTGGATTTACTGGTAGTATTAAAAAGAAAAGAAGATTTGCCTTTCTATTTATTAGGCTACAATATACATAAAGTTGAATTGTTAGAGAAAAATTTTATAAAGGCTATAGAAAATAATGAAACTTTGATTAGAGAGATAGCAGAAAATCATATAATACTAAATGACCATTCATTTTATGTTAACATTATGTGGAGTTTTTATGGGCGAAGATAAAATTAAATGGTGTTTTAAATTAAAAGATGGCTTAAAGATAGTAGAGCCAAATGAAAGATTAGCAAAATCTTATCTTGAAGAAGCCAAATTGTCATTAGCAAGAGCTGATAAGGACTTTCAAGACGGAGATCTCCTTTGGACTACTGTTGTTATTTATTATGCTGAATATTATGCATTGTACTCGTTTCTTCAAAGGATTGGTGTAAAGTGTGAAAATCATTTTTGCTCTATTTTGGCTGTGACATTACTTTTAGGAGAAGAAAAAACAAATACAATAAATCATCATAAAGGCAAAAGGATAGATGCACAATACTATATGAAAGTTGGAAAAGAAGAGGACGTGAAGAAAATGCTTCAAGAAGCAAAGGTATTTATTTCAATGTTCGATGATATTGTTGCAAACCTAAACGAAATAGAAATGAATGATTACAGACTAAACTTTAAAAAGTTAAAATAAAGTGCCAAACTCAATGTTTATAAATAAGATAAATTTTACCATAAATTTAAAAAACAATTGTATTTAGGAAGTAAAAAGGTGGTAATTTTTGGGCTATAAAATAAGAAAAATAAAGGCAAGGGAAGTTCTTGATTCAAGGGGAAACCCGACTATAGAGGTAGGCTTAAAGACGGATTCCTGCTGCGCAAGGGCAATCGTGCCGAGCGGCGCGTCAACCGGAGTACACGAAGCATTGGAATTAAGGGACGGCAACAAAAAGAGATACCTTGGCAAAGGCGTCCTGAAAGCAGCGAATAACGTCAATAAAATAATATCAAAAAAAATTATAGGCTTTGATTGCAGAAAGCAAAGGGAAATTGACAATGCTTTGATAGAGCTTGACGGGACAGAAAACAAGTCAAGGCTCGGCGCAAATGCTATTCTTGGGGTTTCAATGGCAGCCTGCAAGGCAGGTGCCCTCTGCTCAGACAAAAAATTGTATGAGCATATCCAAAAAATGTCAAGCGCCAAAAAAATGCTGCTTCCAATCCCGCAGATGAATGTCATAAACAGCGGCAGGCATGCCGGCATTGAGAATGACATACAGGAGCATATGATAATGCCTGTCGGATTTAAAAAATTCAGCGATGCTTTAAGGGCTGGCGTTGAAACTTACCATGCCTTAAAAAACATTTTAAAGAAGAAATACGGCGCTAAGTCTATACTGCTGGGCGACGAAGGCGGCTTTGCGCCCCCAATCGAAAATGTTGAGGGAAGATTAGAGTTGTTATTGAAGGCAATTGGCGAAGCTGGCTACAGCGGCAAGATAAAGCTTGCCTTGGACTGCGCGGCATCTGAATTCTTCGACGATAATGTCGGAAATCAAAGACGTCGAGAATCAAAGATTCTCGGGTTGTCCGAGACAAAGTCTCGGCAATTTCCGAGCATTTCCAAAAACCTAAAGGTTTTTGATAAAAAAGGAATTTATAAAATCCTAAATAAAAAATACAGCCAAGGGCGATTAGTTGATTTTTACAAAAGTCTGGAAAAAAGATATCCAGTCATTTCCATAGAAGATGGCATGTCGCAAGATGACTGGGATGGATGGGATTTATTGAACAGGGAACTGGGCAAAAAAATCCAGATTGTCGGGGATGATTTGCTCGTGACCAATATCCTGCGTATTAAAAAAGCATTAAATGAGAATGCCTGCAATGCTTTACTGCTGAAAGTAAACCAGATTGGAACAGTAACTGAAGCAATTGATGCAGCATCAATCGCTTTCAAAAACAAGTGGAATGTTATAGTGAGCCACAGAAGCGGGGAAACAGAAGATAGTTTTATTGCTGATTTATGTGTTGGGATTGGCGCAAATCAATGCAAGTTCGGGGCGCCTGCAAGAAGCGAGCGTACTGCAAAATACAACAGGCTCCTTAAAATAGAGGAAAAGCAGGGTAACAAGGCGAAGTTTGCTGAATTCTAAAATGAAAAAGCCGATTATTACTTTAACAAGTGATTTTGGTGTGCAAAGCCAGGGTGTTGGAATAATGGAGGCTGTTGCACTCAAGATTAACCCAAATGCCAATGTAATCCATTTAATGCACGGCTTGCCGGATTTCAATTTATTTTATGCCGCAAGAACAATGGAAACCGTAAGCTGTTTGCCTGTCGGCTGCCATGTTTGCGTTGTCGACCCCGGCGTAGGAACAAAACGAAAGCCCATAATAATTAAAACATGCAGAGGGGATTTTTTAGTCGGTCCTGATAATGGCGTGCTTATTCCGGCAACAAGATTTTTAGGCGGCATAAAAAAGGCTGTCGGGATAACAAATGAAAAATATATGAAAAAGCCAGTTTCTCCGATATTTCATGGAAGGGATATTTTTACTCCGGCGGCAGCGCACCTTTCAAGAGGCGTTAAAATAGAAGAATTTGGAAAAGAACTCAATCCAAAAAGCCTTGCCAAGGCTCCTTATGAAGAAGCTGAAATAAAAGGTAATGAGATTCATGCAAAAGTCATATCAATAAATAAATTTGGCTCTTTGCACTTAAACATTAGGCAAGTCGAATGGCATAAATTTAGAGTTAAACTCAAAGACGAGATAATTTTAAAATTCAAAAATAAGCCTGTTAAAGTGCCTTACGCAGTAACTTTTGGCGATGTGGAAAAAGGAAAGCCATTAATAATTAAAGATGATTATGGAAGAATGGAAATTGCATTGAATCAAGATTCATTCAAGAATAAATATAAAGTTGAAATTGGTTATGATATTATAATAAAGAAAATAAAATGATAAAGCTCGTATTATTAAGGCACGGGCAGAGCACTTGGAACAAGGAAAACAGGTTTACAGGCTGGACTGATGTGCCTTTGACAAAACAGGGAGTTGAAGAAGCAAAAAAGGCAGGAAAATTTCTAAATGAAAGTAGATATAATTTTGACATTGTATTTACATCAGTGCTTAAAAGAGCCACTGACACGACTGATATTGTTCTCAAGGAAATGAAAATAAAGCCGAAAATAGAAAAAAGCTGGCGCCTGAATGAAAGGCACTATGGTACATTGCAGGGCTTGAATAAGGCAGAGATGGCTGCAAAGTACGGCGATGAGCAAGTATTAAAGTGGAGGAGAAGCTATGACATAAAGCCGCCTGCTTTGGATAAAAGCGACAAAAGATGGCCTGGCAACGATCCTTTATACAGGGATTTGGACAAAAAATTGCTGCCGCTTGCAGAGTCTTTAAAGGACACAGTCAAAAGGGTTGCTCCATACTGGAAAAAAGAGATGCTGCCATTGGTTAAAAGCGGCAAAAAAGTGCTTGTATCAGCAAGCGGCAACAGCCTGAGGGCGCTTGTCAAGATTATTGACAATATTTCTGACAATGAAATTGTGGAGTTCAACATCCCAACAGGAATTCCGCTTGTATACGAGCTCGATGACAACTTAAAGCCCATAAAGCACTATTTTCTTGGAGACCCTAAGGAAATTGAAAAGAAGATTGCGGAAGTTGCAGCGCAGGGAAAGGCAAGGAAATAATATTCACTTGATAGTTTTTTTGTATTTATTAATAAGTAGTAAAAATAGAAAGTTTTAAAAATGGACATAACTAGCGAAATTATATGGAAACTTGGCAGTTTTATGCAACACGGGGTATAGTCAAGAGCTATAGGTTTGATAATTCACAAATTGAAAAAGGGCTTGAAATCGGGATATCCCCAGAAATAAAAATTAGCCACAAACATTTAACAGCCCCTATACAAAGAGATTTTGCTTTATACGGTAAAAGAATGGGCTTAAAAGAGCTTGAGTTGAGCGCTTCAATTGAGCCAAGCCCTGAAAATGTTGAGGAATCATTATCAAGATTGAATCAGTATACAATTTGGGTAAGAGGCGCAAATGATATTGCTAATGAACGTTTGATAAATGCAATAAATTTTCATGTCGGCTCTGCGCAGGATTATGATTCTGAAAGAGAATATAAAAAAAGAACCAGAACTCCAAATGACTTCGCAACATTTGATGCTGAGGAATACCTAAAAAGATTAGATGCTTTAAAGGAATTCTATAAGCATGTAGACGAGCTAAGCTCAAAAAGCGGCATTACTGTTCTAGTTGAGAATATGCCAAACCCCAATTTTGCAAAGGCTGAAAGCTTAGAAGATAAGAAATCAAAATACAGGTATATTGATCGCTGGTCAGGGACTCGTTGGGTGCCAGAGTATTTTCAGCATGGAAGCATGGCTACATCAGGAGAGATAAACCATGTCTTGGGTGGAACTGGAATACAAATATGCTATGATATAGAACATTTGAATCAAACAATAGAATCTTCAAGCAGATATCCCAATGAGGGTAGTCTTGAATCGTTATTGGTGCATGAAGCGGAGTTATTTGAGAAATTTGGCTTGATTGTAAGGAAAGGAGAGACTCTGCGATTTAAGTCAAAGCTTGACATTGAACAGCAGATAACTGACTTTAGGAATCCTATAAAATCATCTCAAATCGGTGGCCAAGTAGGTATGGCATTCATGGATAGTGACGGATATTTCCATATAGGTTCACATATGCCACTCACACCAACTAATATTTATATTATGGACGAACGGCAAAGACAAAAAATGTGGGAAGATGGTAGGGAATATGTAAAGCAAGCCTTGCAAGCTTTAAAGTCTAAAGGTTGCAGAAGAATAACCTTTGAAGTATTCCCTTATGATTATGCAGGGGAAGACTGGGTAAAAATGAATCAAGAAACTTTCTCAAGTGTAAAACAAATACTTTCAGAAATATAATTTTATCTTCTATAAAATCTCGCCGCATCCTCTGGGAGTACAGAGTTGATTACAGCATCCGTTGAAATCTCAAAGCCGCCCCATGTCGCCATCCTTGGGGTTATTTCTATGTGAAAATGCAGGTTTTCTTTTTCAGGTGAATAGTGCATAAAGAAATTGTAAGAGGCATTTAATTTTTTTAATTTTACAAGTATTTTTTTCAATGCCAAAGCCAAGTCCTCCAGCTCATTTTCCTCCAACTCTTCCATCGTCCTTCTGTGTTTTTTGGTAAAAACCCATGCCTCATAATTGAAGCGCGAGGCAAAAGGCGCAAAAGCAACAACATTTTTTGTCTCGAATATTTTTCTTTTTGATTTTGCCTCATGCTTTATTATTTCGCAGTACATGCATTTTTTTCCTTTGGCTGAAGCTTTTGCCTCTTCCATGACCAATGCAGGCACTTGTGGCAATGCCATCACCTGGGTATGGCTGTGTATAAGGGATGTGCCTGCGTCCTTGCCGTGATTTTTGAATATTTCAACATACCTGATTCCATTTAATCTGCCCAGTTCCCTCACCCTGAACCTGCACACTTCAAGCAATTCCCTTACCTGTCCAGCCGGCAAATCAGCAAGCTGTGACTTATGGTGTTGCGTCTCGACGATTATTTCATGAACGCCATAGGAATCCCTTTCAGAGCAGAAATTTTTTGCCTTGAGCCCTGCGCTGCCTTTTTTCTCCACGGCAGGGAACTTGTTGAGGAACCACCTCATTTTCCAGCCTCCCTTATATTCGACCCTGCCGATCTCAGGCGGCGTCATATGCTCATTTGACGGGCAGAAATAGCATATTTTTCCATCGCTTTTTACGTCAATGCTTCTAAGCTCTCTTGGCCTCTTTTTTCTTTCAGTTGAATAATAAACCCACCTGTCAAGAATGTAGTCTTTTCTTATTATGCCCATATTCCCTATAAACTTCGCGCAGAGTTATTTAAACTTTTTGGATTTAAAGATTTTCATGCCTATTAAAATTTTTGATAAACTTTAAAAAGTATGAAAGAATAGCCCGCTTCATGGAATTAAAATCAGTAAAAAGCGGCATGCCAAAAGAGCTGTATGAAATTCTTGAGAAGGAGATAGAGAGTCTCAGGCCTGCCCAGGAAAAGGCTGTAAAAAAGGGGCTTTTGCATGGAAAAAATCTTCTGGTATGCACGCCCACAGCTTCAGGAAAAACGCTGATAGCGGAAATTGCGGCTTTCAAGTCCATTATAGAAGGCAAAGGAAAAGCGGTTTATATTGTGCCGTTAAAGGCGTTGGCGTATGAAAAATACAGGGATTTCAGGAAGAGGTACGGAAAAATTGCAAAAATAGCCCTGTCAATCGGAGACATTGACTCTGCGGACAATTATCTTGCAGAATACGACTTAATAGTCACCACATCTGAAAAGCTCGACTCTTTGATAAGGCACAGTTCACCATGGGTTTCAGGCATTGCAACCATTATTATTGACGAAATCCATTTGCTTAACGACCATGGAAGGGGCCCTACACTGGAAATCTTGATTACAATCTTAAAAAAATTATTAAAAAATGTGCAGATAATTGCATTAAGCGCGACAATCGGCAACGCAGAAGAGCTTGCAGAATGGCTTCAAGCCGATTTAGTTGTAGACGAGTGGCGCCCTGTAACACTCCACAAGGGGATTTATCTGGACGGGGAAGTGGAGTTTTATTGAAATTAAAAAGGCTGGAAGAATGAAATATAAACAAGGGATTGGGTTCATAATGAGGTCAGATGAATTTAAACTATTTGAAGAAGGATCGAATCATCATGAATTAGAAAGAATATTATCACCGCTTACTTTTTGGCTGATAAGAATTAAAGCAATTCAAGAATATTTAAGCAAAGAAGGGCATGTAAAAAGCTTGTCAGCAAGACGTGATTATCAAAAACAATTAGAGAAACTAGGGACGGTGTATGAACAAATAGGTATTTTAGAATCTTCTATAAGTTATGAAAATGTAGTTAACTTATGGAATTCCAAAAGATTTTTGCCACAACATTTACAAATAGAATCGATGTCTCTTGAAGGAGTTACTCAAGAAGATTTAATAAGGGCATGGAAAGATGGAAATGCGGATTTGATTGTGAGATTATGCGCCGGTACTTTATAAAAATTAACTCATTAGACTAATCCTAAATTTTTAATTATGATATTTGAATCAAACTCCTGCAAATCACCATATTTCTGACCCGTTCCAAGGTACAAAATCGGCTTCTTTGTGATATAGCTTACAGAAACAGCAGCCCCTCCTTTCTCGTCGACATCAGCTTTTGCAAGGATAATCCCGTCAATGCCGACAGCTTCGTTAAAGGTTTTTGCCTGCTCAACGCAGTCGTTGCCAGTAATGCTCTCGCCAACAAATACCTTCAAATCAGGCTTCGCCACCCTTATTATTTTCTTCATTTCGTCAATAAGGTTTGTGTTGCTGTGCATCCTTCCTGCCGTGTCTATCAAAACAGCATCGATGTTTTTGGCTTTTGCGTGCTTTATCGCATCAAATGCAACCGCAGCAGGGTCCGCGCCATAGCCGTGCTTTATCATATTCACCCCAACCTTGTCTGCATGAATCTGGAGCTGCTCTATAGATGCTGCGCGAAAAGTGTCAGAAGCCGCTAAAACGCATGAAATTCCCATTTCTTTGAGCATATTTGCAATCTTTGCTATGCTTGTCGTCTTTCCTGAGCCGTTTATGCCGAAAAAAGCGATTACATAAGGCTTTTCCCTCTTGTTTTTTATTTCCTGAATCAAGTTAATATGGTTATTATGAAACAAATCCTCAATTGAAATCCTTAAAGTCTGTTGGATAATCTCCTCAACTTGGGTTCTTTTTATCGGCTTTTCAACGAGCTCTTCCTTCAGGTCATTTTTTATCTTTTCAATCACTTCAACAGCAACATTGCTCTCCATCAGAGCCATTTCCAGCTCCCAGAATAATTTTTCGAACTGCTTTTCATCTATTTCTGTTGTTGTTATTTTTTCTTTTATAGCGCTAAAAAACCCTTGTGGCTTTTGGCGCCCCGAAACGCTTTGCGTTTCTCTGGCATCAAAAAATCCCTTCTTTTCGGGCTCTTTTTCTATTATCTTTTCTTCAATTTTAAGTTTATATCCAGTTTTTTCTTCCTTTATTGGGCGTATTTTTTCATGCCGTATTATTTTCGGCTTTTCTTCTTTTTTAACTTCTACTTTTTCCTCAATTGCCAGTTTTTCTTCAATTATTTCTTTAGGCTCTTCCTTTCCAATAAACTTTTCCTTGATTTTGGCAAAAAATCCTTTTTCCTCTTCCTTTTGAGGCTCTTCAATCAGCTTCCCAACTATACTTTCCGCTGCTTTGCCCTCCTTCTCAACATTCTCAGAAATCTTGGATATTGCGCTCTTCAGCTTTTCCTTCAGGAATTTGAACATTTTGTTTTATTGAAATTTATGATAATTTTTCAGGCATATTCAAGAATTTTTATCGGCTGATGCCATATTCTGCAGCTGCATTTCCAGATGGGCCGCATGGCTTGTCATTTTTTCCAGCTCGTCAATCATCTGCTTCTGTATTTTCTTAATTTCTTCCATCTGGCTCTGGATGAGGCTTTTTGTCGATGCAACGTCCTTTTTGACAGCCACATTGGCGCCTACATTGACAAGCAGCTCTGAAGTGTCTTTAATGCTTGCCTTTGCGAATATCCCTGAGCTTAACGGCACAAATATCTCTTTTCCTGGAGAAAGATTTTTGAATTCGTCCAGGCTACTGCCTGTCACGCTCAGCTCAACCAGCTGGTTCGTTACCGCTTCTAATTGCCTCTGCAATTGCTTTATATGCTGATCAAGCATCTGGAATTGCATATAAATCTCCTGCGCTTTCTTTTCCTTGTCATCCATTTTACTTTAATTTTTTCTCGAGTTTTTTATACATCTGCTCATATACCACTCCCATAGGCAGGCCCTCGTGGGTTCTTTTTACATTCTCTGCAAGCAAAGGCGCTATGGATATGATTTTTAGCTTGCTTATCATTTTCTCTTTTGGAATTTCCACTGTGTTCGTAACAACAACTTCCTTAAGCTGGGACTCTTTTATTCTTTCAATGGCAGGGCTTGAAAAGATGCCATGTGTTGCAAATGCATAAACCTCCTTAGCGCCGAATTTAATTAGGATTTTTGCAGCCTCGACTATTGTGCCTGCAGTGTCTACGAGGTCGTCAACAAGGATTGCGGTTTTGCCCTTGACATCGCCGATTACATTCTGAACTTCTGCAACATTCGGCTGCGGCCTTCTCTTGTCTACGATTGCAATCGGCGCATCCAGCACTTTTCCAAAATATCTTGCTCGCGCTGCTCCGCCTGCATCCGGGCTTACAACCACAATGTTCTTCAGCTTCTGGTCTGCTATGTAATCTGCAAATAAAGGTACAACCTCAAGATTGTCGCTCGGAATGTCAAAAAACCCCTGAACCTGGGCAACGTGCAGGTCAAACATGATAATCCTGTCAACCCCTGCAGTCTCTATCATATTGGCAACAAGCTTTGCCGTTATAGGCTCCCTGGGCTTTGTTTTCTTGTCCTGTCTGCAATAGCCGTAGTATGGAATAACTGCAGTTATCTTGTCAGGGGAAGAGCGCTTCAATGCATCAACCATAATAAGCAGCTCCATCAGGTGCAGGCTTGCATCAGGAGAAGTTGGCTGTATTATAAAAACATCGCAGCCTCTTACGCTTTCAAGCACCCTGCAGTAGATCTCTCCGTCTTGGAATCGCTTGATTTCAACAGGAGTCAAAGGCACTTTCAGTATTTTAGCCACTTCTTCAGCAAGTTTCCTGTTTGCAGTCCCGGATATCAGCTTAAAATGTTTGGCTATCAAAAAAATCCACCCCAACGACAAAGTTCGTTGACACCTTGCGAGACATTCGCTTTGCGAAGTCTCGAGTGCTCGCTAACGCTCGCACATATGCCAGTATTTCAGAATAAACAAGTGTTTAAAAAGATTTGGGTTTTGATGGATATATAGGATAATCGTCTAGGGCACACTCACGCAAAAAGTAATAGGAATCGTGGCGTTATTTTTTAAGTTAGAAAGATTTATATAAATATCTTTAAAGAATCCGATACATATTGAAAAATGGAGGAAGATAACCCTATTAAAGAGAGAGATATGGAAGAAAAAGTTTTAAGATATTTTAAAGATATTAATGGATGGGAGCTTAACCCACATCCCAAAGGACGTAATGGCGAAGATATTGGTGGGAAAACTTCAGATGGAAAAAATGTATTTATTGAAATAAAAGGGACTTTAAATAAAAATGGAAAGCCATTTACGAGCAATCAAAATAAAATCCATATGAGTTATGGTGTATACCAGTTAATGACAAGAGTAACAAGTGAAAGTGATATAGCAATACTACTATTACCCTACCATCAAAATTTTTTAAATAAAATATGCATTTAAAAAGTTAAATTTTAGGTTGTTTTTTCTTTATAAAGATGGCAACATTAATGAGTATGGAGTATCGACATGATGGACAAAAAATATCTTTTGACTGGTATTATAATTATAGTAACTTTAGTATCAGCTTGTGCAAATAGCCCAGTGTTAGAATGTCCTAAACCAACTGAATGTCCTAAATGACCTGAAAAAATATGCCCTTCTTGTCCATCATGTGAAGAGGTAAAACAACAGGATAAGGCACTTATTGTTGAATTTAAAGATACGCAAAGAGTAATAAATTTAGATGGACCCGCACATTATTATAATGCTTATAGTATAATCAATCCCAATGACCGTAGAGTTTTAGTGAGTATAAAGACTTGGTGTTATGATGCTAATGACACCGAAACTACCTATGAATCAAAGCATTTTATTGATGAAAGGTCTGAATATTATAATAATTACGATGGTAGCCATTATTACTATGCCACTTGCAGTGAAGGACAACCAGATGTTTATTGGAAAAAAACAAGGGTTGAGGCAAAAATTACTGATTAAAATATGCTTTAACAACAATGACGGAAGAGTATATAATAGACACATCAATTTGGGTTGATCTTTACGAAGACAGGAAAGGTTATAACAATGAGCCACTAGGTGATTATGCCTTTAAGCTTCTTGTCAAGATAAAAGCGAATGAAAAAGTTATTGTACTTACAGATTTTCTTATCAAAGAGCTTGAGACACTTTATTCAGTTGCAGAAATCAACGGAATGTTTAAGCCTTTTGAGAAGATTACAAAAAAGATTATAGCTACAGAAAAACAGAGAGAAGAAGCCAAAAAAATTTCAAAGGAAAGAGGCGTGCCTGCTGGAGATGCTTTGCACGCCATAGTCGCAAGAGACAATGACTTAATCCTTGTAACTAGAGACAGGCATTTCAGAAAACTGGAGGATATATCAAAACACTACAAGCCAGAGGAACTTATCTAATTTTTCTATCAAGCTCTTCAAAAACTTTCTGTCTTACTTTTTCCAGTTGCTCATCGCTTGTTTTCTTTTTAGAAGCCCCTTTCAGATGTGCAATCTCCATCATGGCTTCTTTTAGCTTGGTTTCTTCTACTTTTTCCCTAAGGGCATTTCTGATAAATTCTGTTCTGTTATGATAGCCCTGTTTCTCCACAATAGAGTCTATCTCTTTCAAAAACATATCGTCCAGCTTTAGAGTAATCATTTCGGTTGTCATATAGCTACTGTATATACAACAGATATATAAATTTTTCGCCACAATTCCTTCAAATTTGCCCCATCAGGTACTGTATAATTATCGTCATCTCTTAATTTTAAAACTTAGTGAAAAAACCTCTATAATTTTTCTCGTCTATAAATTATTCATATTAAACCAAAGTTTTCCTTATGGATTCAGATAGGTGACTTTAACTAGACAGTGTCGCCCCATCAAAACATTTAATAACACCTTTAAAACCAGCCATATAAGTGCTTTTTATGGAAAACAATTTGTCGCCTTCAACCTTCATTGGAGTAAGAGGCAAAGGCATAATTTCATTCGGCTCCGGGCAGCCTGACTTGCCGCCTCCGAAAGAGGTGCTTTCGTGCATGCCTGAGCCTGAAGACTTCAAATACGGGCTGGTGGCAGGGCAGGTTTATCTGAGAAAAGCCTTGTCAAAAGAGTTCAAAGGCAGCGCAAGCGATGACTTTGTAATCACAAACGGCGCATCAGAGGCTCTAGACCTGACGCTGAGGGCGATAGGAAAGCCGAAAGACTGCATACTAATCCATAAGCCTTATTATTACTCCTACAAGCCATTGATTGAGCTGAATCACATGAAGCCTTTGTATGTTGGAACCCACAAGGGCAAGATTGATGCTGATGACTTTGAAAAGAAGGTGCACAAGGCAAAGGCTGTTTTGATAAATTCGCCTTCAAACCCTACAGGCAGGATACAGGACATAAAGACATTGAAATTCATCGAGAAAGTTACAGAAGACCTTGACATACCGCTCCTTTCAGACGAGGTTTACAAGGACATGATTTACGAAAGGGAGAATTACATGCTATCAGGCCCGCATGTCGTCACAATAAACTCCTTCTCCAAGACTTTTGACATGTGCGGCGCAAGGGTCGGCTATCTTTACTCAAATGACAAGTCAATCGTGAATGGGGCAGTCAGGCTGAAAACATACACTTCAATGAATACAAACATATTGGCGCAGAGAATGGCGTATCACGCCACAAAGGTGCCCAGAAAGTTTGTTGATAAGCAGGTTAAGATATGGAAGCAGAGAAGGGATTTGATTTACGAGGGCATGTGCAGGCTCGGGCTTGATGTATGGAAGCCTGAAGGCGCATTTTACATACTGCCCAAAGTAAAGAATCCAAGAAAATTTGTATGGGACATGTTCAGAAAATACAATGTAATCACTTACCTTGGCGAATGGTTCGGGGCAAATGACAGGGTAAGGTTTTCATATGCCCTTGATGTCAGCAAGATTGAGGAAGGGTTGAAAAGGGTTGGGAAATATCTTAAGAAGAATTAGCTTTAGAAACAACATCGCCTTTCTCTTCAACTTTAGCTACTTCTTGTCGCTCTTCCTTCTTCTTCAGCAAAATCTCTATCTCTCCAAAAGGCATTTCCTGCACAAGCTCGATTTTATTCTGTTGGGCTAAATGCAGCAATGGTATAAAAGTATGAACCTTGTCCTCTTTTGATTCAGAAGGCAAAAGCTTTGAGAATGTCAGTTTTCCGCTCAATGCTGTGATAAAAAAACCCCTTATCCTGCCATAAACCTCCCGTATAATCTCAGTTACATCCTTCTTCTTTTTTGGCGCTTCAAGGTTAAGCGGAGGTATGGAATGCAAAAGCCTTCTCTTTTTGACTTCCAGCGCCCTTTCCAGAGCTTCGACCAAGTCAAAGATTGAAACTTTCCTCTTTCTCGGCTGCGGCGTCCTTGGTATTAATGTCGGGATTTCGCCGAGTTTTTCTATGGTTGATGTTTCCTCAAAGCCCAGCTCCTCCATCTCTTCCCCCACACCCATAAGAAGCCTGTCAAGCTCGCTTAAGTCCTCGCCAACAAGCTTGTTTGACTTCAGCTTGAGCAGTATGGCTGCTGCCAGCAAAACCTTGCCTGAAACCCTGAAATCATGCTCCTTTATGGTTCTTAGCATATCTATATATTTCTGGGTTAGGGTGCTTACATCTATGTCCCAGGGATCCATCTGCTCGGTTTTGACAAGGTCAAAGATTATTGTCTGCCAGGTTATTTCATCAGCCTTTGAGAAGAGTATGCTGAAAATTCGCTCGTGGGGGTCCATACTATATTTATGGAAAGTAATGGTATATAAAGTTTATTGAAATAATCATTTCCTAGCTACAACAAAATAAGAATGGTGCCTATGCCTTTTTTCGCGTATATATCCTGAGCCATGAGAAGGGTCAGTTATATATTCTGATGTGAAAGGTGAAACAAATTCAAATCTTTCCACCATTCTTCCAATATCGTCAGGCTCATCGTATCTTAAATAAACCCCGTGTTGCAAAAATTCTCTATCAGAAAGCCTTCCTCCCTGTCCATAGGTAGAATCTTTTTTGGATGTAAATTCCAGAAGTGCATAACCACCATTTCTCAGGATTGTGTAGAAATTATCTAATACTTTATGAACTTCTTTTATGTGTGTTAAAACATGATAACAAATTAAAGCGTCGATACTCTCGGGTTCGATAGGAAGTTCTTCAAGAAGTGCATGAACTATACTTACACGTTCACTATTACCAAAATTTTTTCTAAATAAAGTTAAAGCAGATTTAGAGGCATCAACTCCAATGATATTAAAGCCAGCATCATAAAATGGCTTGCTTTCTCTTCCCTCACCACAGCCTGCATCCAAAACATTTTTAACTCCTTTATACTTTAAAAAATCAATGTATCTTGAGAAAAATGGATGTGGCTGTTCATTCCAAACAGACATTCTAGACGGATTACTTCTGTGGAATTGTTTATATACATTATCCCAGTATCTCCCAATTTCATCTAATTTTGTCATTTTCCATTACTTATTAAAAGCTTATATAATTCTAAAAAACTTGAAACATAAGGACTTACAGATTTTACTTCTTGCCCTCTTAAAAATTGAATAGTTTTACTACCCAATCCTTTTGCAGATAACAGATTATCACTAATATCATCAACTACTATGCAATCAGAAGGCTTTGCGTTTAGTCTTTTGAATGTGTTTATGTATGCTCTAACATCTGGTTTTCTAAAACCTATTTCTCCACTCACAAAATAACCATCAATTAACGCATCAAGTCCAAAGCGCTGTTTTATTGAATTAGCCCATTCAACAGTATCATTAGAAAGTATTGAAATTTGATATTTATCTCTAAATTTCTGTGCAAATTCCATGAATTGTGTGTCAATTCTTAATCTATCAACAAAACCATTTTGATTAGGAATGCCTATTAATGAGAAAAATTGTTCAGACGAAATCTGTCCTAACGTAAGCTTAGAATAGTAGAGTTCTCTCGCTTTTTCTTCGTTAAAACTATGCTTTTCCTTGAAATAAGGTAAATAAACTTGTTCAAAGTCATTTCTATCTATGAAAATCACACCCATAGCATCCAAAATCAGATGTTTTTTTGGCATCATTTTCATTAAATAATCATAAAGAATGCTTTTTTTGATTACACCAATATTTTTATTATTTATCTTTCTCTAAAGTTTTTGTCATTAAAATAAATTTATATAAAGCTTCTTCAAGAGGCAATTCTTGTAGCGGGACATTTATTGGTTCCTCCATGCGTCTATCAGAATGTACTTGTTTAAGTCCTTTAGATTTAGTAATTGTTTGAAAGTCGTCTGTTTTAATCATCATATGATACCAATCAGTCCTAAATCCTTGATCTTCAATTGGGATAGACGCATGATATGTTACTACTCCTACAATTTTATCTTGAGGGTCCATAGCTAACAATTCGTCTACAGACTTAACCTCCTCTTTTGAAAAACCTAATAGTCTACCTACCATGACACTAAATTTACCATATAATGGGTAACCAAATCCTCGGTTTAATCTTACTACATCTTTAGAGTCAACTTCAAATTCTTTTTCTAAATACATACGTGAGTATCCTTTTTCTTCTGGAGATGTGTATACATGTGAAGAAGTCATTTTTGTATCCCTAACTGCATATAATTCTCTTATTTTCTTTTCTGCAAAATCCAGAAATTCTGATGGTTGGAATTGTCTTAAACTCATTTTTATCGCCAGTTGATTAATTGTACATAATTTTTTATTTCTTTTAAGTAGTAAAACTATACATCATCTAGTTAAATCTTTCTCTTAATTTTTTTAACAAAACGCAATATTTATATATAAAAAGATATTATTGTAAAATATTATGGAAGAATTGGACTTAACTGACAGGAAGATAATCTACGCTTTGGACTTTGATTCAAGAATGCCTCTAAGCCAATTAGCCAAAAAAGTCGGCATTTCAAAGCAGGTTGCAAAATACAGAATTGAAAACCTTGTCAAAAGAGGAGTCATAAAAGGCTTTTACACAGACATAAATGCGTCAAAATTGGGCTTGGAAATCTACATGGTTTATTTCAAGTTTCACAAAATGACTCCTGAAATCGAAAAGAAGTTCATTCAGCATATGTGCTCGCAGGAAAGTGTTGGAGTCAATATCTCAGTCAATGGAAAATGGGACTACACAATTGACTTATGGGCTCAAAGCATCATGCACTTCAAAAGGCAGTACCAAAAAATAATGAAGGATTATGAAAAGTATGTAAAAAGCAAGCAGGTTATAATTGAAACTGACTTCTATTACTTCAAGCCAAAGCCGATACTTGATATAAAATCCGACGAGCAGATAACAATGACTGGCGACATTGAAAAAGTTGCCATTGACAATATAGACAAAAAAATCCTCTCACAGCTTGCAAAAAACTCAAGAATTCCGCTTGTTGAGCTTGCAAAAATAGTGAAATTAACCCCAAATGCTGTAAAGGAAAGAATAAAGATGTTGGAAAAGAATGGCATAATACTGGGTTATAGAATTTTTCTAAATTATCAATTATTGGGATTTCTGCACTATAGGGTATTCCTTCATTTAGAGAATGTAGAAGAAGTCGAAAAGAAAATAATACAATTTCTCAAATACTACAAAACATGCGTTTCTATAACAAAAACAATCGGCTATTGCGAGCTGGAATTCAGGGCTATTTGCGAGAATGTTGATGAATTTTACAGATTGATGGAGGAATTAAGAAATAAATTTTCCGATTACATCAAGGAATATGAGTCAATAATATACTCCAAGATGCACGATGTCTGGAATTATTTCCCTTTTTCCGATTAAAACCGAAACTTATATAAACCACCAATACAAAAATTTTGCCAGTGGTGAAAACCATCAAGCTGTCCAAGCACGATAGGTATGTTTTGGAGTTAAGCAACAAGATAAAGCATAACTATGATTCTCTGTCTTTAAAAGTTCCCTTAAAGCGCTCAAAGCGTTCTATTGGAGAGATTGACATCATAGCAAAGAAAGGAAGCAGGCTTGACCTGTACGAAGTCAAGTGCTCCTACAGGATTTTGAAGGCAAAAAAGCAGCTTAGCAGGATAAAAAGGCACCTTAATCTCGATAATGCAAGAAGCTATTTCTACTGCGGAAGCTCCAAGCTGCTGGTGACGGTTTGACAGCACAACCTTTTTATACACTTTCCAAATACAAAATCCCATTCCGGGCCTGTGGTCTAGCGGTTATGACAACACCCTTACAAATAATTTAAGAGCGGTGTAGGTCACCAGTTCGAATCTGGTCAGGCCCATTTGCTTATGCGCGAGTGATCTAGTGGCTATGATAGGGCCTTGCCATTCAAGCAGAAAGGCTCTCACCCGAGTTCGAATCTCGGCTCGCGCATTTTTTCTTAAAGAAAAACATTTTTGATATCATGTCCTGTAAGGCACTGAGCACTCAATTAGTTTTGTCTTGAAAAGTAAAAATGTGCTTTGGAGTGCAACTTCGCCAAGATAGTTTGTTTTAACTTCTTCCATTCCTACCACACCATCATAACAAAGAGAATTGATGTCGCTCAGGCTTGAAATACGGACTATGGATTTTTTGCCGTTTCTGGTAAGCTCAATCTCATCCGCGCGGTTTGATTCAATCATCTCGTCAAGAGTTCTTGTCCTTTTCTCTTTTTTTAAACGAGGATCCCACCAGCCATTTCTAAGGCTGTTCCTTGATGCCTCCATGGTGTATTCTGATGGATTAGTCATAAGCTCGACTGAAGCAGCTATCATATCCATCAGGAAGTTTTCCTCGGGATAAACGCGAAGATTGACAAAAGCTCTGGACAGGTTGTCACGCACCCGCAAAGTGTAGTCTTCATGAAGGGCGCACCTTTCTCCATAGTTATGTTCAATAGCTTGTTTAGCCAACCCAATAATCTTAGCCCAATACAGCTTACCATCATCAGAATGTGCGTTCTGCTTTGTTTGCGTAATGAATCGGAAGGTTTCGCCTATTTCCTCTGTTCTAAAGGGCGAAGGCTTTATCATTACAGGAGCCAAAAATTTTGTTCTTGTAAGGACATAGTCATGGTTTTCGGAAAGAACTTCTGCGTCTGTAACCTCCTCAAGGTAACTTTGCGACCAATGCATAGCCCTAGGATTGTTCTTAACTTGTTTTATACGCTCGTCGCCAACAAAAAAAGCAAGCATAAACCTTACTTGAAACAGCTTATATATAAAATTTTTTGAAATTATGGCAGTTGAGTGGTTATTTCTTACACTCCACAATCCCTTTCTCCGTAACAACCAAATCAACAGGAACATCGTGCTCTTCCCTTGGGACTTTGTCAACAACCTGAAAGTCAAAGCACAAGCCTATTTTCACTGCTTTCGGCACTTTCTTAAGGAATTTGTCATAGTAGCCATAGCCATATCCGATTCTGTGCCCTTCCATGTCAAAAGCAATGCCAGGCACCAAAACCAAGTCAATGTGTTTATATGCAATCTTCATCGCTTCAATCGGCTCAAGAATTCCAAGTTTGCTTGGCATCAAATTGTCAAAGTCTATGATGACAGAAGGCTCGATTTCATGCTGCTCAACTTTAGGCACAACAGTTGTTTTGTTCCCTAAAGCATTCTTTATCATTTCATGTGTGTTGACTTCGCTGTTGAAAGAAACGAAGAACATTATTGTCTTGAATTTTTTATACTGCTCAAGATTGAACAGATTATCTTGTATTTTCCTGCTTTTCCCGATTATTTCCTCTTTTGTCAATGAATTGCGCTTTTCGAGGATTGATTCTTTTAACTGGTTTTTCATAGAGAATTAGATTCAAGCAATAAATAAAAACCTTTCTAATCCCTTCCAATCAAGTCAGCTGTGCCGGCACCCACAGATGCAAGTACTGATGTCACTGCAATCTGCCTGTACAGTTCAATGGGGTTTGAAATATTGATTTGGTTAAACATAAAGAATATTATGGGAATCATAACTATAGACGTTATGTATATTGCCGTTGCCCTTTTCGGCAGTATCCCAAGAAGCCTTTTTTCCTTTATCTCCCTGTAGCCGGTTTCATACATCAGAATAATTATTAAGATATAGGAGAAAATGATTAGTACAGTTGCCCTTATTGTAGTAATCTGCTCTGCTATTTGCTTGCCGTAAATAAACGCAAAATGCGCAACAACTCCTATAAAAGCGCCTATAATGCCCTTGTTCAGGTCTTTTATGGTAAATTGCTTTAATGGCTGTTGCTTAACCTCCTTTTTGATCTCCTTTTCCATCTTCTCGACTTTCTCCGTCTCTTTCTCAATCCTCTTCTCTTCAGCCATTATTGCAGATTCTTTTTTCTCTATGGCTTCCTCCTTTTTCTCTATTGCGCCCATTTCTTTGCTTTTTTCCGTCAGAATTTCCAGCTCTTTCAACACATCTTTTACAGGCATTGGGGCTTCGGTCGGCTTTTCATCCTTTTTTTGGATCTTAGCTTTTTTAATAGTCTTTTTAGAAATAGCTTTAGCTTTTGTTTTGACTCTTTTTTTTGCCATGATGGTGAATTTTATTTATAATATTTAAATTTTTTGATTATTTATTTGGTGATAAAACCTCTTTCATGTGCCTTACTCTTTTTTCAATCAGTTTTTTTGTTCCGATATCCCCCCTATGGAACAATTTTCCTTTAACTGATTTTGTTGCTTCTTCCGCAATTTTTTCCGCTTTTTCCAGATTTTCAGCAATGCCGACGCATGCAGCCGCCCTTGAGCTCGTGGTATACAGCCCATCTTCTCTTTGCTCGACGGAAGCATAATAAATTCTGGCATCTTTTGGAATTTTTCCGATTTCAATTTTCCCGCTTTTAGCCGGATTATCCGGATAGCCCCTTGGCACAAGGTACTTGCAGACTGTTGCCTCGTTCTGGAATCTTATTTTTATTTGATGCAATTTCTGGTTTATTATCGCATTGCAAACCCCGACAAAATCGGTTTCCATCAGCGGCAAAACATTCATAGTTTCAGGGTCTCCGAATCTTGCATTGTACTCCAGCAGTTTAACTCCATTTTTCGTGACAATAAATCCGCCATACATGATGCCTTTGTAGAACTCTCCAGTTTCTTTGTAAATTGCCTCTGCAACCTTCTGCGTTATTTTTAATCCGTCTTCAACATCCCTTTTTGTTAAAAAGGGGAGCAGATGATTTTCACAGCTATAAGAGCCCATTCCTCCTGTGTTCGGCCCTTTATCGCCATCAAAAGCCCTCTTGTGATCCTGTGCAGGGGGGGTTGCAACAGCTGTTTTGCCATCTGTTAAGCATTGTAAAGAGAATTCCTCCCCTTCAAGCTTTTCTTCAACTACAACAATTGGATGTGTTTGCAGAACTTCTTTGCAATATTCTAAAGCTTCTTTTTTTGTAAAGAAATGGTCGCCTTGGACCTTCACGCCTTTGCCTCCAGTTAATCCATCTGGCTTGATAACGCATTGATTTAAACTATCAATGAAGTCTTTTGCATCATTTATATTATTTTTATTAAAAACCTCAAATTTTGGATTTCCGTTGATTTTATATTTTTTTAATAGATTCCTTGTGAAAGATTTGCTTGTCTCAAGCCTTGCAAGATTTTTTGTAGGACCGATAGAATCAGTATTCAACTCTTTCAGCAAATCAACAACACCATTGTTAAGGGGCTCTTCATTCCCGATGAAAGTAAAGTCAGGCTTAATTTTTTCCGTATAGATTTTTATCTTTTCCAAATCATTATAATTGCCAATTTCAAAATCTTTTGATAAAGATACAATGCCCGGATTTTTTGACTTTATATAAGAATAAAGCTCAGTTTCCTTGTTCCTTTTCAGAGTTTCTGCTATGCAGTGCTCTCTTGCGCCGTTGCCTACTAAAAGAATTTTAGCCATAGTATCACTAATAACATGGCTTTAGCGATTGTTTATAATTTTTTTGATAAAAATTGCCTTAACAATTGTTAACTGCATGTCAAATGTGATTTTATATCAATTTAAATTAGATATTACCGCTTAAAAATGCGAAACATTTATATAAATAAAGCATCGTTCAAATTGTCATGGGGGGAACATGTCAGGTGAGGCAAATCATCAATGCGGCATAGCTGCCGTTTACATAAAAGAAAACGGCGACTCGGCCAACAAAGCTCTGTTCTACCTCTATAAGATTCTCCTCAACCAGCAAAACCGCGGGCAATTAAGCGCAGGCGTCACAACCTACAATCCATCAAGGATGCAGATTCTTGACACATACAAGGAGCTTGGCACAGTCAATGAGGTTTTTAAAACAAGCGACAGGCAGCAAAGCCTTGAAATATTCAAGAAATATGCAGGCAACAAGGGGATAGGGCACACAAGGTACGCCACTTCTGGAAGCGAGGAGAGGAGCCTTGCGCAGCCGTTTGAAAGGCACCACGGCAGGAAATGGAAGTGGTTCAGCTTCTGCTGGAACGGCAACCTTGCGAATTATAGCGAGCTCAAGCAGCACTTGATGGAAAAAGCCGATTACCATATAATCTACAACACAGACACTGAAATCCTGATGCACTACATATCAAGGGAATTGAGAGGCTCTGCGCGCCCTAATCTTGTAAAGGTGTTCACGAGGCTTGCCCAAAAGCTTGACGGCTGTTTCAACATTGCATTCATGAATGCATTTGGAGAAATGATTGTTCTTCGCGACCCTTACGGCTTCCGCCCGGTTGTTTATGGATGGAAAGACGACATGTTTCTTGTCTCTTCTGAATCAAACGCCTTAATCAACTGCGGTGTAACTGATTACAAGCATCTTGAGCCAGGCCATTTAATCTATGTAAGGAACGGGCATGTGGATATCCGGAAATATGCGGAAAGCCCTAGAAAAGCGCATTGCATGTTCGAATGGGT
>Ga0209541_10003172_pt1 | contig 30541 bp, 26 predicted proteins | sample RifCSPlowO2_01_FD_184027 | JGI IMG/M metagenome (GOLD analysis project Ga0209541, IMG submission 184027) | Groundwater microbial communities from Rifle, Colorado - Rifle CSP2_plank lowO2_0.1 (SPAdes) (version 2) | ecosystem: Environmental > Aquatic > Deep subsurface > Groundwater | place... | reverse complement strand
CTCTAAATGCACTTCTGTAAATTATCTTTCTTACTTGAAACTTTTTTAATGCTTGCTCAAACTGAGCAATAGCTTGTCCAAAATTTAACTTAAATCTTTTTTCCATTTTTAAGGAACAGGAACTTTAGAAAGTATTTCCTTTATTACCTGATCTGTTTTTATCCCTTCTGCCTGGCCTTCATAATTCAACAAAATTCTGTGCCTTAAAACATCAGGAGCAACTGTCTTGACAAAATGAGGTGTTACGAAAGTGCTGCGATTAAGCAATGCCTCTGCTTTGGCTCCAATAAACAATCCAATAGATGCCCTTGGAGATACACCCCACTCAATATATTTTCCAAGTTCAATATTATATTTTTTTGGGTTCCTTGTTGCCTCTACAATATTGATGATATATCTTTTAATATCATCTTTCAAATAAATTGATTTTGTTAAATTCTGCATTTCAATTATTGTTCTTCCGTTGATAACAGACTTTATCTTGAATTGATCAAATTTATACAAGGACATGTTTCTTTCCATTATCGTTTCTTCTTCTTTATTTCCAGGATAATCAACTATCATTTTAAATAAAAATCTATCAACCTGAGCTTCTGGCAGCGAATATGTTCCTGATGTTTCAATTGGGTTTTGCGTTCCCATCACAAAAAAAGGCTCTTCAAGCATAAATGTTTCCTTGCCTATTGTAACCTGCTTTTCCTGCATAGCTTCCAATAAAGCAGACTGTGTCTTTGGAGGAGCTCTGTTAATTTCATCAGCAATAATAAAATTTGCAAAAATCGGACCTTTTACGACATAAAACCCTTTTTTTTCGTCATATGCTGTGATTCCAATTATATCTGTAGGCAGCAAATCAACTGTAAACTGTATTCTTGAGAATTTGCATCCAGTCACCTGGGCCAGGGTTCTTATCAGCAATGTCTTGGCAACCCCTGGAACGCCTTCAATAAACACATGACCATTAGCTATGATTGCTCTTAACAATCCTTTTACAACATAATCCTGTCCGACAACAGATTTAGAAATTTCTTCTTTTACTTTCATCAATTCATCATAATAAAAGTTGATATATTTTTGGTCTATCTGCATATTTGATTTTTAAAGTTTTATATTTATATATCTTTTTATGTAATATCAACAATTGATATAACTCAAAAGTAGTCTATTTTAAAATTTTGAAATATTTCCCCTCCCTTTCTTTATCCTTTTTTTCTTTTAAAATTTTGTTTTGATATTCTGCTAATTTTTCTTTTCTTTCCTTTTTTTCTTCATTCCACTTTTTTTCCTCTTTTCTTTCCTTTTTTTTTTTTTTTAATATATGGACTACCGATGATGCTATTATTATTATAACCAAATAAAAAATATATTTTAAACTTTTGCTGAATTTAGCGCAGTCACCAGGGCAGCTAATATTATCTTCACCAATTCCGCAAATACCGTTTCCACAGCTGCATCCTGTTGGATCCTCTATTGCCTCTTTTTCTATTTTTTGCCCAATAAATATGTATTTATCGTCAGCAGAGCATCTGTCTTTTAATTCAAAATAGTTGTTGTTTCCAAAATCAGAATTAACATTTTTTTTTAAAAACTCTTCATTAATTATTTTTTCAATTATTCTTCTTGGCAGGATATCATCAATAAGATCTGTATGCGTTTTTTCTATTTCCCAGTAATTTTTGCATTTATCATCTATGTACGAATCTCCAACATGCTGAGCACTCTTAATGCTTATTACACCATCATTGGTTATATTGAACAGATCGCTTGTAAAAATATAGCTTTTTGTTCCTGCTATGACATAATAATCAATGTGTTTTATTTTTGGAGTTATGACCCCTTCTATAAGATCTTTGGTAATGTTTCTTGTATCATATGCTTTATATTTGCCTAGATTGGCTATTCTGTTAATAAGATTTTTATAGACATTAACAGTCGGGCTTCCTTCATTTGGGGTTCCAATCAAAATAACTTTCTTTACCTTTTCCAGATATTCCATGTTGCTGTTATTGCTGAAAAAAAGAGCCTGCTGGACAATCATTCCTCCAAGGCTGTGGCCTATAATATATACATCTTCATAATTGTCTTTATTTGCTTCTAAAAAAAAGGCAAGCTCCTCTGCATTTTTTTTTATATCCCTTGTTGTTGGATAGCCAAATGTCCAGATCTGGAAAGGCTGCTGGGTTAATATGATATCATCTATCAGCTCTTTATAAGTATCAGGAGAACTCATAAACCCATGAACCAAAACAATAGCATCTCTGCCATTGTTATAAACTAAATTAAATGAAGAATTTAAACAATCAGTGCATAAAATTCCCATAACAGAAAATACAACTTCATTATTTTCATCAGCATAGCTTGCAACATCATTAATGTCTGCGCTGATTGTTTTATTTTCACTGTTGATATCTCCGCCTATATAATTCCATATCTTTTTTTTTTTTGCATAGACTGCATAACTGTCCTTTTCAATATGCTCCTCTTCAAAATACTGCATGGTTATTGTTGAGTTTAATAAAACATCAATTTTATTTAATTTAATAATTAAAGGAGTGCCAACAATCTTAAGTGTAGGATTCTCTGCTTCTTTTATAGGCTCTGAAGGCATGCTCATGATAACAGATAAATTTTCAAAAATATCCCCATAAAACTTAATTTCATTTTCACCGCTCTTTAAGCTGTTTTTATATTCACTCAAATCCAGTTTTGTTGGAGTTAGATTAATCGGCATAAGCTTTGGATCCAAATAATCTTCTTCTCTGGAGATCTCTTTTACAAATTCTCCTCCGCATTCAAGACTAACCACATTATAGATTTTAGAAGGGTTGCATTCATTCTTTCTGCATTTTAAGGCTTTAACGTCTATAAAATCATCTGGAATGCTTACTGTTAAACTTATATCCCCATTACATTCAAGGCTGAACGGCTTTAGTATTATAGAATAGCCTTTTGGTATGTCATATATCTCATTTAAATCTTCCAGAGCCTCTTCTCTTATCTCAACTATTTCTTTTTCTATATCAGAAACGCTGATGCATGGAACTGTTCTTCTGCTTATTTCATCTCCTGACAATAATCCTTCATATTCTCTGTAAAATCCTTCTGATAAGTTTACTTCTGAAGGATATTTAAAGCATAAAGGCTGACATGAAGTGCATTGCTTTGTTTTTGGATCGCATGTATTTTTACATCTTGATTTATAACCGTCCGGGCAGACAACAGTGCTGTCTTCGCACTCTATAAAACAGCACTCCCCTACGCATTTTTTTTTCTCTCCTATATTTATATCCCATGACATAGAAGTAGACAGCATTTTGTCAGATAAAAAAACACTTACATTAAACTTCCCAAGATTATCTTCCTTGAATTTATAATAATCCTTGTTAGAAACAAATTTGCCGTCTTTATACCACTCAACATCAACATCATCTGCTTCAGGATCCTGATATACAACAAAAAACATGACTTCTTCTTCTTTTCCAATTGTCTCTTTGATGTTTATAGGATAAAATGAGATTATGACAGGAGCATGGTTAACTGTGTCTGGTGTTGGATTAATCTTATAGACTGTTCCTACCATTCCAATAAACCCTGGTTTAAATGTGGATAGGGCTAATAAAGATATGAAAAATATTCCTAAAACAACTATTATTTTTATTTTCATGGAATTGACCTATACCTCGTGTTTATCAATCCCCATTCGATAAATAAAAGGAGCAATGCCAGCAACAAAAGGAGCAATGATATATTTTTTTCTTTTATGCTTTCTCTTATAGAAGCAATATCCTTGTATGAATTATATAATTCTTCTTCATCTGTTGCCTTATAATAATTTCCACCAGTTAACTTGCTTATCCTTTTAAGCGAATCCTCATCAATCTTTGACGTGAAATTAACTCCAAAAAGATTTCCTCCTTCTTCAGTTCCTATTCCTATTGTATGAACAACAATCCCCTTTTCACTTGCGTATAAAGCTGCTTCCTCAGGCTCCATTCCAACATTACTCTGGCCGTCTGTTAATAAAATTATGGATTTACCCTTGTTTCCCTCAAAAAGATTTGATGCTGTTGTTATTGCTGAGCCAAAATCTGTTCCGCTTATTTTTTTAACTTCAATTGAATTGACTTTTTGTTTTAAATCAAACATATCATCTGTTATTTCCTCTTCAACAAAGCTTGTTCCTGAAAATGAAACCAGGCCTATATGTCCATCAACATTGTCTATAAATTCAATAGCAGATTTTTTGGCAGCCTCAAGCCTGTTGGGCTTGAAGTCATCAGCAAGCATTGAAGAAGAGGCGTCAATCACCAATACAAAATCAAATTCAGATATATCTGCTTTATAATGGAGGATTGTTTCAGAAACAGCAAAAATCAAAAAAATTATAATGAAGATCCTGATTGTCAATAACATCAGATTTTTTTTTTTTAACATGCTTTCCAAAGGCTTGCTTAATATATATCCTTTTGTAACCCTTTCAATAGCCTCGAAATTGGCAAACTTTAATGCCTTTTCCAGCCCATATTTTATTGTCAAGAAATGTGAAAAAATCAATATAGGGATAGCTAACAAAAACCATAAATAAAAAGGTTTTAAAAAAACAATATCCATATTCCTCTCTTTTTAGCTATTTTTATTTTAAACTTTTAATTTCTATATTTATATTCTATATTTATATATCTTTTTATACCAAATTATTGATTGATATAACTTAAAAGTAGTTCTATACTTTTTTATATCTATTTAAAAATAATAAGGATATATGGTTTCAATGATGCTGATTATACCCTTAATTCTAATTGTTTTAACTATTCTAGGTTTTGCAGCATTGATAATATATGATGAAAGGAAGAAGGGGGGGAAAAAAAAAGAAGAGGAAAAAGAAAAAGATGAAACAAAAGACAAAAAAATAGAAGTATCAGAAGAACCGGTTAAAGATGAAACAATTCTTCAAATCAAAAATATTATAAAAAAAAAAAAACAAAAAGGAGAAGAGGAAGAGATAGATGTAACTAAACTTAAAAATGAGAATTTAAACGCGCTTGCTAATCTAGAAAAAAATGTTAATCAAATCAGCGATGAGCAGCTGCTTGGCAAGATTATCTATATTATAAGGATTTTTTTTTCTAAACTATTAAACCTTAAATACTTTTTTACCCATGAAGAGCTTGAAAAAGAACTGAAAAAAAATACAAATGTCAAAACAAAGATTTCATTTATATCAGACCGCCTTTCAGAGCTGCAGTATAATCCTGAAGGAATACATCTAAAAAAAAAAGAGATGCTGGATCTGATTCACGATTTGAAAGAGGTGATAAGCTATATAGACCTTAAAAAACAGTCAGCGCAAAAAAAAAACAAAACAGAGATACATAAAATCCAAAGCGAAATAATCAAACTAATCGAATACGGCGAGTATATGCTCACAAGAGACATAAAAATAAGCTCCAATGTATATCATCGCATCTACAGTCTTTATAATCTATTAAATGAAGGAGAAAAAGAAGAGGTATATTCAAGAATAATTGATTTTTATGAAAATATGAAAAAATTCCTTTCTTAAAATTCCTGTCTTAACTATCTTAAGTTTCTTTTAAATTCTTTCTTCTTTTGTAATATACAATCATTCCAACTAGCAATATTAAATATATAAACATCTCAATTATAAATATCTGCCTTTCGCTTAGTCTGCTGATTACTCCAGGCCATTCAACCTTTTCTCTTTGCGAAACCAGCTCTTTGCAGGCATCAACAGCAGATTCAATTAACATTGCTGCCCTTGTATACTCTGATGCGTCCATTAATGACTCAGCTTCCTTCAATACTTCTCCAAATTCAAGGCATTCTGGATTTTTCCTGAAAAAGTCTGCTGCGAATTCAATCTTCTCTATGATGATTGTTCTGTTTTTCCATTCTGGAAGGGAAACATCAAGATAGATATCAAGGAATTCAGTGAATTTAGGAGTGGTTACATTTGCAAACACAGTTATCTTATACCTTCCTGTCCTGTTTGTCGTCCTTAATAGGAATGAAACATTTTTCTGCTCATTTACATTTAATCTGTCTATCTCTGTTTCAATCATCTCTGTGTAAAGTCCAGGATCATTTTCAGTTGCAAATATGATTTTGTTTAAGCTTATCTTGCCGTCATTTGTTACAACAATAGGAACTGTTACCTCCTTGTCAATTCCAACCTCAAATGGAAGAGACTCCATTCTCAATGATGCTACGATAATTGCTCCAGCTGCAGCTCCGCCTCCTCCTCCGCCTCCAGCAGCCTGTGCTGTTATTTGGACTATTTTAGCTGGAGTGGTTGCTGTTTCAGAGATCATGAATACAGAGAAGTCAGTTATGTTTACTGATACAATGTTATTAACAATGTCTAATACAACATCATATACTATCCATACACAATCGCTGACTGATGTGCATTTAGATACTGTTAATCCTGTTTCATTGTCCAGTGCAAATTCAATAGTGTCATAATTAAAGTCTAATTTGACATATTCATAATTAGACATATTATTAAACATCTGGAATTCCAAGATAGACCTCTTTTCAGAAGGAGGTGTTAAAGTGGATTTTGGCAGTACAGTGTAATTAAGGGCATTTGCAACTGATGAATTCAATATAGTATCTTTATAAGTCAATACAGGTCCTGGCCATGTTGTTACCATCTCAACATCATATAATCCATTTTCTATGATTGTAGCAACAACACTTGTTGTTCCAGTAGCTAAAGAATTTCCAGCGCATATATCCCTTATTGTTATTGATGATGTGCCTAGCGCAGATATATTGATGGTTGTTAATGATGAGTTTTCGTAAGCTGTGAAGCTGTAATTTAAGTATATTTTATTATTTTCAATATCTTCTAAGCTTGCATTCATCATATATTTTCCTGTTTCGTTAATAAAGAAGTCATAATATAAAATATAAGTTAAATTGCTCTGGTTATAGTCATAATGCTTTAACTCATAAATCCTGCCAGATGGGCTTTCAACAGTTAAGTTAGCGTCTCTGAATAATGTGTCTAAGGTAGCTGAGATGCTTAATATAGCATCTGTCCCGTTTAATGCATTAGTTGAATTTGAACATACATAGTTCATTAAAGGAGCAGATGCATTTTGTTTTGATAATCTTATCTGAATATCATCTGTGATTGTTTCTCCGCTATAATTAAATGCAGTTGCTAATATGCTCATCAATTGAGGAGATATGTCTGGGAATGTATATATATAATTCCAGTGATCATTCAATGATGTGTAGTTTTCTGCAGTATAATTTACATTTTTTATAGTTAATGTTACATTATTTATCCATTCCTTCTTTAATACCTCTTTAATAATTATATTGGTTATATTTCCAGGATAGAATATTGAATAATTGGAAGGGGCAGTTATATTTATCTTGGCTGCAAACAGCCTGAATGAATAGTTGGATGAATAGTCTGAGTTCGTTGCAGAATCATTGCACCATATTCCCCATAGATAATTGCCGTCTGTTAAATTCATTGTGAAGTTGTTCATCTCTTCAACAGGATTGTCATTTGTGCTGTTTAATGTCCAGTTTCCTGTGAAGTTAGTGTATAATCTGCATGCATCTAGATTAGGCTCTTCTGTTGAATAATTAAATGAGATAAGATTATCATAGACTCTTGTTGCGTTTAATGGATAAACTAATGTTATAATTGGATCTGTTGCATCAATTCTTAATGTGTAGTTAGCTGAGCTGAATGCGCTTCTATTGACTTTATCAATACATTCAACATTCCAGATTATTGTTCCGTCGCTGATATTCATTGAAACAGTGAATTGTGTAGCATTTATCAGCCCGTCTCTTGTCGTATTTGTTAGATTTATCTGCCATGCTCCAGATGCATTGTGATATAATTTGCATGTATCTAGTGTATTGTCATAAGGAGTATATTTGAATGTGACATTCCTGTTAATATACCAGCTGTAATTAGCAGGATAATCTAATGTAACTACAGGATCTGTCAAATCAATATAGATTCCATTTGTTTTTGATGAGTTAGTGCTCCAGTTTCCAATATTGTTTCTTGCTGTAACCATGTATGTATAATTTTTAGAATCTAATTTATTAGCAGCATTATACTGCGAAACTGTTAAATTGTAATAATATACAACAATCCATGTCAATCCATTATCAATGCTTTCATAAACAGAGTAATTGACACCAGTCCTGCTGCTGACATCATCCCATTCTAATGTGAAGTTGCCGTCTCTATCATAGTCGCCGCTGTCATTGAGATTAATTGGTGTTGGAGGAACTCCTGAATCCAGTATTATAGTCCTATTATCAGACCACTTATCTAATCCAAACAAGTCTATGCAGTATATTCCGTATAATATGTTGCCGTCGCTTAAAGTTGGTCTGAATAAGTTAATTCCATTTATTACTGAGCTGTTTGTTTCTTTTATCTCCCAGTTTCCAGTTACATTTGTGTACAAGTAGCAGGTGTCTGGATTAGTTTCATTTAATGTGTAATTGAACAATATATTAGGGTTTCCTAAAATCTCTTGATCAATAGGAGTGGTTAAATTAATTTCAGGATAGGTTGTGTCGATTCCAATTATGTAATTATCTGATGAATTAAACTGGGCGTTTGCAATCGTATCATTGCACCATACATTCCATTGATAGAATCCATCCTCTAGATTTAATATGTTGGTAACCTGTGTAGCATTTATCATTCCCATTGATGTTCTGTTTGTTATATTGGCAGCAAGGCTTCCAGAGGCATTATGATATAGTACGCATGAATCTAAATGCTTATCAACAGGAGTGTATCTGAATATAACTGTTGTATTTGTTTGTTTTGAATTATTAGTAGGAGTATCAAGGCTGACTTGAGGAGGTTCTGAATCTCCAATTGTTACATTAACTATTGGCGAGGCATATACATTTCCTTCTATATCGCTTGCATAATATCTCCACTGCAGCATCTCTCCTTCAACTGTGCTGATAACATGTGTAACATTGGCAAAGTATTCTGTTGCTCTTCCAGTGATATCAACAGTGCTGTAATTATACCATGAATCTGCTGAATTATTCTTTAATGAGAATATATAATAAGATAATTCATCCTGGTCGTGTATTGTTACGTTAAACATTGAGTTATGGTCTGTTTTTCCAGCAGTGAAATTATTTCCTAGTTTTGTGAAATTCATTACATAATCAACAAGAGCAAAATAATGTATATCACTTGCATACATATAGTTTCCAGAATCATTTACATAATATCTCCAGTTAAATGCCTGTCCAATAGAGCCGTTAATCTTATGCGTTGTATATATATCATAGACACTATTTCCAGTTATATCAACGGGAGTATCATTATACCATTTGTTGTCTGTTGAATTCATTAGGCTGAAGATGTACACTGACAGTCCGTCTGGATCATAGACTGTTATGTTAAATCTTACATTGTCTTTTGACCTTATTGCAGAAGAGTTTGTTCCGTTTTGATAGAATGATGCTGGCTTGTCAACAATAAATATATCATTTATGCTTGAGTTAGACATTACACCCTCTGTATCATTGCAGTAATATCTCCACGATAATGTCTGTCCTACTGTCGAGGTTATTGAAATAATGTATTGCGCATTATAATTAACTACGCCTACTCCAAATGCAGTGTAATTGCTCCATCCAGCAGAAGCTGAATTCTTTATTGAGAATATGCAGCTGTCAATTGTATCATTCTCATTTACAGTCACATTAAACATTACATTGTCAGCAGCATGGAATTCAGTTGCATTTGTTCCATTTCTTGTGAATATCATCCTATCCTGTACTGGATTAACAGTTATTGTATATATATCATTTACAGTAACTAAATTAGCAGTGCATCCTATTGTAGCATCAACAGTTCCATTCCAGTTAGGGAATGGAGTATGTGTTATCTGAGTTCCGATTAGATTTACATCAACCTTGTCTGCATCTTCTGCTGATACACTGTAAACTATTGCATCATTATCAGCATCAGCGCAATATCCATTGATATTTTCATGATTTGTTAAAGGATCATCTTCATTTAATGTATCATCTCCAATATTTGTTATGAATTCAGGATAAGTATCTGCTATAATTATATTATATATTGAAGAGTTATACATTACCCCCCCTGAATCATTGCAGTAATATCTCCACTGAAGCAGCTGTCCCTGTGTAGAACTTATTGTTATATTATATCTTAAGTCATATGCTGTTCCGGAAATATCTAATGCAGAGTAATTATACCAGTCTAAAGCAGAAGAGTTCTTCAAAGAGAATATGCATCTATCCAGATAATCATCATCGCTGACAGTTACATTAAACATTCCATTCTGATTTACTTTAATTGAAGAGAAGTTAGTTCCATTGTTGCTCCATGATGCAGGAGTATCGCTTATTGTTATCTGATATAGGTGGCTTTCATTCATAAATCCATTTGTATCATTGGCATAGAATTTCCAGTATTGAATTTGTGCTTTTGTTGTTGATACTGTCAAGTTAAATGCCAGATCAATTGTTGATCCTGAACCTACTCTGAAAGTTGTATGATTCTCCCATGCAGCAGTATGATTTTTAATAGCAAAGATGACTGTATCAATATCACTTAATCCATCTGTTACAGTTATGTTGAACTGCCCGTGATAATTAACCATCAATTCAGTAAAGTTAGTCCTGTTAAAGCTGAAGTATGGAGGCATTGTATCAACACTCACGCTTATATTTTTCCAGAAGTCAACATTATGATATGTTAAGTTGACTAATACTTCGTAAATTCCATCTGGAGATGGAGAGGTTATATTTACATTATAATTTCCAGAAGAGTCTGTTGAAGATCTATAAGTGATATTGACCCATTCTAATGTTGGAGTAATTAATGTATCATTTGTTTTTAATATTGTTTTGTACTGAAAGTATCTGTTAACTGGAGTTATTGTTGTATTTAAAACAAGAGGATATGCCAATACATTGCTCCAGGAATCTGTACAAGGATCAGCAGCGCAGCTTCTAACCTGGAATGTAATATTTGTTCCTGCTGGCTCATTTGAAGCTATTGTTAAATTTAACCATTTGACATTATTTCCAGCATCAAATACCTGGCTGATGAATGTTCCATTCAAAGCATAATTTCCAGAGGTTTGGTTTAATGTAATATTTCTATAAGTTTCTGAACTATTAGTTGAAGCATTAATGAACTCTCCTAATAACCAATTATCCTGAGAATCATCAACAAATGTTGTAATTTCTGTTTTTAAAACCCTGTCCAACCATACATATACATCATTGTAAATAACGCTTGTTCCATTGCTTAAATCAGCTCTTCCAGAAACATTAAATGTTGAAACAGTAACATAAGGTATGGAATCAATTGTAATATTAACTCCTGTAACATTAAATGTAAACCTTGTTGAATTTAGATTTCCAGCAGTATCATTTGCCCATACATAAATATCTTTTTTTATAAACTGCCAGTCTGTTGTATTCAAATAATAAATATTGCTTGAATTTACAAATGTATTATTATTAGCTCCAGAGTCAATGCTATACCATGCCTTGCTTACAGCATCATTATCTGTTATATTGAAATATATTTTATCTGTAACAAATACTTGGCTTCCATTTGTCTGATTTGTTAAAATAATTATTGGCGGAGTTGAAACTGTTAACGAAGCATTTTTCCAGAAGTCAACATTATGATATGTTGAATTGACTAATATCTCATATATTCCATCTATTACAGGAGATGTCAATGAATAATTATACCTTCCTGATGAATCTGTTTTTAAGCTTCTTAATTTAGTTTCTATCTTGACATAATCAGTATACAATGACCTATGTGATTCATCTGTTGATACATTTATATTATTAATTACATTATTCTCTGCATATATCTCTTTACTTAAATAATATTCATAGCTGTAGTTTCTTACTTCAATCTTATGTATCCATTGCATGTTCTCCTGTTTGTAATCTTTCCATTCTTTTGTCAATGAATAATCACCTGATGTTATGAAATAACTATTTGTTTTATTTCCAATGCTGTATTTCAAAAGCCCTTCTTTCCAGTAGAACGTAATCAAATAATCTTTCTTTTCATCAAAGCTGAAATTAGCCCAGTCTGTATAAACCAGATTATTTGGATAGATTAATTTATCATTATCTCCATTCCAGTACAGCATTGTCAGCTCACCAGCGCAATCCTGATTATCTCTTTCGCATATGCTTAAATTTGCAATGCTTGCATTTGAATTTCCAGCCTGCAATGCTATCCTTATCTGGTTTCCAGAATATCTGGAAAGATTTGCTTCAATTATATTTCTTCTGTTATGATCTGAACTTAGATCAGCAGATTCAATTTTATCTGCAATGCTTGAAATATCCCATGTTGCTGAAGATGCGTTTAAAGAGTCCAAAGTAATATTATCTCCATGATAATAATTTTCATTATCAATTGTCAATCCTGTTATCTCAGGCCTTAATCCAATAAATAATAATGCAAATAATCCAATTAAAATAATTGGAGTAATTATATTTGACTTATTCTTTAATTCATAATTGCAGTAATCAGTATAATCATCATAATATTTAATCCAGAGGTCTGCTTCTTTCTTATCATATTTATTGTAATTCTTTAGGATTGTTTTCTTGTATTTATTGCAAGTCTGTATTCTCTGCCTTAGCTCTTTAGAGGTGATCATTTTCTGTCACCTCTCTTCTTTACTGCTCTGTGATATGTTGTCCAGATTGTCCTGTCATCTCTGTTGAGCAATAATGCAATTTTATGGAACGTCAGCTGTTTTTCCTCTTTAAGATAATAGACAAGTGTTTCTAAAACTCCTAATGATTTGTCTCTGAAAATTGAAAGAGGAATATAGAATGCAGTTTTCTTTATTGCAAATGGCTTTGATAATTTATTTTCAGAATTGTGATATGTTTTTCCTATTACTCTTTGATCCCTATTAGTTAATTCAGCTATCCTGGAAAATGTTAATCCAAGGTTTTCTTTGAGATATTTGCATATTGTTTCTAATGCGCTTAGCTCTTTATTGTCAAATATAGAAATAGGAATCTCATAAACTTCTTTTTCTCTTACTTGTTTAATTATTTCTTCACTGGATATCTGGAATTTTTTCTCTAAAAATTCCAAAAATTCCTGTATCACTTTTTTTTTGTCAATCTCTTCCAAATAAACACCTTTAGTAAGTATAAATACATATTAAGTAAGTATTAATTTTTATTGATATACCTACTTAATACTACTTAAAAACATATTCTGTAAGTAAGAAATATATAAATCTTATGCTTTTAATAGATTATTTCAATATTGAAAATAAATTAATTTAAAAAATGTTAATTTTCCTTAAACAAAAGATTTAAATACATATGCTTACTACATATGTTTGATAAGTATGTTTGGAGAGAAATATAAGGGTTTAAGAATAATAGTAACTGATTCAGCAATGCATGAATTAATGAAAGAGGAAAAGACCTGTACGATGTCGTTGAAATACTAGAATCAGGTTATGATGCGCCAAGAAAAAGAAAAGAAGGCACAATTGAGAAATGGCTTGATAAAGGCGAAAAAACATTTAATGCTGTTGTTGCGCAGGATTATAATGAGATGATGAAAGAGGATTGCTGGGTGCTAATACATTTTGGAAAATTTAGCAGGAGGCAGCGTCAAAAATAGATTTTTGACTGGACTCCAAAACAATTTTGGAGGAAATTAAAATGAAATGCTACAAATGCGGTAAAAAAATGGAATTTGTTAAAGGAATGAAATTTAATGAATACCCTGTAGATGGATGGAAATGCTCTTGCGGTGAGGTTTATTACGAACCAGAACAGGCGCAGAAGATTCTGTTATTGAATAAACTAAAGAAAAAGACAATACGAGCCAAACTAGGAAAAATCAGGAGTAATTTAATATTAAGATTACCTAAAGATGTTGAGTCTGCTTTAGATTTGCAGAAAGGAGAAGAAGTTCTTATACAAATTGAAGGGAAGGGGTTTAAGATTCTACCAACATAAAAAGATGAATAAAAATGACTGGTGATACCATGGACAATCGGATACTATAAGAACACAAACGCCCTCTAGAGAGGAGCAATCGCTTTGGTTGCCTGACAAGTAATCAATGTGAAGGTGTTCGGAGGTAATCCGAATGAGAAAAAGATGGAAAAGGAAGAGCGGCTATGTTACGCCGGACTTGACTGTTTCTAAAAAAGACTTAATTAAATTTGATCTTTTTGTGAACCCTTTTTACGACGAATGGAACAATTATAGGGATGGATTTAGAGATTTCATTGGTGACTTTAAGAAAATAAAGAAGATTCACAGAGCTAGAGGCAAATATCTTTGTGAAGAAGTTCTTGAAAAGAGGATTAGGATGAATTTAAAGCAGAAAAAACTCCTAAAAAGAAGACAAGCTAAAAAGATTATGAAGAAATTTAGTATGATTTAGGGAAAAAAAAAAAAAACAAAAAACAAAAATAAAAAAAAAAATCACATTAACTTTCTTTTAATCAAGAAAAACATTCCAATTATTAAAATTATTAATACAACTATACCAATATTTAAAATTTTATTTTCATTTTTTTTAATTATCTCTCCAGTAATTTCATTCAACTCTGATTTTTCATTTTCTGTTGATTCTGTTTTTATATTATTTTCTTCATCATCTGATTCAATATTTCCATCTCTAACTTCAATATTCTGAATCCATTCTGCAATGCTCTCAACAGAATCTTTCCATTCTTTTGTCAATGAATAATCATTAGATGTTATATAATAACTGTTAGTTTCAGGCTCAATTCCATAACATAACAGCCCTTCTTTCCAGTAGAACGTAACCAAATAATCCTTTGTCTCATCAAAGCTGAAATTAGCCCAGTCTGTATAAACTAAATTATTTGGATAGATTAATTTATCATTATTTCCATTCCAGTACAGCATTGTCAACTCATCAGCGCAATTCTGATTATCTCTTTCGCATATGCTTAAATTTGCAATGCTTGCATTTGAATTTCCAGCCTGCAATGCTATCCTTACCTGGTTTCCAGAATAATTTGAGAATTCTGCTTTTATTATATTCCTCACATTTCTATAATAGCTGAAGTCTCCGCATCCATACTCTCCTTTTGTTAAATTCTTTATTATTGTAGTATCATAATAAGTATATCCTGCCTCTTCTCCTGTCTTATTGAAAATATCAATTGTTAATCTTTCTGCTTTGAACCCATTGCATTCTTTTTCTGCTCCAATCTGAGAGGTAATATCCCATGTTAATCTTTCTGAAAAGTTATTATAATACCTATAATATCCTTCAGCAATAAAAAATATCTTTCTTTTATAATCCAGTTGCAATTTAGAAATATCAAATTCTAATTCCTTTTCAAATCCTTTTTCCATTACAAGATAATCGTCATCTGATTCCAATGTTAATTTAGACTGATTTATTGCTTGTATATTATATTCGATGATATTATTTGATTTATCAGATTTAATTTGCTTCCAATTATTATAATTAACCTTTACAAAATTATTATGGAAATAATCATTAAATTCATCCTCATCTTTATATTCAAATATCTTTAAATAATAATTATCTATATAAGCTGTTTCATTTAATTCTTCTGTTATTTTTAGTTTTATTTTATTGTTAATAATTTCATAATTATTAATCTCTGTAAATGAAATAAATTCTTTTTCTTTGGAAATTGCAGTTGGTATAAAGTCTGAAACTAAAATATATTTACTATTTTGATAATTATAGACGAAAGGTGAGTTTCTACAAGCAAGAGCTGAGATAGTATCACTGCCACCACCAAATGCGGTTTGACCTGTCCAAATATTATCTTCACAATCTGCAGTGCCTTGTATTGCATAACCCACACTATTTACCTTTGATGGTATACATATGATTGTCTGCGAACCAGTGGTAGCTCTATCACTACCATAACTATTTTCTTCCCACCACATTGTTTTACAATTACCTACATTATCACAAAAATTGCACATGGCACTGCATAAATTACTTCCTTCAGTATCTTTCGTATCATTAAAAGCATAGGAGGGATTATAAGAAGTTCCATTACACCTATTACAAGCAGGCTGACTTTGTTCTCCTGTTAAATAACCGCATGCATAATTGCTTCCATTGCAATAAGGGCTTTTACAGGAATCTGCAGCAGGAGGAGACGCAGTTGTACACTCATTATCAGGGTCTATAGATGTATTGCCTACATAGCTGCAATGACCAGCTCCATTCGCTGAATAGCTGTCGCATCTTTGGCAAGTGCTTCCTGTGCAGCTAGTATCGCAGCAAACACCATCAACGCAATAGCCAGAAGCGCATTGGCTGGCTAAAGTGCAAACCTCTCCCAATGAACCTGCTTTTTTTGTAACAACCATTAAAGCAATTTGCTTGGTTGTAAAATTAACATAATCATTAAATCCAGAACTTATAGAAGCGTTTATAGTGCTGTCAGTTGAGGAAGTGAAATCAGTTGCATTTAAATTATACCAGATTCCAGAGCTCCAGTTCCAGATGCTTAGATTAGTAGTATAGTTGGTAGTGTTCTCTCCATATCCTTCCCATGTTATGTTTATTGAAATTATATTATTAGGATATACAATATCATTGCTTAGATTAAAAAGATAAATCTGGCTTTCATAGTATTGGCTGGAAGCTCCGCTTGTGATCCATCTGTTATTGTCGCTTGTCGCGATATTTGTATAATTTCCAGTACTTGCTTCATTTCTGTAGTCAAATGGAGAGCTAGGAACTGTTCCGTTTTTTTCATAAGCCTTATTATTAGCGCTTGAGAAATTATAAACCTTAATCATGATAGTCTGCAGCGTTCCATTAAACCAGATAAAAATATCATTACTCAAATCTGTTCCATTGCTTAAATTAACTATTCCAGAAACATAAAAAGTCTGGTTAGCCTGAACAACAGGCAGTTCATCAATAGTAATATTCAGTCCAGTGACATTAAATGTAAACCTTGTTGAATTAATATTTCCAGCAGTATCATTTGCCCATAGATAAATATCTGTTTTCATAAACTGCCAGTTTGTTGTATTTAACTCATAGATTGAAGATGAATTATAAGGAGTAATATTAGTCATTCCAGAATTTTTTGAATACCACACATTTCTAACCCCATAATCATCTGTAATATTAAAATAAATTTTATCAGTATAAAACACCTGTGTTCCATTTGTATTATTAACCAATGACATGACAGGCATCTTTGATGATGTTATAGCCAGAGAGAAATTACTGCTCCAGTCAATGTTATAAGTTAAGTTAACCAGCAATTCAAATACTCCTGCTGAAGATGGTGTAATCAAAGTATTGTTAATATAATTCCCTCCTGAATCCAATACAGAAGTTCCGTTTAGTGATTTGTTTATCCATATATATACTATATTGCTAGTTATATTTGTTCCATTTGATAAATTAACATGTCCAGATACACTAAACACTGCAGAAGAATCAATAGTTGCAGGAGAAACAATCGTTATATTCAATCCTGTAACATTAAATGTAAACCTTGTTGAATTTAGATTTCCAGCAGTATCATTTGCCCATACATAAACATCATATCTTTGGAATTTCCAGTTTGTTGTATTCAACTCATAAACATTTCCAGCATTGTAAAAACTGTCATTTATTATTCCAGAATCCTTGCTGTACCAAATATTATTAATATTAATATTATCTGTAATGCTGAAATAAATTTTATCAGTATAAAATACCTGTGTATCATTTGTCTGATTAACAAGATTAATTGATGGATAACTGACATCATTGACAGTGTATGAAGCATTATTCCTGAAATCAGCATTATTATAAGTTAGATTAATAATAACTTCATATGTTCCTGCTCTCTCTGGAACAACTGCGCTTATATTATAGTTTCCAGAAGAATCTGTTCTTCCAGAAACAGAAGAATAATAACTGACATTAAACCATTCTAAATAAGGAGTATGAGTATCATTTACAGTATCTAAAAATGCTTTATACTGGAAATATCTGTAATCATGCGCGCTTATATTTTCAAATGTAGCATTATTAAAATAAGTTGATGAGGTATTATCATAACCGACAAATGATTCTCCATCAAATGTGCTCTCATTAGCGCTTCTAACCTGGAATTTAAGCTCTAATCCTCTTTGATAAACAGCATTTACCTCTTCTTTGGACAGGCTTCTGTTCCAAACAGCAGCTTCATCTATTGTTCCATTGAAATAATCAGCAACCTCAGAATATCCGATGTACAATGATCTTGCAGGAGAGTAATCTATTGCTCCTGTTTTATCCTGAGAAGCAGCCTGCTCTCCATTAATATAAATAATCATGCTGCTTCCATTATATGTTCCTGCTACATGCTGCCATTTATTTACAGATATTCCTATGCTTGCCTGTAAATAATCAGCTGTAGTAGTTACCAATCCAAAATACATTCCAGAGCTTCCATCTAATAATAATGAATATCCTGATTTTGTTGCTCCTAACTCATACATATTTGAAACAATTCCGCTATATGTATTGCTGCTCGGCTTTATCCAGGCTGAAATAGTGAGCCCAGATGGATTTAATGAATCAGAATCTGCTATTGCAATCCTGTCATTTGTTCCGTCAAAATTACATCCTATATTAAATTTTCCATTTATTCCAGAGCATGTTCCAGTTCCATCAAATGTTGCTGCCCCATTATTATCATGCCCAGAAGTATCCTGAACAGTTCCTCCGTTTCCAACTCCATCATTCATATGCATCAGCAATACATTTCCAGTCATGTTAACCCCGCCTTTAACTCTGTTAAATTCTTCTATTGACTGTCCATTCAGCAATTCTTCTCCATATGGATATGGCTCTCCCCATGAAATATTCTGCCATGAAACTGTTTCTCCAGCATCAAATATCCTTGAAATAAATGTTCCATTTGTATAATATATTGAAGGAGAGGCAGGATAATTTGTCCAGTTCAGTGTTAAGTTTGCATCATCTCCAGATTGATTATTTGTCTGGTTAAATGTTCCTGAATTAAAATCTGCGGCATTGTCATCAATAATATTTTCAGTGCCAACACTTTTTAATGTCCCGTTGATCCATACATAAACATCATGATCAGTAATATTCTCTCCGCTGCTTAAATTAACATGGCCTGAAACATATGTTGTTAATGAGGCATTTACAGGAACTATAAAATCAATTGATATATTGACACCAACCTCATTCTCAGCTATAGCTTTTATTCCTCCAAAATCAAATTCCTGATAATGGCTTCCAAAGGTCAATACAGTAACCTCATGCCTTCCTATTCCAAAGCAGGAATAATTCTCAACAAATACGCTTTCATTATAACTTACATTAATCAGTTCATCATTGCATCTCAACTCTTTAAACACAATATCTTTTCCAAATAAAGTTCCGTTTACACCCCTTATTGTTAGATTAGCGCTTCCTGTAACATTAAATGTTACAGTCCAGTTGCTTCCAATCTGAGGATGAGATTTTAAAGTCAACAAAGTCAATGAAATCTCAAACTCCTGCGAAGAAGTATGAGGAGTAATCCAATACAATGTATCAATCAATCCATTCTCATTAGAATCAACAAATGAAACTCCAAAATAACTTTCATAAGTAATCTCTGTCTTTATCTTTATTCCATCTCCAATGATTGAATAATTCTCATCAATATATTTCTTATAATCCTCTTCTGAAGCGTGCCAATATAACTTAATAGATTCAGCATTTGCTTCAGGAATTGAAGCAAATGTCAGTATATCTGTATAATTTAATTCAGCGCTAATTATTACTTTTTTTCCGCTTGAAGTAATCTTTTCTACAGAAACAGGAGCTTCTGTATAATACTCTATCTTTACCTCTCCTACAGCTTCCTCAATTATAATTTCAGTTTCATTTTGCTCTTCAGCGTCAATAACAGCATAACCAGTTATTGCATTAAATGAATTAAACAGCCAATTCAAGAATCTTGACAATAATCCGTTTCCAGAGGAAATCCTTACAGCATAACCAGTTATTTTATCTAATTCAAATTCATCAACTGTCTTTATAATATTATCTTTATTAACCTTAATTTTATCTTCGCTGATTTCAAATTCTTGATCTTCAATTATTTTCTTAACACTAAAATTAATAGCTTCTTTTGGAATAGTTATATTAGTCATAGTTGAATTAGAAAACTTAATCCTCTTCTCCCATCTAACCGGCTTTCCAATAACAGCTCCATACTGCCTAATGCTTTCATTAACAACTGTAACATTAGCTGTTATATTAATTTCTGTTATGTTAATAATAGTTATATTACTGATATTAATAGGAATTTCAGCAACATTCTCCATAAACCTTGCTGTTAAATTACTCCATAAGGAGTAATAGATATCAGTTATATTATAAAATAATACTTGAGCGCTAATCACATTATCCAGTCCAGCATCATATCTATTCACATAAATATTCAAAGAATCATCCCAACTATCCAGCACAGGAATCAGCTCAACAGCATTGCAGCAATCTGAATCTCCATAGCATACAAATGAAGTTGTTTTATTATCCAATGATTCAATTTTATATCTGGCGCATAAATTATTATCAGCATCCCAGTTAAATTCTGTATTCTCAACTGTAAAATCAACAATATCAGTTAAATTAGCAATTCCATTATCATTCTCATCAAACAATGTTCCTGACTTATATTCTAATTTAATATTAATTTTAGGAATTTCTGCAGCATTAGTAATATTATATTCTGTAATATTTTCAGTTATATTCGCTTCTGCAGCATTAGTTTCATTTTCTAAAGTTTCAGTAATATTAAATCCCAATTCAGTTATGTTAAATGCGATATTAAATTCTGTGATATTAAAGGTTATATTTAATTCAGTTATGCTCCCATCTTCAGTTATATTTTCTAAAGTTATATTTTCTGCAATATCAGCTTCATTTATATCATCTGTAATATTCCCTGTCTCATTTCCAACAACCAAAGCAGTTATCTCATTTAATCCAATATCAGAGCCAATATAAAATATAAACAATACTCCAATCAGAACAAAAGGAATAGCTGTTATTGCTTCTTTTCTTTTTATCTCAGAATTATAATAGTTAATATACTCATTGTAATATTTGAGCCATTCTTCTGCATTGTCCATCCCTATATTGTTATAAACTTCTTTCTTGTATTTCTCACATAACTTTATTCTCTTTTTTAGCTCTGTAATTGAAGGGCTCATATTTTATCACCCTTAATTGTACTATTTTTATTCAGTTTATACAGTTTAGTCTTTCCAATTTTAACTATACTTATAAAATTCAATCTAAGGATTTTATTTACAATCCTGAAAGTAGAAGCAATAGGAACCCTTGCTTTTGAAGAGATTATATTAAGATTGAACAGTTCATCCTTATTGTCTAAGAATAATTTTAGAATCTTGTATGTTTTTGGATCAATTAATGCTTTTATAGAGTCTAAACTATCCATATACGCAGTCCCTGTTGTTTGCGTATATAAATATTTCCATTTTTGGAAAGATATTTCTAATTATAAAATATATTTTCCATTTTTGGAAAGAAAAGAAATAACCTTATTAAGCAAAAACAAAAAAAAAAAAAACAAAAAAATTAATATTTAGCTTCAATTATTAATTTATTATTCTCCGGATGAATATATGCTTCTTCTCCTTCTTTAAGTTTTAAATAATTAACTATCGATTTAGGTATCCTTACAGCTAATGAATTTCCTGTTTTTGTAATCTTAGTTTTTACTCCTAAATTCCATATTCCTTTCTGTTTGGCTGCCTCTTCTATTTTTCTTGTTGTCTCCTCATCTGTAAAAGATTCATGGCATTTTTCGCATATCTTAGCTGAAAATTCTCCAAGATAAACGCCAAATATATATTCCTTTATTTTGCTTTCCTTCAAAGATCCTTTTTCACAAATTGGACATATCATATTATCACCTTGGTTTTACAGTTATTATAAAATAGTTTTCTTTAAATTTTTTTGTTACAACACAAAAATATCTATAATTAAATATTATCTTGTTAGGCATTTGCAGCTCTTTTGAGCCTCTTTTCATGGCTTCTTCAACTTCTTTTTCTGATATTCCCCTTAAAATCATTTGTTCTCTCGCATGCCTGCTAAACATTAAAGCCATGTAACACCTGTAACTACAGTATATACAATTAGTATTTAAATCTTTCTATAGACTTTGTTTTATTAAAAACAGGAACATATAAACTATACAAACAAAAACAAAAAAATTACTCAACTATTTAGAATGCTCTTCTTCGTATTTTTCAGCGCACTCTTCAGAACAAAACCAACACAATTCATCATTTATCTCCCTTTCAACAACATCTGTTCCAGTCAAGAGTTTTCCGCATTTCCTGCATTTAGCCTGCTGGCCGTCATCATCTGCCCCTTCCATAAATCCTTCTTCCCATGGCTCTATCTCATCATCCTCAACTAATTTTTCTCTTCCGCTTTCTGAATAGATTTCCTCATTAGGTTCTTCATCGTCTGCCATACACATCATTTTTTAATAGTAATATTTAAGATTTTTGGTTGTTTATAAAGTTTGAACGAAGCGCAAACCATAAAAAATTAGGAAAAGGCTTTTAAAGAACGCTCTAACTCAATTTCTTATGAAAGCAATAGCCTTATTATCTGGCGGCTTAGATTCAATGTTGGCATTAAAGCTTATGATAGATCAAGGAATAGAGGTTATAGCTTTAAACTTTACATCTCCATTCTGCACTTGTAATAAATGCCACGCTATAGAACTAACTAAAAAATACAAAGTTCCATTTAAGGTGATAAATAAAGGAAAAGAATATTTAAAAGTTATAAGACATCCTAAATATGGCTATGGCTCTGGAATGAATCCTTGCGTTGACTGCAGGATTTTTATATTGAAAAAAGCAAAAAAGATAATGAAACAATTAAAAGCAGGATTTATCTTCACAGGAGAAGTTCTTGATCAAAGGCCAATGAGCCAGCACTTAAATACATTGAATATAATAGAAAAAGAGGCAAAGCTAGAAGGCTTGGTATTAAGGCCCTTATCAGCAAAATTACTGCCAGAAACAATTCCAGAAAAGGAAAAATGGGTTAATAGGGATAAGCTATTATCAATAAAAGGCAGAAGCAGGAAAGAGCAGATAGCCTTAACAAAAAAATTCAAAATAAATAATTATCCATGCCCTTCTGGCGGATGCTTGTTGACATATAAGGAGTTTGCAAATAAAGTAAGGGATTTATTTAAGCATAATAAAAAAATAAATGAAAATGACATTAAACTATTGAAATTAGGAAGACACTTTAAATTTGGAAATAATAAAATAATTGTCGGAAGAAATGAAAAGGAAAACAAAGAATTGTTAAAGTTAAAAAATAGCTCAATTGTCCTTGAAGTTCCTGTTGTTGGAAGCCCTGTAACATTATTGCAAGGAAAAAATAAAGAAGCCATAATTAAAGCAGCGCAGTTAACAGCCTTTTATTCTGATAATAAAGATGAAAAGGTAAAAGTTAAATATAAAAAAGGAAAATTAAATAAAGAGATATTGATTACCCAAATAAAAGATAAGGAAATAGAAAAATTAAGAATATGTTGAGGCAGACATGTTTAATAATTTAATTGTAAAATACAAAGGTTATTTATATTTACTCTTTAGATTAATTGCAGGAGCCTTATTCTTTCAGCATGGCGCTCAAAAGATATTAGGGTGGTTCGGAGGGCAATCCTCTGTATTATTCAGCTCAATATGGTTTTTTGGCTTATTTGAATTTATAGGAGGATTAGCAATCTTTTTAGGATTATTTACAAGGTTAGCTGCATTTGGAGCTGTCATTTTAATGTTAATAGCATATTTCAAAGTCCACATGCCTCAAGGAATAATTCCTATCATAAATAATGGTGAGCTTGCATTATTATATATTGCGGCATTCTTAATCTTAATTGCATACGGCTCAAAAAAAAATAGCCTTGAAAAGCTTATTTTTAAAAAAGAGATTTTTTAATATGAAAACATTGATTATATATGCGCATCCAAATACAAACGGCCATTGCTCAACTCTGTTAGAAGAATTAATTGGAAATCTGGAATCTAAAAATATAGATTATGAATTAATTGATTTATACAAACTTAAATATGACCCTGTGCTAAAAGAGAATGAACTTTATACTGCTGGAAATAATTATATAAGCAAACAAAATAAAGAATTTCAAAATAAAATAAGCAATTGCGACAGATTTATATTTATTTATCCTAATTGGTGGAACAGCCCCCCTGCAATACTTAAAGGATTTATCGACAGGACATTTACACCTGGATTTGGATTTAAATATGAAGGAAAAATTCCAAAAGGATTGTTGAAAGGAAGAAAAGCAGCTATATTCTTAACAACAGGCTCGCCAATATTAATCTTTAAATTTTTTTCAGGAAGCAGAGCAGCAAAAATAATGAAAAAAGATTTTTTAAGATTTTGCGGAATAAGCTCAAAAGCATTTATTATAGGAAATGCTAATAAGATTGATGGAAAGCAGATAAAAAAAATAAAAGAAGCTGTTAAAAAAGGAATGGATTATCTGTATTAATTAACTATTAACTTGCCTTTCATCTGTCCATGGCCTTCCCCGCATGGCACAGAGCAATAAAAGGTAAATGTTCCTTGTTTATCTGCTGTAAATTCAACTTCTACTGTCTGTCCTGGCTCTATTTTTTTGTTTATTCCAAATTCATTAATTGAAAATCCATGAGTTACATCTGCGCTTGTTATTTTTAATCTAACTGTATCTCCTTTGTTTACTTCTATTGTGCCAGGAATAAATTCCCATTGTTTTGCAGTCATAACAAATTCCTTTACTTCTCCTGTTGATTGTGGATTTCCTGTGTTAACAATAGACTCTACAACATTCTCGTCCACAGGAACTTCCAAAGTTGGAGTTTCAGTTGCAGTTTCTTTTGTTGGATTGGTTGTGCTTTGCCCGCATCCTAATATAAACACCAATCCTAATAACATAATTAATAATATTTTTTTCATTTTCATCCTCCTTCTTAATGCAATGAAAGCAGGAAGCTTGTATTCTCCTCAGCTTTCAAAGAGTGAATATCATTTTTATTCATGTTTATCAATATGCCATGCGACATAGCTATATCCTTGCCTTTAAGATTAAATATGCCCTTCCCTTCAATCACATAAATGAATCCTTCTTTTGTTGATGTATGCTCTCCTAGTTCAGAGCCTTTTGACATGCAGAATAATGTAATATTATTTTTTCCTTTAAATAATTCTTTGCTTAATATGCCTTCTTTGGGATATTCTATTAACGGATTTATATTTTTCCAGCTCATTTTCTTTTCTCAAACTCTTTTGCAATATCTAAATATTTTTCTTTAACCCCTTTTTTAAATCTTTTAATTTCTGCCTGCTTGAATTTGCTTAACACTGATTTTTGAATATTATCATTCAAAGCTTTATCAGCCATCGGATAAAGGATATTATCCTCTTTAAAGATATGCTCATTTAACAGCTGTATATATCCTTTTGCATTGTTTATAATTTTTTGTTTATTATTTTCATTTAATCCTTTTTCCATTCCTTTGACAAACTCCCTTCCAAGATCATGCTCATGCAGCATCTGCTCTACAGGATTGCAATGCATCTCCTCTGCTTTTTTGCAGAATTCTTTAAACAAAATATCCTCTTCTTTTGCATGATGAAACTTGTCAGCGTAATTTCTTATGAAATCAATTACCTTTTCAAAGAAAGCCTTATCTATATTTTTGCCGGATTCTATAGCGTCTATCTCCCTGTTTAATGCTTCAATAACTTTAAGTATGTTCTTATGCTCATCTGATAAAATTTGTGTTGGTTTCATAGTATCTTTTATATATTAAGTATAAAAACGAAACTATTATAAATAAGTTATAGTTTCTAAAAAGATACTATGGATAAGGATTGCAGCGTGTACAGGACAGCTGATTTTATTGGAAAGAGATGGACCTTGCTTATATTATTGGAATTATATAAAGGAAATAAAAAGAAGAGGTATTCTCAAATTAAAAATAATCTGCAGGAAATAACTCCTAAGATATTATCAGCAAGGTTAAAGGAATTGGAAAAACATAAGTTAATAAATAAAAAAGTTGACGCAAAAACCTTTCCAGTAAAATGCGAGTATTCACTGACAAAAAAAGGGGAGGATTTTATTGATGTCATAAAAGAGATAAAGCAATGGACATTAAAATATGATTATAATAAGGAATGTAATAACAGGGATTGCATAATATGCAGGACATGATATGAAAAACAGAATTGTCGGGATATTAATTGTTAGTATTGCTGTTTTAATAGGCATGATAGTATTCTTTTTCAATAGAGCCCTTACAGGTATTGTGAATGAAACATGCACGCACGGCCCAGAATGCCCAATGTGGGGAACAATAGATTTTAATACAAATATCAGCATAGGAGTGATGGTGCTTGTATTCTTAATAGGTTTATATTTAATCTTCTTTGGAAAAGAAGAAAGAATAATAACAAAAACAATAAAGGAGCAGATTGAGCCGAAGAAAATTACAAAAGAAAACTATCAAAAAGTTATGAATGATTTGAACAGCGACGAAAAAAACATTTTTGAGAAAATTATAGAATCCCAAGGAACAATCTTTCAGTCAGACTTGGTTGATAAAACACAGTTCACAAAAGTCAAAGTAACCAGGATTCTTGATAAGCTGGAAGGAAAAGGGATCATAGAAAGGAAGAGAAGGGGAATGACCAATGTGGTTATTTTAAAACATAACTCTTCATAAAATTTATATATAACTTAATCTTAAATAAAATGAAAATTCAATTTATAACTTTTATTATTATATTAACATTAATAAATGGATGCTCCAGCGGCAATTCAACCATTAACACAAATGATAAAAATAATATCCAATATATAGGCAAGCAAATATATACTGTTGATATAAGCAACTTTGCTTTTAACCCTTCAGAATTAACTATAAAAATAGGAGATACTATTACCTGGATAAATCAAGATTCTGTTCAGCATACAATCACTTTTGATTCAGGTTTAGATTCTGGAATACTTTCAAAAGGACAAAATTATCCCCACACTTTTGACAAAGCAGGAGCTTATACATATCACTGTAAAATACATCCTTCTATGAAAGGAAAAGTGATTGTAAAATGAATTCTAAAAAATCTAAACACCTATCAAAATGGAATTCAAAAAAACTCATATCTATTTTTTTAATTGTATTTACAATAATCATGATTTTTACATTTATAGATTATTTAGCTCATTCATTAAAGGAAGAGTATTCTGTTCCGCTTATTATTTCAGAAATAAGATAATATTTGGAACAATAATCGGTTTTATTGCTTATTTTATAGCAAACAAACAAAAATTATTTGTGAAGTCCTTAATATTCTCTGTAACAGTTAGTGTTTTATTACAGACAAGATATTTCTTAGAAGGTTACTCTTTAGATTTTGTGCTATTATTTTTGTTAATACATTTCATAATATTATTGCCCGTTTCTTTAATATTTTTTAATATTTTTAATAAATATATCTAATAATCCTTTGAAACTAGTTTCATACAATTGCTTATAAGCTGTTTCAAAATTATAATTTCTAATTTGTTTAATTGAAAATGAAAAAAAAAGAAATTAAAATTAATGGAATGCATTGCAAAAGCTGCGAAATGCTGATAAAAGATGAGCTGATGGAATTAGGTGTTAAAGAGTGTGAGATAGATCATAAATCAGGAAAAGCAAAGTTAACCTTTGATGACTCAATCAGCTTAGATTCAATAAAATCAATAATTAAAAAACAGGGGTATGGTGTTGATTAATGGAAGATTTAAGAGAAGAGAAAATATTAATTGAGGGGATGACCTGCGAAAGCTGCGAGAAAATTATTAAAAAGCAGGCTTTATCTATAGAAGGTGTAAAAGAAATAGATATAGATTATTCTTCAGGAAAAGGTCATGTAAAATTCTACCCTTCAAAAGTAGATATAGATAAAATACTTGATAAAATAGAAGAAAAAGGCTATACTGGTTGTATTTTAAGTGAAAATATAAATAATGAGACAATTAATTCCAAGCCCAAATCAAAAATAAAATGGTTCTATTATGCTACTATAATAATTGGTTTCTTTATTATTGGCTATTTTTTATTGCAGCTTACAGACAAGATAGCCTTGCCGCAGATAAGCGCTAACATGGGCTATGGGTTATTATTTTTAGTTGGTTTGTTGACAGGATTCAAATCTTCATACTCATCGCATATTGCTTATGGATCAGGTAAGTTAATATCGTATACTGTTATCGGTGCAGCATTTGGTTTTATAGGATCAATAATAACCTTCACTCCATTAATGAGGGGATTTGCAGGAATAATTGCAGGATTATTTTTAATTTTGTTTGGTTTGAATATGCTCAATATATTTCCAGCACTTAGGAAGATTAGAATTGGTATGCCATCTTTTTTAACTAAATTCATAGGCCATAATACAAACTCAAGCCCCCTTGTAATTGGGTTGCTTAATGGATTGATGATTGCATGCGGCCCTTTGCAGGCAATCTATATAATGGCTGCTGGAACTGGCAACCTAATCGAAGGCGCAAAACTTTTGTTTGTATTTGGGCTAGGAACATTGCCTGTTATGTTAAGTTTTGGATTTTTAACAAGCTTTATCTCAAATAAAGCAACGCATAAAATACTTAAAGCATCAGGGGCTATAGTTATAATTCTTGGATTAATAATGATTAACAGAGGACTAGCTTTAACAGGCACAGGTCTTGATACAAACTCTTTAATAGCTACTGTATCAGCAGCTGATAACAAAGTTACAGGGAATACAGTTTCTATTGACAATGGATACCAAACTATTAATATGGATGTGCTTGCATCAGGATGGAGCCCCAGCCAGTTTGTTCTTAAAAAAGGAGTTCCTGTAAAATGGATAATAAATGGCAAAGAAATTACAAGCTGCAATAATGCAATACAGGTTCCAAAACTTGGATTAAAATTTGATGTAAAGCCAGGCATACAAATAATAGAATTTACTCCTAATGAAGAAGGCATCATTCCTTTTAGCTGCTGGATGGGCATGAGAAGGGGAAATTTTATTGTAAAGGAAGATATTGATTTAACGAATAAAGAAGTTGTGCAAAAAGAATTGAATTCTGTCCCAGCTCTTAAGAGCGGAACATGCAGCATGGGCAGCGGATGCGGATGCGGCGGTTAAAATGGAAAATAATGAAAAAAATTTAATAGTCAAAAGATTGGATTTAAAAGAGCAGTTTTTAAGAGAGGAAATTTCAGCTGATGAATATTCTAAATTAAAGAATGAACTTGAAAAAGAATTAGAGGAATTGGAACAAAAAGAAGGGAAAAAAGAAAATGCAAACAAAGAGTATAGGCATAAGGTTGTATCCAACAAAGAACTAAAAAAAAATAATTGGAGATTTTTTTCAGCTATATTATCAATAATCCTCTTGATTAGCATAATCATAAATCTATCTATGTATATCTCATTAGCCTCAACTGATATTGATAAAGAGGTTATAGCTGGTAATTCTGTCAATTATATCAACGCAAATCTGCTTGATGGAAATACAAAAGCTTCGCTTATAAATTCCGAAGAAAAAAATGGAGTTTACCTGCTGAAGTTAGACATTAATGGAAAATCTTTTGATTCTTATGCCACAAAAGACGGCAATTTATTGTTTACATCTGCAATTGATATGAAAAAGCCAATAGATAATTTAAATATTAATCCAGAGGATAATATAAATTCTAATGCAAAAAGCGATATAAGCCCTGATGATGATCCTTCAATCGGGCCTGCTAATGCTCCAGTTACTATTATAGAATTTTCAGATTTTCAATGCCCGTTCTGCGCAAGAGCAGAGCCGACTGTAAATCAAATCTTATCAACCTATAAAGATAAAGTAAGATTGGTTTACAGGGATTTTCCATTAAGCTTTCATCAATATGCCCAGAAATCTGCTGAAGCATCAGAATGCTCAGATGAGCAGGGAAAGTTCTGGGAATATCATGATTTGTTATTTGAAAAACAGCAGGAATGGTCTTCAATAGGCATTACAAAGATGAAGGATTATGCAGCTCAGCTTAACCTTGACTCTAAAAAATTTAACGATTGTTTAGATTCTGGAAAATACTCTTCTGAAGTGCAGAAAGACTTTGAAGATGGGCAAAAAGCAGGAGTGTCAGGAACACCTGCATTTTTCATTAACGGAATATTAATTTCAGGAGCGCAGCCATTTGAAAACTTTAAGAAAGTGATTGATGCGGAATTGGCAGAATAAAATAATTTAAATATTCTAAAAATTAAGGGTAAGGTAAAGGTAAGTGAATTAAAAGAAATACGACTTACCTTCAACATTTCCCCCCATGACATGGAAATACGAGCAGGCCAAGCAGAAAAGTTTTTAAAAGA
>Ga0209541_10003171_pt1 | contig 30541 bp, 24 predicted proteins | sample RifCSPlowO2_01_FD_184027 | JGI IMG/M metagenome (GOLD analysis project Ga0209541, IMG submission 184027) | Groundwater microbial communities from Rifle, Colorado - Rifle CSP2_plank lowO2_0.1 (SPAdes) (version 2) | ecosystem: Environmental > Aquatic > Deep subsurface > Groundwater | place... | reverse complement strand
ACTCTCAGAAATCTATGATTTCTGATGACTGTCAAAGTTCAGGTGAACTTTGAAGCTTCAGGTTGGAGATAGCTTCAGAAATCTCGGATTTCTGACAGTGCTCAAAGACCTCAAAAATGTAAATTTTTGATGGCATTCAGAATTCAAAGAATTCTGATGTAAGAAGTATCTTCGACATTGTGAACAACTATCCTTCTCTGAGCCAAAGAAAACCTAATGGGTTTTCTGGACCCAAAAAATCAGTCGATTTTTGTGGTATCCAAAAGTCCTGAACAAACCACACCTTTCTTAATTGGCTCATCAGAGACAATTCTGATGAGGGCGAAGGTGTGGTAAAACTCAAGGACTTTTTGATAAGATAAAACGAGAAAATGAATAAAATAAAAATAATATTAAACAGAGAATGTCCTTGTAATTCAGGTGAAAAGTATAAAAAATGTTGCAAGGGAAAACTTTCAGAAGAGCAGGAAGAATATTTTAGTTATTTACAATATTTTGATAAGATAAAAACCAAACTAATAGGGTGGTTTTTTTTAAAGTTAGAAGATAACGAAAAGGATTACTATGCCAAAGAATTTGGGGTTAAAAGTGCAGAAGTTATAGCTAAAAAAGATAATCCTGCAGAATTTTTTGAATGGTTATTTTACCAAGCTAAGGATAAAAAAACGAGTGAAAAAGTTCTTAATATTGTTATCGAGAGGTATCCCTATCTTTTTGAACCTGATGAACTGCTAGTTCTAAGAGAAAGAGTGAGAAATAGCCAAGCAGGAGTTTTTGAAGTTTTAAGCTCAGATGAAAAATCTTGGAAAATTACATTAAAGGAAATTAATACAGGTAAAATCTATGAGGTTATGGATAGGCTTGGCTCTCTAGATTCTGCAATTGGAGATATTCTTCTAACAAGAACTGAAAAAATATTCTCAAAAGACTATCTTTGCGGATATGGATTAAAATTTCCTAGAAGGTTATCAAACCAGCTAATTTTATTTATAAAAAATAAATATGAATTAAAGAAAAAAGAAATCACTTCTTTAAAATATGAAGATTTTATGAATTCCGATTTAAAAGAAATTATGTTATTCAAATCCTCAACTATAAAATTTATTGCAAATGATGGGGAGGAATTAAAAATTTGTGAAGGCAAATTCAAGATAGATAAAGAAGATTTTGGCATATTGATGGATTATTTCTATAAAAGTAAAGAGTTTGAAATAATAGATACAAATTATAAAAAAAGAGCTGCGAATATAGTTTTTAAAAAGGAATCCGCAAGAGTTGATAAAGAAGAAAATACTCAAATGTTAACATCTTTTGCGATAAGCTCTGATGGAGAAAGAATAGAGTATTCTGGTTCAATAGATATCAAAGGGGATAAAATAAAAGTTTTTGCGCAGTCTGAGAAATCATATAGAAGCCTAATAAACAAAATTAATAAGATTATTTCTGTAAAGTTAAATTTAATTTCGAAAAAGATAGAATCTGCTGAAGAATCTTTAAAAAATACCAATAATCATAAATTAGAAGATAATGACAAAATAGATCCGGATAATAAATTAGCAGAAAAGTTTTTAACAGAATACTATAAAAAATGGTGTGATAATATAATACCTGCTCTGGGTAATAAAACTCCCAAAGAGGCTATTAAAACAGAAGAGGGGAAAAAATTATTAAAAGAACTACTCCTTGATCTTAAAAATATGGATGAACATAAAAGAAAATCAGGCGAGATTAATTTTTCAGCAGAAAAGATAATAAGAGACGAACTTAATTTTTTTTGTTAAGAATATGACATAACATTATGGAAATAAAAGCTACTACTAAAAAACCAGCAAAAATTTCACATCTAATAAATTGGTATTTTGGTGATTTTGCACTAAATGTGAAAAGATAGACTTGAAGCAAGAGGAGTTTGGAAAGAAATGCTATAACCAGCTTAAGGAGATAGGAAAAAATATTGGAGTTGAAGAATGAGAGCATTAATTAAGAAAATTAAAAAAGATATTTCTGATAGATATAAAGGCATTATTTCCGAATTGCCTTTAAATAGAGAGTATGCTAAGAAGTTTAAAATTCCTGAGCGTCAAGTCAAATTAGAATTTATGAAAGGGCTTACTAAAAAAGAAAAAGAATACAGAAAATAGAAATCTCTACTCAAATAGGAAAGAAAAGTAAAGGTAATCCTAATTTTTCGTTATCTAAATTAACTAAAGAAGAAAGACAATTTAATAATATTAGACATGATATTATAGAGAACTTTTTCAAAGAGCAGAAAAAGAATTGTGGCTTTAAGGTTGTTAAGTTACAAAAGAGCAGTTTTAACGAACGTGGAGAATTTACTGGATTAATAACTCAAATAGATAATATCTTAGAATTGAAAAATGGAAAAAAGATATTGAGAGACTTGGAAAGTTTACAAAAAGGGATAAGTAATTTTAAATATCCTGATTTAGTTAGTGAAAAAGGTAATTTGATTGTTTTTACTGAATGCAAATCTTCTTATATTAATTGTAATAAGTATTTTAAGCAGAAGAAAAGTTTGAACGCTCTTAAGAATAAAGGATATAAAGTTGAAGTTCTTAGTTTAGAATTAAATGTTTAAAAATTGAGCATTTGCTAAAAATTTCGTAATTTAGATAATAATTTAAGCGCAAATATGCTCTTCTTCTTTCAGAACATTCTTTTTAGTCAAGCTCCAATCAAGCTTTATCAAGTTCTTAACAAAGGAATTATCCATATTGAGCTTGAAATAATCAGATTTTCCTATTCTTCTAGTCTTACACACGACTCCTGAGCTAACAAACTCATTAATGAACGACTTCAAGGAATTATAACTAACATTACTCTCTCTAGCTATTTCAGTTAAAGGATAATCAAAGAAGTGAAATCCTATAAAGAAATCGATAACTCTAAGCTGAGGAGTGTCTCCAAATTGCATAAGGAAAAAACTTTTATTTTCTTTTGCTTTCATTTTCTGATTTATACTAATACCCGCTACTATATATAAATCTTTCTATTATAGAAATAATCTGTCAAAAATAGCAACATTTAAAAATCAATAGAGCCTATATAATTATGGCTTCAAACTTAGAAAAAGCTCAGCTTATGTCTGTATTGGCAAGAGGAAAAGGAAATTGGGGGGGAGTTTATGACAGATTAGAGCACTTTAAGAGATTTGCAAATTTAAAAGAGATAGTGAAAGAACTTTCTAATCTTGGCTGGATTATTGTTAAATCAAAAGATAAATTTACAGGTATTTCTCTAAATACAAAATACAAAAAAGAGATTATAGAATTTATTGAAGTTAATATGCCTGAGTTAAGAGGGGTAATTAAGTAAAAGAATTAATAAGGCAAATACCTAAATTTAGTCAAGAAGGTATTATGCCTATCAGGAGCGTTCAGGATAAGTAGCTATATCAAAGGACGCTAAAAATTGAGCAATTGTGCGCCTTTGATAGATAGGATTTGACAATAAAACTGCTCAATTATTATTGTCAAAGACTATATATCCTATCAGGAGCGTCTTTCTTATGATTAATCTTCATCCACTTTCCCTTTACATCATTGCTTTCAGCATGTTTTTTCAAATGTTCTACAATTTTATTATCAACTATCATAACTCCTTTTTTATGCCCTGCCCCTATCTTGACAAATCCAGCTTCTTGCACCCCTTGCGAGCTTCTAGATTTTAAAACTCTCCCAATAAAAAAATAACCAATAACAATTAAAACAAAAATTAGAACAACTATTGGGACAATTTTTTGCCCTTGCTGTGAAAGCAAAGCCAATCCTGTAACTCCTGACTTCCCAAGCAAAACACCATCTTGAGCTGTTGTTGAGAATCTATTAGAATTAGCTTTTATAATTAAAACATATTCTCCTGCTAAATCTTCTGTTAAATTAAGATTATATGCCTCTTTTCTGCTCTCTTTAGAAAATAAAGAAATCTCCTGAGAATTTTTTATTATCTCCTGCCCATCTTTATCTACAAGTATAAAATCAACATTAACATTCTGCTGGCTTCCAGATAATTCATTAATAATATAACTTATATTTAAAATATTTCCAAGATTCTTAAGCTCTTTAATCTCAAGCCCTATTCCTTTGCTGACTATATTTATATTAAGCTCTTTATTAAAACTCCCTTCACTGCATTCTAAAGATAAAGGAATTTTATAATTCCCTGAATTAATATTAGAAGGCGCAGAAATACCTATAATAAACCCTGCTATTTCCCCAGAACTTATTCCTTTTAAAGTCTTGCTTGTTATCCATCCAGAATTATTTCCTGATATATTAAGCCTGCAATTATTAATAAATTTGTTTCCTAAATTTTTTATGCTTATGCTCAATGATTTAGATTCTCCCGGATTTATAATTATATCATTAATTCCAGATATCTCAACATTTATGCTTGATTGAGTTATATTTGCAGCAATATTTGTATCAATGCCGCCTCCACCGCCACCCCCGCCTGGCTGGGGGTTTGGAGTTGCTGAAGTATCAATAGAAAAGCTTGAGCTTGTATAATTTTTATTTCCTGCGAAATCTGTTGCAAAAAGATTTAAAATAAAGTCTGCATCTAATGTGACATTAAATAATGTTGTATTTAAGCAGGATATTGTTGTATTTGCTATCTCTAAATTTAATCCTCTATAAACATTATACAGGCAAGAAACAGGGGAAGAATCATTAATTAAAAAGCTTAAAGAAATTCCAGCTCTAGATTTTTTTGTTCCTGCGGGCTCTGCAATAAATATTACTGGAAGATTTGTATCTATATGAAAAGTTGTATTGCCATTAAATGCAGAATGCCCGATACTATCATTGCATCTTATATTCCATTTATAATTTCTATCAGCCAGGCTTAATGAAAAAGTATTTTCTGCATTATTTATTGGATTGTTATCAGTTTGATTTAATTTAAATTCTCCTGTAAAATCTCCCCAAAGCTCGCAGATTCCCAAGTCCAAATCACTTGGCTTATATCTGAATGTAACATCTCTATTATTTAAATAAATATTAATTGGAGAGTTTAAAATTACAGTCGGCGCCCCGACAAGTATTGAAAAAGTTGAATTTTTAACAGCAAAACCTCCCAGAATATCATTTGCATATAAATTTAAAATATAATTTCCATCAGTTGAAGCATTAAATGTTGTATTCTGGCATCCTGGAAGAGAAATATTCTGCCCATCGTTTATATTATACCAGCAGGAATCAAGATGCAAGTCATAAGCAGAATATTCTAAAGGCAGGCTTGTATTATACCCATATGATCCCCCTTCTTGTGGTGAAATCATATTTATATCAGGCGGAATTATATCTAAAGTAATATTCAGCCAGCGAGTTATGCTTAAAGCAGAATGATTTTCATCCCCAAAAGATATGGCTGTAATATTATAATATCCTGAATTTCTTGCAGGACTTACATTTAAACCATTATCAGCAGTTATATTATTTCCATCTTTATAAATTATTATTGTTCCATATAATGTTGTAGCAGTTATATTATACTGCTGAGGATAATCAACTAATCCATCTGATTCTTGCCCATTTAAATAAAGTTTAATATCTCCGCCTAAACTTGTTATTATATAATCCTGCTGGACAGAACTTGATGAATAATTCTCATTCTCCTGAGCAGTACAGTTGACTGTGTATAATCCTGCCACCCTCATTATTTCTAACCCTTGCTCATTATTTTTATTTATATTATTAACATATAAAACTGCTGAAAGGTTTTCTGAATTATAGCATGAAAAATTGTTTGCAACCCCATAAATTACTGGAGAAGCAGGACTGGCAATTACAGAATTTATTGATGTTGCTTTATTAATTGTTATATTATAATATTTATAATCTATATTAGAATAATTTTCATTTCCACTAACATTTGCCCTAAATATATAGCTTCCTGCAGATAATGTTAAATTTAGTGAATTGCCCAGATAATTTTCATTGTCTTTATCTAATCCAACTGTTCCTACATCTGAAATAGCAGAAATATTTATTTGTGAAGGATAATTTAAAGTTAGATTACTAGTTCCTGAATTTGCCAAAAAAGTTAATATAGGATTTGCTTTATTAATTGTAAACTGGGAAAAATTACTTGAACTAGTATAGTTCTCATTTCCTAAATAAGAGCAGTTAAAATCCCATAATCCTGCACCTAAAGTTTCTGCTTCTCCTAAAGTTCCATTTGTTAGGCTTAATGTCTCAGCCCAGCCAATTAAAATACTGCAAGTTGGAGTTATAGCAGTTCCATAAGTCTGTGGATTTGTTTTATCAAAAGTTAATGATGTTTGTGATAAAGCTTTATTAATAGTAAAAGTATTTTGTGACAATCCTGAAGTATAATTTTCAGTTTCTGAAATATTACATTTTATATTATGTAATCCAGCAGATAAAATTAATGCAGATGGATTTACAAAATCAATATTATCTATATACAATTTCGGGCTTCCATAATCAGAATTGCATGTAAATGTTGATTCTATGCCATAACTATAGCCCCAGCCAGATGAGCTTAGCAATATTAATGAATTATCAGCTTTGTTTATTATTAAATCTTTAACAGCACTATTAGATGTATAATTTTCATTTCCTGCTGTTGAATAATTAAAAGTCAATGTTCCTGCACTATAAATTAAATTAGATTTATCCATAGAGCAAGATAATTGAGCAGGACATCCACTTCCTGAAAAGTCTGATGCAATTCCATAGGTTATAAGAGAAGTTCCTGATATTGCTAAAGAAGGATTTGCTTTATTAATTATAAAGCTTGAAAAATTACTTGAACTAGTATAGTTTTCATTTCCTGAATAAGAGCAGTTAAAATCCTGATTTCCAGCTGCTAAAATTAAAGAAGTTCCTGAATTTATAATACTTCCATTTAAAGTTAATATGCTGTTTTCATCTCCAGAAGTCAAAGAGCATGCAGGAGTAATTGATACTTCATATGTTTGAGGAGAATTTTTGTCAAAATTAAGAGAAACATTTGAAATTGCTTTTGCAACACTATAATATCTTATCCCAGAATTATTTAAGTTTCCTAAACTATCATTTGCCCACAATGTATAAGAATAAGTTCCTGCTGCTAAGTCTGAGACTGTAAATGAGTAAATACTAATTGAATTTTCTAGATTTGTATAATTCTGCCCATTAAACTCTATCCAGACACTATTTACAGCAGTATTATCTGTTATATTTACAGAGAAATTATATAACTGGCTGGAAGAATAAGCAGAATTATTTCCAGGGCTTTCTAAATAATTTGAAAATACTGGCGGAATATTATCTAAAATAGAATAATCTAAAGAAATATTATAAAGTGTTGGTGTTAGCCCTGCTTCTTGGCTTGATAAAAATGTTCTATACTGAAAATATCTTCCTGTTAAATTTATATTGTTTAAATTAACACTCTGCCAAACACCATCAGAACAATCTGATAAAGAGCAATTTTTAACTTGGAGAGTTAGATTTGTCTCTTTCCTTAAAGGAAGTATTGTCCTAACTCTTGAATTTCCCCCATTAAAATTATCTGCGAGTTTTGTCCAAGAAATTCCATCAGAAGAAGAATAAATATCATCTCCACTATCCACAAGATAAACATTTCCAGAAAAATCAGCTCCTAAAGAAATAGAATTATGCCCATCAGATGTATCAAAATCTGTGCTAATTTTATTCCAAGTTACTCCAGAATCGCCTGATTCCCAGATAGCCTGCGCCTTCCCTATATACAAATTACCATTAGAATCTATTGTAAAGGCATCTGCTCCATTTCCATCTGCTCCATTATAATCATCTTTTACTAGAGTCCAGCTAGAGCCATTAATAGAAAAATAAACATCTGAAGCAGCATCTACTGTAAATAATATATTAGAGCTATTAACTACTAAACCAGCAACATTTCCTCCTCCCCCGTTAAAGTTGCTTACTAGTTTTGTCCAGGTTGTTCCATTACTAGAATTCCAGACATCTTGATCTCCCTCAATTATATAAAAAGAATCATTCTTATTTATTGCAAAAGCAAAAGCATTCTGCCCCTCTGCCCCATTATAATCATTTGTAAGCTTGCTCCAACTAACCCCAAAATCTATACTGTTCCAAACTTTCTGGCCATCAACAATAAAATAAGCTTTGGATGAATTAAATGCAGAAGAAGTTATTCCATTTCCATCTGCCCCGTTATAATCATCTTTTACTAGAGTCCAGCTAGAGCCAGTCAAAGAGTTCCAGACATCAGAGTTGTCATCAACAGCAAATAAGTATTCTTTAGTTGGAATTTCATAATAAGAAGTTAAATTATTCCATCTTGATAAACTTCCTGCATCAAATACTCTTGAAGTATAATTCCCAGATAAGTTAGCTCCTGATAAAATTATGCCTGTTCCATTATGAACTGTATTATTATAAATTCCAGAAAAATCTCCCTGGTTTAAATCAGAGAAGCTTGTTGCATAAACAATTATTATACTAAAAATTATTATTAGCCCAAACAATATCCCTTTTTTAGCCATTTTTAACCTGCCAGGCACTAATTCTGCCCAAGCTAAATTTAAATATCTTATCCTCTGTCTGCAAATCTAAGCAATAGCGTATAATAGTGTGCCATGATTTATTGAGTTGATAGGCTATTTCTTGAGTTGAAAGGGGCTTTTCTGATTTTGAAAGAATATCTAATATACTTTGTTTTATATTATTGCCATTAATAGTACCATTAATCGCACTTTTTATCACTCTTTTAATCATACTTATATTAGTACCATCTATTGTATTTAAAGTTTTCCTTGCGTAAATCTTAATCTATTTAAACCCCTCCAGACTATAATAATTATGAAAATTCCCATAGTATTTTTAGGAACAGGGCAGGCAGTGCCTACAGCAAGAAGAAATCACTCTGCCATTTTACTTAGTTATAAATCTGATAATATCTTAATAGATTGCGGAGAAGGAACTCAAAGACAATTCAGAAAAGCTCATTTAAATCCTGGAATGATTACCAAGTTATTAATAACTCACTGGCATGGTGACCACATCTTAGGAATTCCGGGCTTGCTTCAAACTCTCGCTCTATCAGGATATAACAAGCAATTAGAAATTTATGGTCCAAAAGGAACTCAATATTATATGAATAAGATTCTAGAAATGTTTGTATTTCAAGGTGCAATTAAATATAAAATTCATGAAATTGATTCTGGAAAATTTTTTGAAAATTCTGATTTTTATTTAGAAGCAGAAAAAATGCAGCATGGCACTCCTTGTCTTGCTTATTCTTTTGTAGAAAAAGAAAAAATAAGGCTTGTAAAAGAAAAACTAGAAAAGCTAAAGATAAAGGGGAAGATTATAGCTGACTTGGCAAAAGGAAAGGATATTATCTGGAATGAAAAGAAAATAAAAGCTAAGGATTTAATGTATAAGCAAGAGCAAAAAAAGATAACAATAATTATGGACACTATTATTAATAAAAATATGGAAAAAATAGCAGAAAATTCTGATTTATTAATTTGTGAATCAACATTTATGGAAGATTCTGAAAAAGGAAAGGACTTAGCAGCAGATTATTCTCATCTAACAGCAAAGCAAGCTGCAGAAACTGCAAAAAAATCAAAATCAAAAAAGCTTATCTTGACTCATCTCTCCCAGAGATATCAGGGAAAAGAAAAACTAATTTTAGAAGAAGCAAAAAAAGTCTTTAAAGACACAATAGTTGCAGAAGATTTGTCTAAGGTTGAGGTTTAATCTTCTTACTATAGATGTTTATTGCAGTTAAATAAAGTCATCTTTCCAGACTCAAAGATAGTTACCCCTGTATTATAATGATGCCCCATTTCAACAACTTCTTTAAAATCTTTTTCTAGCAAATTTGCGATTAAAGCAATATTAATACCCCCATGCCCTACAATTAAAATAGTTTTATCTTTGTACTTTTTAATACTGTCTAAAAATTCTCTTGCTCTTTTCATAATACTATCATCTTTCTCGCATGTAGGAAAATTATAGAAATCCTGTCCTTCAAACTCTTCTCTTTTTCTCCCTTCTATACTCCCAAAATTCCTTTCTCTTAATAATCTAGTTGGAATTACATTGGCTTTTATAATTCTGGCAACTTCCTCAGCAGTATGCCTTGCCCTGTCTAAGTCACTTGAAAAAATTAAATCTATCTTCTCACTTTTTAATCTCTCTGCCAGCTTTCTTGCCTGTTCTTTTCCTAATTCAGATAATTGAGAATTACTATGTCCCTGTATTATTCCTTGCTCATTGCTCAAAGTTCTTCCATGCCTTACTATAATTAATTTCATAAAAAAGTATAGATTAAGATTATAAAAAACTTTCTCAAACTTCCCAGTATTAATGCGTATCAAGAATTGCCCTTGCGAAAAATAAAGGCAGTAACGCTTCTATTTAGATGCTGTTGATGCAGGGGAGATAAAAATTATTGTGTCTCCTCTTAAAAAAGTCAATCCTATACTTCTCTTTATTTCATTGTTCAGGATTTCTTTTGCATTATCCAAAACAATATTTACATGTATATCAAATGCAAGCAAAGTTCCGACAAGTTGCTTGTCATTCTTAAGCTGCACTAAGATTTCCTTTCCCTTGCTGCTATTCAACAAGTCTAAAGGCCTCTCAATTCCGTTAACCATAAAACATTCTTGCTTAAATAGTTTTTAAATCTTCGCTTTTCCCAGCCGATTATAAAACAAAACATTTAAATATCATTTTCTTCAGGATTAAGTATGAACAAAGGAATAAAAATTACAGGTGGAAAATACCATCCTAACAGAAAGAAAAGAAAATATGAAAAGCAAGGAAAGAAAATTCTAGTTAAACTAGGAAAAACAAAAACAAAATCAATTAGAATTAGAGCAGGCAGCAAAAAGATATTTCTTTTAACTTGTGATGTTGCTAATTTACTGGTCAATGGCAAGTCAAAGCAAGTAAAAATAAAAAATGTTTTAGAAACACCTTCAAATAAGTTCCTGGCAAGGCAGAATGTCATGACAAAAGGGGCTATAATAGAAACAGAAGCTGGAAAAGCCAGAATTACCAACAGGCCAGGACAAGAAGGCTGTGTTCAGGCAGTTCTATTAGAAGATCAGACAGATAAGAAGAGATAAGATAGTTTATAGTTCTAAAAAAATAAGAGGTGATACTTAAAATGAGGGCAATTAATGTATCAGGAAAAAGCAGGGAAGACTACAAATTCTGCAATAGTAGCATTAAAAGAAAATGCAGAGGACTTTTTTCCCTATTTTAATTTCTCCTCGAGAAAAATAAAAATAATACAAAGCTTTATAAAGCCGAAAGATTTATAAACTTTACTTAAGCTAAGTCTAAGACTAAAAAACAAAATGTCATTTATCAAACGATGTCCAGAATGCAATTCTATCAATCTTACCTATGATGACCAGAAAGGAGAAGTAATCTGTAATGATTGTGGCTTGGTAATAGAAGAAAAAATGGTAGATACAGGGCAGGATTTCTCAGGAAAAGGAGAAGGGGATAAAAAAGGCAGAGGCGGAGCCCCATTATCAATTCAGAAATTTGATAAAGGCTTAACAACAAATATAGGAGAAATCTCAGATATTTACAAGTTAGAATCAGGGCAGACTCGCAAGTTCCTAAGGCTTAAAAAATGGCAGGAAAGAGTTTCTACATCTATAGAAAGAAATTTAAGATTAGCAATGGCAGAGCTAAGAAGAGTAGCAGCTTTTCTTAATCTTCCAAATGTAGTTAAAGATGAGTCATCAAGAGTCTATAATTTTGTCCTTCAAAGAGGATTAGTCCGCGGAAGGTCTATGGAGTCAGTTATAGCAGCCTGCATATATTCAGCTTGCAGAAGTTATAATATTCCAAGAACTTTAGATGAAATAGCAAATGCTTCTGATGTTGAAAGAAAAGAAATAGGAAGAACATATCGCTTTATTATCAGAAAGCTTGGAATTAAAGTAACTCCTTCATCTCCAAAAGATTATATTTCAAGATTTTCTTCAATTCTTCATCTTTCTCCAAAGACACAGAATGAAGCTCTAAAAATCCTGAAAAAAGCAGACATCTCAGAACTAACATCTGGAAGAGGTCCTGCAGGAATAGCTGCTGCAGCTTTATATGTCGCAGCATTAATCAACGATGAAAAAAAGACTCAAAGAGAAGTCGCAGATGTTGCAGGAATTACAGAAGTCACAATCAGAAATAGATACAAAGAATTAATAGACCGCTTAGATCTCGAAGAAAAACTGAAAATAAAAGAAGCTGAAAGCAAGGCTGATAAGGCAAAAAAGAAATAATAATTTATTCTAAATTATGTAATAAGTTGATGTTGCTAAAAGTAAGTTGCTCAGAATCTAAAAGAGGGTTATAAGACAATAACTATTTTATTCTATCAAGATTATTATGCGGGGAAAAGGATTTGAACCTTCGCAGGCACTAAGCCACTACGTCCTAAGCGTAGTCCGTTTGACCACTCCGGCATCCCCGCCAAGCAACTTCATTATAATATCCTTATATGTCTATTTAATGATAGGGTTACAAGTAAATAAGATAGAAATTAGTGATATAAAAAGATATTGATTATCTGTTTAAGAAAACCCACCAGAAAAAATTAAGCAAGCTCCTTCAAAATTTTGTTTATTGTATAACTTGCTACTAGAACTAATAAAAGCATTATTAATCATCCAATTACTAGTATATACATAAGTATCATCGCTTTTTTTAGAATCATAATTTCCTTGGTAATTTAAGGTTGTAAAATCAGTTTCTAATTTAGTATTGCCAAGCCCCCAATTAAGGATACCAACGCAATTTTCATTATTATTTAAGGTTCTTTGAATTAAAAGAGTTGTTCCAGAAATTTTATCATTTGGTTTCTTATTCATCAGAACATTAAAATTTTTATTTGTGTCCAAAATTCCTGATGCAATATAACTTAAGTCCCACCAAGTTGTTCTATCAAAACTATATTTCCAGCTGCTGTCAAATTTATAATAAATCATACCAGTTGTTGAACATCCGTCATGAAAAGTGAATATCAAATTTTCAATTGGACAATCTACAGCATTAACTATTGTAGAAGATAACTTTTCTGAAGAAGTGCCTTCAGAACCATATTCTGCAGGAATTCTATCTTCTCCTTCTGCTCCCAAATCTCCTTCATAAATTTCTTCTATTGCAGTAGCCCCTTTCAGCAACACCAGCTGCCCATTCTGATATAAATAATTAGATGCAAGATTAACAATTTCAGCTTCTGCACTTTGAACAGGGCTAATTACTCCGCTCTTTTTATCAATATTAGCAACTATATACACATTATTTTTATCTTTTATGTAAAAGCTCAATCCCGTTGTTCCAACAGGAACAATTATCCCTATAAGATTTCTATTAAACATTATATTATTTCCACTTAAACTAAATGCACCTGTTCCGGTTGTTGTTCCAGCAGCTGCTGTATTAGATTTAGTCCCGCTTATAACAAACTCCTTAGCTTTTCTCGCCAAAGCATCATACAAGCTAGCTTCATATAACAAAGCCTCAGCCCTCTGCGAATTATAAAATCCTTTTTGTATAACTTCTTCTAAGTTTGCAAACAAAGCAGAATAATCTATTGTAGCAGTTTTTAAAATAGGATTTGTATAATTATTAAACAATCCCGATGCTGCACTAATATACTTCTGGTTTAAGTCCTCAATATTTTCAGTATTCTCAACATCAGCTAAAAATGCTTTCATCATCCCCTGCTGAGAATTGCTAATAGATTTTAATTTTTCTTCTGTCTTGCCAGGGTCCATAATTTCTTCTGATTTTAAAAGAGACTCTTTCATATTTTTATTAATCTGGCTTAAAGTATCATTTTCCAGTTTTTTATCATGTATAACATCCTTCACAGATTCAGTATCAACCCAGCATTTTACTTTATTAGCTTCATCACACCAGCCCATATCCTGCCATCTTCTTTTTGAAACTTGCTGTGTTGCATCTGTTGAATAAGCAGGGTCAATATTAGAACAAACTCTTATAATTCCCCTATTATAAATAGCAGGATTTACAACTTCATCAGCCCCTGCCTGAAGATTCGGCTGGAGCAAGCTATAAGCACTTGACTTTCCTGAGATGCAATCAGCTTCATTATCAACTCTGTCTGCAGCAGCATCTTTCATATACAAATCTTTAGCATAATTAATTGCAAAACTTGAAGAAACCTGCTTAAACCCGCAATATTCCTGCGCATTAATATTTACACACAGTTGTTTATATCCTGATGGAGCTGTAAAATCAGGAGTCTTGTCCAAATACTCTCCTTTTGCTATAAATCCTGAATCAACTTGAACATAAGGATTTTGATTATAATAACTTGTTTTAGGAGGATCTTTCAAATATATTTGATATGAAACTCCCTGGTCTTTTCCAGCAGAGATATGATAAAAAACTTTATATTGAGAAGTTGCAGGAACAGTTGCTTCTGTAAAAGTCTCTTCAGAAAAATAAGCTGTAAATTGAACTGGGCTGTCAGGCTCTGTAAATGCTTTCCAGTTATTTGGAAACTTTGTTCCTATAAATCCCTTGCAAACTTCAGTCCCAGCATCTGCCAAGCTTCTTGTCTGAAAAGCTTTGTAAGCATTTGGCCCATAAACCTGAGTCATATAATTTATACTTTTTTCAGCATTATCCCAAGCAGCAGTAACAGTTGCATATTCTCCCCCGCCCCTTGTCCCTTGTCCATAAGCTAAAGCAACTAATTTTGGAAGCAGTGCTTTAATAAAAGGTGCAACTTGCTTCCAGAAAAATTCACATGTATAAATAGAATAAATCTCATCGCAAATTCCCATCATTTTTCCAGAGTCCAGATTAGCTTGCAAACAATCTCTATGTCCTCTTAATATGCTTACCCATGATTCAATTCCTGCATGCAATCCAGACAAGCATATTGGAATTGCAACTCCTCCATTAAAAGGATTTCCAAAATTAGGCAAGCATAAAGCAATACTTCCTATAATTCCTGATTGAATAACATCATCTACAGGAAAAGTTCCTCCAAAATCACATCTTGAACTCGGGCAGATCACAGGATCGCAGACATTAAATAATAAAGCACAATCATTAGGAGACATAAAATCCTGGCATTGAGATGAAGGAGTATTAACAGCAGGTTTTCCAACTCTATAACTTCTTCCTGCTCCTCTTACATCAACAATTGTAACTTCTGGCTTTCCATATTGTTCAGCAGCAGAATATACTGCTTTAATAGCAGCACTAACTAATTTTGCTGCTTCATCTTTGCTTACACATCCAATCTCATTTGTAGGCTGTCCTGTCTGCAAATTAATCATAGTGCAAATATCATCTCTTCCTCCTGACTCAAATTCTTCTCTTTTATTTTCTCCAACATTACAAAGCCAGAAACTTGATAATTTTCCTGACTCCTCAAAAGCTTTTACATTTCCAAAAACTCCTGTAGTCTGCTTTGTAGCAGCATACCATCCATTTGCAGTATCAATAGGCACAATTGCAGGCAGCCCTTTATTTTGTCCTGATTCATAAAATCTAACTTCAGGATTAGAATAATCATTTTTGCATAATCCAGGGCTGGCTTCCTTAAACCCTCCTATTTTTGCTTCTCCTAATGCTCTATTAAATGATTCAGTTAAATCAGCTCCAGTTTCTTCATCATATGCTTTTTCTGGATAATAATCACTTCCCTGCTGTTTTAATTTCACAATAACTTTTTTAGTTTCATGCTCTCCTGAATCTTTTCCCCAAGCACTTCCAGGAACAGTATATAAAATTACTTTATCTGCAGGCTTTTTCTTGCTTGCATCTCCAGATGTAAACACATTTTCAAGTCCTGGCTTTGCATTTAAATCACTTGCTTGTTGTGATGTTAAAGTTATAGGAGAAACAAAAGGCTTGTTAGTTCCTAAAGGCTCTAGGACTTGTGTATTTCTATTATTTAATTGAGTTCCAAAAACAGTTTTCATACTATTTTCAAAATCTGTTTGAGCCTGCCTTGCTTTTGCTCTGTCTTGAACATAAGCAGTCTTATCATTAATTGTCTTGTTTCCTATACTCAGCAAAACTCCAGAGCCTGATGACATCTGCTGTTTAGCTGTAACAATATCTCTTAACTCATCAATTCTTACCTCCCCGCTATTAATCATTTGTGTTAAATCACTATTTGTTGCTCCCCCAACCCCTTCTAATTCTGGATGCAGCTTTAAATATTCTAAAGCAGCTTTCTTGCTGTCAATAGTATTTTCTTTTGTCAAATCATCTAATAATCCTTTATTGCTCTGCGCATTTTTCCAAGTGCCTTTTAATTGTTCATTTTGAGTTTCCATAATTTTCTGCATAGCAGAAACATCCGCATTTATCTTATCTGCATTTTGAGAAAAACACCTATCCAGCGAAGGCTCTCCTCCTAAAACCCCTTTATATTTATTAGGATTATCTCTAATCTCATCTCTGCATTGATCAACCCAGCCGCCACTAGACCTCATAACTTTATTTCTAGCCAATGCTTCTCCGCTTCCCCCGACAAAATCTGTAACTAAATTTTTAGCAACTAAATAAGCAGATGTTGCCAAGCAAGCTCCTTTTAATCCTGATACTACATTTCCTAATCTCAAATTTATATCTTCCCACTTCTTTATGCTTTCATTTAAATTCTTAATTCTTTCTTTAGTTTTTTCAGGTGCTAATTGAATTGCTCTTTTTTCAATTCCTATATTAAAAGAAAAATTAACCTCGCTTCTGGAATTAACTATTTTAGGATTTAAGCTGACTAAAGCAACTTTATTCAAATCAATCTGTTTAATATTAATATTAAATCTTCCCAGCTGTGTCCATGTTTCTAGTTTAACAGAAACATTGCTGCTTGCACAATTTTCAGCAGAATTATCTCTTCCAGAATAAGTTACAGCCCGATAATTAATCATAGCTTTATCTTCTTCCAGCCAATTAACTTTTACATATTCTATGCATTGCGCTTTATTATTACTATAATTCTTTGAAGTTTCTGGATAAATATAATCATCAATTGCAAATCTGCCTTCTATATCTTTATCTTGGCTTCCATCTTTTCCAATTCCTCTTAAAACAGCATATGCAGATGCATCTTCTGTTGCAGGAAGCCTTACATCTTCCAGCTTTATAAGATAAAAGTCAGTTCCAATATAAACTCCTGCAACACTTTCTTCTCCAGAATATTTTAGCACAGCTTCTTTTTGGCTAGCATCATCTGCAATCTTAGTTCCAGGATAAGTATTTTTAGCTAAATCTATAAATTCTAATTCTTCTTTTCCTTTAGATAAATCATCTGCCAGTTTAATTGCCCTGCTAATTCCTGTCTGCCCATATACTTCATCTGTATTGCTTTTTTCAGAAGGATAAAGATTTACAAGTTTCTTGTAATTCTCAGAAGCATTATTAAAATAAGCATCTATTCCACTAGATGCTGAATAAATTGTCTCTTTTATTACAGCCCCTAAAAATTTAACTTTCTTTTTATCAGTTCCAAAAGAAATATCTTCATCTAATTGAGTTTTAGAATTAAATATCACAATAACAGATTTATTAGTATTTATCGTAGATTTAGCAATCTTATCATTATTAATAAGCAGCTCAACAATTTTCTTTTTAAATCCATCAATTTTATCTCCAGAATATTCTTGATTTGCAGCAGATTGAACAGCACTTGCAATTGTATTCTGCATATCAGTCTTGTCTTTTTCAGTTAATATTGCATTTCTTGGCTTGACTAAAACAGCATACTCACTGTCAATATTCTCTGCAATCTTTAAGTCTGCTTTTCCATAATAAGCAAAAGTATAATCTCCTACCTGAGAAAATAAATCCTGTATACTTTCGCTTTCATCTACACTAAAATTAAATTTATTATTTACTCCAATTTTCAGCTCATAATTCTTTCCATAGCAATTTATTTTTGCTGTCCCTCCAACACCTGCCTTAGTAATACTAGAAACTTTGCACTTCCCATCTAAAAAACTGCTGTCTTTATATAACACCAGGCTTTGTTCCTCTTTTCCTGACACAGATAATTTAATATTTAATTTAGGAGCATCTACACTATTCAGCCTTATGTTTAAAGCAGCTTGGCAGTAAGTGCTTGGCAGATAAATATCATTAGAAGTCTTTCCTTTTTCTAAAGTCACAGAAGAAATCTTTGTACTTACATCTCGATAAATTCCTATTTCAGCTTTATCTCCATCTAATCTTTCCAGCCTCAGATACCCTTTGCCTTTCCAAAATCCATATTCTTTGTAAGTTCTCTGCCATTCTACTTCATCCAGCTGTTTTAATATAAATTCTGCTCTTCCAACTCCAAAAGCATTTTTCAAGTCATACTGAATTGTTGCTGTTAAATTACCTTTTACTGTTTCTGTTAAATTTGCCTCAAACTCATTTCTTTTCAGCAGGATTACAACATAACCAATATTATTTATTACTGGGCTTCCTAGCAGCTGAGACCCTGAAGTTCTTATTGCAGCTCTTGCAGGATGAAATGAAATTCCCCCAACTTCTTTAGGATAATTTCCCTTGAAGCTTATACTGTCTATGCTGCTAACATCTATAACTGGATTAATTTTTATAGCAGACAGCTGGCAAAATACAGGCACATCTTGTTCAGCAAGCAAATCACTTCTTACAACAGCAGGAGAACATCCTGCTGGAAGAATCTGAACTAAAAAATCTTGTCTTGACTGGCATGCCTTAGGGTCAGAAAAAATTGGCCAATAAGTTTTTATCTGGGCAGAAGAATAATATTGATTAAAGCTTGATGCATAAAACTGCGGCTGAGAAGCTGTATTAAAAAAGCTTCCTGCTGTTGGAGTTCCAAAACTTCCAATATATTTATATGAAGAAGTATCATCTGCAGAAGCAAAATTAATAATAGCAATTGCTAGTAAGAATACTATTAAATATTTTACTTCTCTTATTTTCATCTTGAGTTGTCCTCTACAACGAGAGAGGCAAAAATTATCAATTTTTTCATATTCATTATATCTGCCGCAGGATACCTATGTTTTCAAGCATAAGAGGAATGCGGCTTTCCAATAAATTTAATTCTTTATAATTAATAATTTTTGATGTCAGAGAAATTAGAGATTTCTCTGAACATCCTAAAAACAAAGGGCTTTTCAAACCGCACCTTTTAAGGTGTGGTGCCCTTTGTTTTTTTGATGCTAATATTCTGCTTCTTATTAAATAATATTTTGTTTGTACTATACCAAAGGACATTGATATTTCCCTGTTTATGCCCTTGGTAGATAGGGAAAGATATAAAGACAAGGGGAAATATTTATGTCTTTCACTATAGCATTTTTTATTATTAAATACCTCGCCTTTTAAGAGGCAGTTCATATTACTTCCACCCCTACATTGTTTGTTTCAAAACTAATATAATTTTTCTGCAAATCATCTAAAGACTTTGGCGTCATAAACATCACAGGAGTAAGAATAATATTTTTGCCTTGTGCTAACTCTGACTCAATAAAATATTTCTGCTGTGTTCCACCGCCAGATAATGCTGAAGTAATTGTCTGGCTTGGAATATTATAATCAAAACACTTTTCTTCTGTCCCGCCAAACAAGCCAGCTATCCCAGATTTTGAAATTTGTATACATTTTTTATTGTTTGTCGCAGGAAATACAATTGTAGTATTTTTATAAACAGAAACACTGATATTATAATACCCTTCACTCAATTTAACTTTCTTCTGCTCAGGATAAACTGCAGAAACAGAATCTTTATCAGATGCAAAATTAACCACAGCCATGTCCCTTCCTATTCCAGTTATATTTAATCCAAGTTCATATTGTTTTTCAAGAATAATACTTGTAGAACTTTCTTCATTAGTAGAAATTATTTGGCTGGCTGTTGCATATCCATCTGATTTTGCAATAATAAACCCATTAACACATGCAGGAAAATCTGCTGTTAAAGCAGCATCTCTTCCAGTTACACTTGTCTCTCCTATCTGACAAGTAGTTGTAACACACCTATAAGAAATATTAGCTGCAATAGGCTCAAGCTTTGTATTATAAGTATAAACATTTACAGGAGTATTTTTATTATTGCAGATAGAGTTGTCAGAATCTGGAACAGCCTCGCTTCCCACTGCATTAACTTGGTTTTTTTCTATTGTAGCAACAACAGGAAACTGAAATATCTCATTATTATCATAAACTTGTATCATAACTGGAAAAATAAAATCATAAACAAAATGATAAGGCACATAACAAAAACCCATAATCCCCATCCCAGCATCTTGTCCAACAGACTCAGCTATCATTAAATTATTTTCAGCAGGCCAAATTTCAATCTTAGTTGGAGAATTTTTAGTATACATAAATCTAACATTCTCATCAGCAGAATAATCAATTGTAAAATATTTATTTTCTGGTTTCTTTAGCTTATAATCATCATTGCTTTTCAGCTTTAAAACAGCAATATTTGCTTCTGTAGCTTCAAGAACTTCAGAAACAATATTATTTGGATTCCAAACTTTTGGTGCGCAGCTTAATTCAATCCCATCAACAGGAGCATACAGCCTTAAAATATCCAAGCCATAATTTTCCAAGAAACTCTCGCTTTTCTGTTTTTGATAAATTGCTGCAGCAGTATCATAAAATTTTCCAAGCTTAGTAGTATAAGAAATTTTATAATTTGATTTAGTTGAAGTTACATTATTAAAAGAAACAATTACTGGAAGATTTAAATCTACATCAGTTGACACGCCATTAACAGTTGTGCTTGCTACTGCGCTTCCAAAACTAATATCAAATCCTTGTGATAAAAACTGGGAAAAATCACAATTTCCTGCGCTGTCAATAACATACTTGGATATCTGCTCTTCTATTTCACTTTTTCCAGGCATCTGCTCTTTTCTTGCCCCGGAAATAGAAATATAATTCCAATAAGGAACAGGAAAACCAAAAAAATTCATCTGTGAAGAGCTTGGAAATAAATCATTTCCTCTTTCAAATTCAGGCATATAAATCCATCCACCTTGTGTTTCAGCCAGATTTACAGCACCTTTTATGTTTTCTTTTATGCAAGACTCAAAATAAGTATAAACTGGCTGCAACTCTTTTGGAATTCCCGGATTTATTAAATATCCTCTCACTAAAAAGAAAACAGCAAATCCTGCTATAATTACTAAAGCTATAATTATAAAAATAGTTACCTGCGCTCTTCCAGCTAGAACTAACTTTCCTCTTTTATAATACATATAAAATATATAATATAGGTATTTATAAACATTATTAGAAAAATAGACTTAGAGGTTAAGAAAATAATTTCTGACTCTTAAGTTCTCCTCTATTGAACTTAAGAAATTGAACCTTTACCAATTCAATTCCTTGAATGGGCCTAAGAGGAATTGAACCTCTACCCCATCGACGTCAACGATGTGTCATAACCACTAGACGATAGGCCCGAGCAGCTTCATCAGACTAAATTATATTATCAAGTGATGGAGTTGCGAGATATAGAACATATAGAAAATAAAGATTTAAAAACCTTCTTTATATCAAGGAATTATGAAAATACCCAAAAAAACAAGGCGCTTCTGCCCCAACTGTAAAAAGCATACAGAACATAAAATAGCTCTTGCTAAGCAAGGCGGAAGAAATGCCGCGCATCCTCAATCAAGATATGGCGCATCAAGAGTGAAAAAAAGAGGAGAAAATGTAGGAATAGGCAATCAAGGAAGATATTCAAAGCCAGCTATTAAAAGCTGGAAAAGAAAGACTAAAGCAACAAAAAAAGCAGTTATTCTATATACCTGTCTTGTATGCAAAAAATCAACACAGTCTAAAAAAGGCATAAGATCCAGCAAATTTCAAGTTGAAGAAAAAGATGTTAATAAAAAAGCAAACAAAGAAGCTGCAATGCTTGGAGGAAAGAAATAAAATATCATGGCTGAAAAAAAGAAATTCTTGGAAGTTGAATTGCCTTTGCTAAGGCGCCATATTTATTTAATTGGCTCAAATAAAGCAGAACTTAATAACAAGATAGTAAAAATGGATTTAACAAGGCAATTAAAAGGAAAAAGTTTAGAGATGAAATTCAAAGAAAAAGCAGTTGGAATTCCATTCTCCAGCAATCTTTTAGGATTTTTTATTCGCAGGATGATTAGAAAGGGAACAGATTATATTGAAGCTTCTTTTGAAGCAGAATGCAAGAATGCAAAGCTGAGAATAAAACCCTATTTAATTTCAAGAAAAAAAATCTCAAGAGCTGTCAGAAATCAATTAAGAAAAAAATCAATTGAATATGTAACTGATTATGTAAAAGAAAAAGATGCAGAAGAAATATTTGCAAACCTGCTTGCAAACACTTTCCAAAAAAATATCTCATTAAAACTAAAGAAAGTTTATCCTCTTGCTCTATGTGAAATAAGAATTTTAGAAGTTTTGTCTTTCAAAGATGTAAAAGAAGAAAAAGCAGAAAATAAAGCAGAGCAAAAGAAGGAAAAATTAGAAGAGAAAGTAGAAGAAAAGGAAGAGAAAAGTGAAGAAATAGTAGAAGAAAAAGCAGGAAAAATAGATAATTCTCAATAATAATTAAGTTTATGCACTCATTTTCTATAACAAGCAAAGTTTTATAAAGAAAATTATTTTGCTATTTTCATGCCTCTATAGCTCAGTGGCTAGAGCATAAAATTTACCACAAGTAAATTTGCTCAACTGTTTTGTAAGCTTAATCCTCAAAAGAACAGAGGGTCGTGGGTTCAAAAGTCATAAAGGCAACTTTAGACATGAAAGTCCCTCTAGAGGCTTAATAGGGGTGGGGTTAAAAACCCTGCCCCTAATTTATGTTATTAATCTGGCAAAAATTTATAAAAAAGTGAATACATTAAATTATATGAATTGGGACTATATTGCAGGATTCATTGATGGAGAGGGTTCTATAATAATAAAACCGCCAAGAATAAGAATCTATATCTCAAATAATAATAAAGAAATACTAATTGCTATACAGAGATTTCTAAAATGTGGGAGTATCTATAAAATAAAAAGAACTAATAAAAACTGGAAAGAGCAATTTGGTTGGACAATTTGTAATCATACACATTGCTTAAGAATCTTAGAAGAATTAAAGGATAAACTTGTTGTAAAAAAAGATAAATGCAACAAAGCTATTAGATATATAAAATCAAAAAGATGGCATGGTAATTACATCACAAAAGAAGAACTAGAAAAATTCGGCAATATGCCCTACAGAAAGATAGCAAAAAAGATGAAAATAAGCCATTACTGTGTTTTTAAATATCTTAAAAAATATGGCTTAAGATAGTAATTTTCAGAATTCTACTTCTTACCGCCCTTCCATCTTTTTCTGTGATTCTGCCTTTTAGTGTTCTTTTGGTGTGTGCTTTTACTCATATTAATTTTGTCCTCCTGCAAGCATACAGAAATCTGACTTCTTAAATCTAGCTACATATCTAAATTGTGTAATCTCCTTAATTTTATGAATCCTATTAAAATACTATAAGATATTTAATAGACTTTGCTTAAACAAACTGCAATAACAAATACCGATGATAATTTAGTTTATTAATAATATTAAATATAATCTATAAGAAGCTTATTTCCTTGATATTTTTTACAGTTCAGGTCATGATAACTTGACAGTATCTGATATATCTATCTTCTTCTGCTCAATAAAACAAGCAGGATAATAATTAAAACCAAAAGCACCAAAATTGACAGGAATATAGCCAAAGAAAAATTAGTTTCTTCTGCCTTGTTAGATGACAAATTTATATTAGTCAAATCTGCTTTTGGAACAGCCAAAATATTAGAATTAAAATTCAACTGCTCTCCAAACTCAATTATATTTTCATTATTTTTATTATGATTTTTCTTTTGTTTTTCTTGAGTATCAATTGAAAAGTTTCTTTCTGCTGTTCCTATATTTCCAGCAGAATCTTTGGCATAAAATATAATATGATAATTACCATTATCAAGAGTTTTAATCAAAGAAAATAAAGTTAAAGAATCTGCATTCATGCTTATATTAGCTCCATTATTTAATAACCATGCTTCTATCACAGGCTCACTAGTTGAAATCTTAAATAGAATACTATTAGTATCATACTCCTTTTCTTCAGGGATTATTATTGTTATTACAGGAGGGGTTGTATCATTTATTTGAGTAAAAGTATTAACAGAAAAGCTGATAGAAGTGCTATTTAAGTTTCCAGCAGAATCTTTAGCATAAGCAATAAGAGTATGGCTTCCATCAGAGAAAATATAATTCACAGGAGCAGTATAAGTCAAATTAGCAGTTCCATTATTCCAAAAAATTGAGCTGACATCAGAGCTTGCATTTATTTCTATATGTATAATAGAAGTATTATAAGTCTTGTTCTCAGGAGAAAGAAAAGCAACATAAGGGGGTATTGTATCATTTATTGGAGATGAAATATTTACAGAAAAATTTACATTGGCTTCTTTTATATTTCCAGAAGTATCTTTAGCCCCAACAACCCATTTATTACTTCCTTCTTGGCTGATTATCCCGGTGATATTCTTACTGCAATCAGTTGGAATATTGCCAGCCCCAAGATTATACCAGCAGTTAGCTAAAGCAACATTATCTGTTGCCAAAAATTCTATTTTATTAATATTATAATTATAAATTATGTTTTCTGGAAAGAAGATTATAACTTCTGGAGAAGTTGTATCTAAAGTAGAAGAAACATTAAAATTTGATAATTTAGTTGTTATAATAGAACTTGAACACATACACTCATCAGAATAAACTTTTAATTCAATGTCATATTCACCTTTATTAAGAGGTGTAAAAGAAAAGCTAAACTTGTTATTTTTTCCCCAAACAACATCATTGTTTAAAGTATTGCTATAAACTAAATTTCCCGAAGAGTTTTTAATTTCTAAATTAACTTTAACATTTGCAGAATAAAATTTTTCAAGTTGCAAAGGCAAAGCAGCAGGTCCGCCAGCAGGTGGATATAAAGGGCTTGAAACATTTACAAGTATATCTTGCACCTCGCCTTTATTAATAATATCTTTTTGTGAATAAGAAATAATATTAGAAGTGCATGCTTTTTTAGAGAAATTAATATTATAATTCCAAGGCCCGTTTCCAGTGCTATCATCAAACCACTTAATAAATGAGCTTGGAAAATAGCACCTATCCAAAACAAAATTATATTCTGCAAAATATTGTGTTCCATCTCCTAGTTTATTAATATTATAATTATTTGTATTTCCAAAGGAACTAGAATAAACATCATCAAGATTTGAACAACTTGCATCTTGACAGTGATAAACAGTTGTATTAAAATTTGTATTTCCTTTGACAATTATAGAAACAGGATAAGCAAAAACTAATACTGCTGCAAAAATTAGAGCTAATAATATTATGTATAATTTTTTCATTTTTATTTTTAGTAAGCTCCTCCACTCACGCCAGGACTATTTCCCCAAGTTCCGCCGCTAACTCCAGGAGCATTTCCAGCATTTACAGGATTTACAATCCCAGAAGTTGATCCAGCAGTTCCAGAAACTCCACCGCCATAATTAATTAAAAAAACACCAGCTCCAAATAAAGCCTTAAAAATAGCAAGAGTTGTGGCTTCTGCAGTTTTTAATTCGGGATTAAAATGAACAATAACTCCGGGAGCACTAGTTTCTCTCCCAACACTTCCCAATCTATTATTCCATAATTTATTATCATCATCTAAATTTTTCTGTAAAGGAATTCTGCCATCAATTGTATCCACAACTTTTTTTTCTTCTCCTTTCTCTTTTCTATGAGTATATCCCCAACCCAATTTATCAATAGCATTGCCTGCAAAAGGCAGAGTATTAACAGCCATTCTCAAATAATCTTTTCTATCTAAAGTATCTGGATTGAAAAATTTTAACTCTAAAGGTTCATTCCTATTTCCAATATTATATCCAAGCCATTGCCTTAATCTATTCCATTCATATCTCAAAGTGCTTGGCATTGTTCTTCCATTGCTTGGAAGATATAGTGCAGTCTTTACAGGAACTTTTATAATATCACTAGCTCCATCAATCCAAAATTTTAAGTCATCATTTTCAGGTTTATGAATTCCAACAGGTTTATCATCATATATTTCCTGTCTCTTAGAAGTATTAGCAGTCAGAGGCAAAATTCCACCCATATTTATTGGCTGTATAACAGGCCCTTTATAAACATGCTCAACTAAATTACTCAATCCACCAATAATATCAATCGGTGTATCAATAATATTAAAAAAAGCAGCCAAAACAGGTTTCTTTCCACCAGAATAATTAACATTAGGCTTATATCTCCAAGAACTAGAATTCTTTAATCCAAAAATTCCTTTATGCCTGTGCTGTCCAAAATAATTTCCATAAGCAGGATCTACTCCAATAACAGCAGGAACTCTTGAAACAACATAAGCTAAATCTGCAGGAATTCTTTTAGCATTATCTCCAAGCACTTTTGCACTTTGATTATAAGTTCTTGGAGTAATAGTATTTAAAGCTCTTTCATAATTTCCCCCTTCATCATCCCAGCCATTTACTCCGGGATTTCTAAAACTTTTAATATCCATAGACTGGCATCCAGAAAGAGCACCAGCAGTAGCTACTCCAGCAGCATATAAAAAATTTCTTAAACCCTTTGATTTCCCTTGAATCATTAATTATCCTATCAACTCTTAAAAAAGAGATTAAAAAGCACTATTTAAAGATTTGTATTATGTAGTAATTATAAAGTAACATCAAAATTGTCAGTAATTACTAGTAAATATAAATCATAGACAATAAACTTTTGCTCATTTTTACCATCAAGCTATAAATATTGATTATACCCAGTTTCAGACATTTCTATATCAAAGGACGCTAAAAATTGAGCAATTGTGCGCCTTTGATAGATAGGATATCAATAAAACTGCTCAATTATTATTGTCAAAGACTATATTAATACCAAAAAATTTATGTTGGCGTAAACTCCCTGCTTTAGCTTGTGACTTCAGAAACATGAGTTTCTGACAATGCTCGGAAATCAGAGGATTTCCGACAGAAAGCAAACATAAATTTTAGGGCTTCAGAAATCTCTGAGATTTCTGACAATGCTCAGAGTTCAAAGAACTCTGACATGCTCAAGAACCAGTATGGCGTGCACGCCATACATCTCAGAAACATTTCTTGTTTCTGATGACTGTCGAAGTTTATAGAACTTTGAAGCCGCGAAAATACTTCTTATTTTCGGGGCCCAGAAAACTGAAGTTTTCTTTGGCTTCAGTGTATTGTTCTTGACATTCTAAAATAAGCCGGTAATTATTGACAAGAGAATTAATGTTTCATAGCTCATATTAGATATACAGCATAATCCACAACGAACTTTATATTTACTAATTACTCTTCTTCATCAACTGCCTCTGCTTTTTTATCAGCTTCGAGAATTATTGCTATTTCTATAGGCAGATTTACAAGCTGCCCTTTCTTAAAAGGCCCCAAAGGTTTGCCTTCCATATCCATAAACTCCCCAATATCTTGCAGAGTTATTACCATCTTATTCTTTTTACCTTCTTCCTTGCCATTTAACATATCGCCAAGTTTTTTCTCAGCATTTTCCATACTCTCCATAATTTTTTCAAACATCTCTCTTTCAAAGTTAAGCATATTTTCAAAATCCCTCTTGCTTATTCCAGTTTCAGCAGCTACAAAACTCAGATTAAGGATTTTCTTCTTTCTTCTCAGCAGCAATTCTTTAAATATTCCTACAGCATTCTCAAGCTGCTTCTGGGTCTTTATAACAGTATCAGAAAACAAATCTCCATCTTTAGTTGCCAGCTTTTTCTTGTCTCTGAAATACTCTGCAGCTTCAGCAATAAAGTTTTTAGAAAGCAGCTGCAACTGCTCATTATACCTCTCTTTCCTCAAAGCTTCATACAAGTCATTATAAGTAATCATAATAAGATATAAAAGTCTTAACTTATAAGCATTATTATCTCAGAGAATATCATTCTCTGAAGACTATTAAAACCTCAAAGTCTTTATGACTTTGATAGCACTTAGAAACCTCAGAAACTTATGTTTCTGATGACCCTGAAAATCTATAAGATTTTCTTGGGGCTGAAATTGCTGGTCGCCGAAAGCGAAAAATTTCGCGATAAATACCTTATATATCAAAGGACGCTAAAAATTGAGCAATTGTGCGCCTTTGATAGATAGGATATCAATAAAACTGCTCAATTATTATTGTCAAAGACTATAGCTTGCCGCAGGGATGACGAAATTTTAGGCAATTTCTTTATTTATAGTCTTAATTTTTATTAATAATTCCATAGTCTATAATAATCAAACATCTATAGCATACTCATAAACAGATTCATAATCATTATACAAAGAACACATTTCTTTTATGCCTAGTTTCTCAAAATACCTTCTAAAAGCTCTCATTGAATTGCTATGAGCTGAAATTGCAATATTTATTTTCTCTTCCTTTATAGTCTCTATTAACTCTTTTATAAAACTCAAAACGCGATTCTCAACATCTTCTAAGCTCTCTCCTTTTTTAGGCCTATCACTGTATCCTCTATGCCACAAATCATATTTTTTCCAGCCAAATTTTTGCACAATTTCTAAATGGGTTTTTCCTTGCAATTCACCATAATTTCTCTCTGCAATTCTCTTATCAGTTACCGCTGTGATATCTTTGTGGAACTTTAATATCTCTCTCAAAGTTTGCTGGCTTCTCAATAAATTTGACTGGAAAGCAAGCCCAAATTTCTTATCTCTCAATCTCAAAGCAACTATTTTAGCATCTCTAATTCCTTTTGCATTTAAAGGAACATCTCTCCAGCCAGAAAAAATACCTTCTGCATTATCAGCAGTTGTTCCATGCCTGAATAAATAAATATAACATTTCATCTCTTTTATACTATTAATAACAATAAAATAAGATATATAAATTTAATCTATGATTTGATATTGTAAACTTATTGCGATATCTTCGATTTTATTAATAATGTAAAATACTATGAAGATATTATATGGATTTTGTTATATAATTGTAATAACAAATACCAACGACAATTTAATAATACTAATAGAATCTATAAGAAGTCTGCTTATTTTCTAGATATTTCTTTACAATTAATACCATAATAACATGGCAGTATCTCTATAATCCTCATATTTATAAATATCCTTGCTCATATTAAAACATGTTTGACTCACTAAAGAAAAAGCTGGCTGACTGGATAAAATCCTCAACAGATAAAGTAAAAGAAGTTTTTGCAGAGGAAAAACCAGACAAAAAAGAAAAGAAAAAGCTCAAAAAGCAAAAGTTAGAAAAAAAATCAAAGATAAAAAAAGAAAAATATCAGAAGAAAAACCTAACAAAAGAAGCACTGGAAGAACAAAGAAAAATCAGCCAGGAGATAGTTGAAGATATTAAAAGAGAGGGTTTAGAAATAAAATCTCCAGAGCAGAGGTTTGAAGAACTAGGAAAAGAAGAGGAAGAAGAGAAGGAAGAATTAAAAGAAGAGGGAGAAATAGAAAAAAAGCCCGGCTTTTTCTCTAGGCTTTTTGCAGGAAGAAAATTTAAAGTTACAGATGAATATTTTGAGGAAATTTTCTCTTCACTAGAGTTAATCTTGCTTGAAAATAATGTTGCTTTGCAGGCAGTAGAAAATATAAAAGAAAAATTGAAAAAAGAGCTTATTGGAAAAGAAATTGATAAAGACAAGCTTGAAGAAGATATTAGAAACTCGCTAAAAAGATCAATAGAAGAAATGTTAAAAGAGCCTTTTGATTTAATTGAGAAGATAAAAGAAAAACAAGGAACTTATGTAATAGTTTTATTTGGTATCAATGGTTCTGGCAAAACAACGACGCTTGCGAAGCTCGCAAACCTTTTCCAAAAAAATAAATTATCATGTGTTCTAGCAGCAGCAGACACTTTCAGGGCTGCAAGTATAGAGCAATTGCAAGAGCACGGAAAGAGATTAGGAGTAGAAGTTATCAAAAGTCAGTATAATGCAGATCCTGCTTCAGTTGCCTTTGATGCAATCAAACATGCCCAAGCAAAAGCCATTAAAGTAGTTTTAATAGACACAGCAGGAAGAATGCATACTAAAGATAGTTTAATGAAAGAAATGGAAAAAATTGTTCGAGTCTCAAAGCCAGACATGAAGATTTTCATTGGAGAAAGTATAACTGGAAATGATGCAACAGAACAAGCTAAAATATTTAATGAAGTAGTGGGAATTGATGGAATAATTCTAAGTAAAGCAGATGTTGATGATAAACCAGGTGCAGTCTTATCAGTTTCTTATATAACTGGCAAACCAATTTTATATCTTGGAATAGGGCAATCTTATTCTGATTTAGAAAAATTTGATAAGAAAAAGATAATTGAAAGATTAGGATTGTAGGGTATTGTGTATATAGCGTCAGATGGCAATATAATTTAAATTGTTAAAAGTTAGTGATGCGACAAGATATTATCTATGAAAATACATTAGCTCATTTTGTCCTAGATGATT